>ENA-ORSY01000018-ORSY01000018.1-human-gut-metagenome-genome-assembly--contig:-NODE-18-length-159414-cov-16.891076_pt1 | contig 159414 bp, 155 predicted proteins | sample MGYA00242193_ERZ509160 | MGnify/ENA primary metagenome ERZ509160 (study PRJEB26280, sample SAMEA2338670) | human gut metagenome | biome: human gut; feature: human-associated habitat; material...
GCCGGTCAATCCCGAGCCGCCCGTTGCATACCTTATTCGCGGCCTGCGGGCCGCGAACTCTGCGAGGCTTTTTTGGCAAGCTGCGCAAAGCCTCCGGCTTCGGCCGGAGGCTTTGCTTTTCCCACCAAATCCCCGAAAATACGCCCCGCCGCCCCTTGTCAAGTCATTCGGTGTTTGCTATAATAAAATATTATTTGCAGTACCGCGAAAGGGGTGTCCCGTCATGAAATATCAGCAGTGGAGCATACCGGACCTGCCTGCCCAGGCGGTGGACCGGCTCACCGGGGCCGGATACCCCTATCTGGTGTCCTCCGTGCTGGCCTCCCGGGGCGTCACCACACCGGAGGAGGCCGCTGCCTTCCTGGAGCGGGACCGGGAGCTGCCCTATTCCCCGTTTTTGATGAAGGATATGGACCGGGCTGCCGGGCGGGTGAACCGCGCCCTGGCCGATGGGGAAAGGATCGCCGTGTTCGGCGACTATGACGTGGACGGAATCACCGCCACGGTGATTCTGGTGGATTACCTCCTGTCCCGGGGCGGCGACGTGGTGCACTATATCCCCCGCCGCATCGAGGATGGGTACGGCCTGGGAAAGGACGCCATCCTGTCCCTGCATGACCAGGGCGTCCGGCTGCTGGTAACGGTGGACTGCGGCATCACCGGCGTGGAGGAGGTGGCCTATGCCAACTCCCTGGGCATGGACGTGGTCATCACCGACCACCATGAGTGCAAGGAAGAGCTGCCTCCCGCCTGCGCGGTGGTGGACCCCCACCGGCTTGACTGCGGCTATCCCTTCAAGCACCTGGCCGGGTGCGGCGTGGCGCTGAAGCTGGTGCTGGCCCTGGGGGGCGAGAGCCGGGAGGAGGCCCTGCTGTCCCGGTACTGCACCCTGGCCGCCATCGGCACCGTGGCCGACGTGATGCAGATGTCCAGCGAGAACCGGACCATCGTCTCCCGGGGGCTGGCATCTATCGGCCGGTCGGATTTCATCGGTCTGCACGCCCTGCTGCGGGAGGCGGGCCTGTCCGACAAGGCCATCACCTCCGTGCAGATCGGCTTTGTCCTGGCCCCCCGCATCAACGCCGCCGGCCGCATGGGCGCGGCGGATATGGCGGCGGACCTGCTGCTGAGCACCGATCCCCACCAGGCAGAGCGTCTGGCCCGGGAGCTGTGCGCCCTGAACCGGGAGCGCCAGAGCGTGGAGCAGGCCATCTATGCCCAGGCCGTGGAGCAGATCGAGCAGTCCCCGGCCCAGGAGCGCAGCGCCCTGGTGCTGGCCTCGGATACCTGGCACCAGGGGGTGGTGGGCATCGTGGCCTCCCGTCTATCGGAAAAATACGCCTGTCCCAGCTTTATGATCCATCTGTCCGGCGGCACCGGCAAGGGGTCCTGCCGCAGCTGGGGCGGGTTCAACCTGTTCGCCGCTCTGGAATCCTGCTCCGACCTGCTGCTGGACTTCGGCGGCCACGAGCTGGCGGCGGGCTTTACCATTGAGGAAAAGAACATTCCCGCCTTCCGGCAGCGGATGAACCAATATGCCCGGAAATTCCGGGGGGGCAAGGCCCCGGTGTCCTGCCTGCAGGTGGATGTGTCCATCGGCCAGGCGGGACGGGTGACCCTTTCGGAGGTGGAGGCCCTGGACGCCCTGGAGCCCTATGGCGCAGGCAACGCCCGGCCGGTGTTCTGCCTGCGGGGAGCCACTCTGGAGCGGGTCCAGAACGTGGGCCAGAACCGGCATCTGAAGCTGCGCCTGTCCAAGGGCAGCGCCCAGTTTGACGGCATTTTCTTCTCCGCCGTGGCCCAGACCTGCGGCGTGGTCCCGGGCGACCGGGTGGACGCCGCGTTTTACCTGCAAATCAACGAATTCCGCAGCAGCCGCACGGTGCAGCTGCAGATGGTGGATATCCGCCCCTCCCTTTCCGGCAGCGCCCGGGAGGAGGAGTCCCTGCAGTTGGTAGGCCGCTGCCTGCAGGGCCAGGAGCTGCGTCCCCGGGACGCGGTGCGCCTGCTGCCCTCCCGGGACCAGTGCGTGTGCCTGTGGCGGGCCCTGCAGCACACGGTGCCCCCCGATGGGCTGGAGGCAGACTATCTGCCGCTGCTGCGGCGGCTGTCCGGGGCCCTGCATGGGGCGGAGCCGTTTCTGCGGACGGCGCTGTGCCTGGAGGTGTTCCGGGAGCGGGGGCTGCTGCAAAGCCTCCGCCAGGGCGACAGCATCCGGCTGCATCTTACGGGCCAGGGGAAAAAGGTGGCCCTGGACCGGTCGGAATATCTGCTGCGCCTGCACCAGGCGCTGGACGCCGCGAAAGGAGGGGGACGCTCATGACAGTGGAAGAACGATACCAGCACTTAGAGGACACGGTGCGGGCCTATAACCCCACCGCCAGCTTTGACAAGATCCGGGCCGCCTATGAGTTTGCCGCCGCCGCCCACCAGGGCCAGCTGCGCAAGGACGGTTCACCCTTCGTCACCCATCCCCTGGCTGTGGCCCAGATCGTGGCGGAGGAGCTGCACCTGGACTCCGAGTCCATCGAGGCGGCCCTGCTCCACGACACCATTGAGGACACCGCCGCCACCCACGAGGACATCGCCAAGCAGTTCTCCCCCACGGTGGCGGATCTGGTGGAGGGGGTCAGCAAGCTGACCCGGGTCCACTATACCTCCAAGGCCGAGGAGCAGATGGAAAATCTGCGCAAAATGCTGCTGGCCATGTCCAAGGACATCCGGGTCATCCTCATCAAGGTCTCCGACCGGCTGCACAATATGCGCACCATGGAGTACCAGACTCCGGAAAAGCAGAAGCAGAAGTCCTTCGAGACTCTGGAGATCTATGCGCCCATTGCCCACCGGCTGGGCATGCAGAAAATGAAGTGGGAGCTGGAGGACCTGTCCCTGAAATACCTGGACCCCATCAGCTACCGGGAGATCGTGGACGCGCTGAACGAGAAGGCCGCGGAATACGACGGCTTCATGTCCTCCATCCACGACCAGATCACCCAGCGCCTGCACGAGTCCAATATCGACGGCTATGTGTATGGCCGCATGAAGCACCCCTATTCCATCTATCGCAAGATGTACACCCAGAACAAGTCCCTGGACGATGTGTATGATCTGTTCGCCTTCCGGGTCATCGTGGACACGGTGTCCGACTGCTATTACGTTCTGGGTATTATCCACGACCTGTACAAGCCCGTGCTGGGCCGGTTCAAGGACTATATCGGCACTCCCAAGCCCAACATGTACCAAAGCCTTCACACCACCGTTATGGGCCAGAACGGCATCCCCTTCGAGGTGCAGATCCGCACCAAGGAGATGCACGAGGTGGCCGAATACGGCATCGCCGCCCACTGGAAGTATAAGCAAAACGGCCAGGGCAGCGGCGACGAGGGCCGGTATGAGTGGGTCCGGCGTCTGCTGGAGAATCAGGAGGGCACCGACGCCGAGGAGTTTATCCACTCCCTGAAGGTGGACATGTTCGCCGACGAGGTGTTCGTATTCACCCCCCGGGGCGACGTGATCAACCTGCCCGCCGGGGCCACGCCCATTGACTTTGCCTATAACATCCACTCCGCCGTGGGCAACCACATGGTGGCCGCCAAGGTCAACGGGCGCATCGTGCCCTTTGACTTCCGGCTGAAAAACGGCGACATCGTGGAGGTGGTCACCTCCCAGTCCGCCCACGGGCCCAGCCGCGACTGGGTGAAGATCGCCCGGTCCAGCAACGCCCGGTCCAAGATCCGCCAGTGGCTCAAGCGGGAGCGCCGGGACGAGAACGTGGTCACGGGCCGCGCCTCCTTCGAGTCGGAGCTCAAGCGCTGCGGCGTGTCCCTGAAGGAGCTTACCAACGACGAAAACCTGCCCGGTATCCTGAAAAAGCTCACCTACCGGAGTCTGGACGATCTGTACGCCGCCATCGGCTACGGCGGCATCAGCAGCCTGAAGGTCATCGGCCGCATCCGGGAGGATATCCAGCGCATCCTCCACCAGCACCAGGTGGAGCGCCAGGCGGAGGTGCCCGTGGAGGGTCACCCCGAGGTCACCCGCCCCGCCGTGCCCAAGCGCACCCACAGTGAAAAGGGCATCATCGTGGAGGGCCTCAGCAACTGCCTGGTGAAGTTCTCCAAATGCTGCACCCCTGTCCCCGGAGACGACATCGTGGGCTTTATCACCAAGGGCTACGGCGTGTCCGTCCACCGGAGGGACTGCCCCAACGCCGACCCGGCCCGCCGGAGTCCCAATGAGAAGGGCCGCTGGATCAAGGTGTCCTGGGCCGACGATGTGGAGGGCACCTTCCGCACCACCCTGCAGGTGGTGGCCAAGGACCGCATCAACCTGATCATGGACATCTCCACGGTGCTGTCCTCCACCAAGACCCATGTGGGCTCCCTGAACGCACGCTCCACCCCCGACGGCTTCGCCCTGATCACCCTGGATACCGACATATCCAGCAGCGACCAGCTGAAAACCGTTATGCGCCGCATTGAGCAGATTTCCGGCGTTATGCGCGTCACCCGCCCCGCCGGGTAATGCGGCCCTGTCCCCTCTGCGCAGGGGCGGACGTCTCTGTCCGCCCGAAAACCACGAACCTGAAAAGGAGAAATATCCCCATGAGAGCAGTATTGACCCGCGTGAAAAGCGCCTCCGTATCCGTGGACGGCAAAACCATCGGCAGCATCGGCCCCGGCTTCCTCATCCTGCTGGGCATCACCCATGACGACACCGAGGCCCAGGCCGTGAAGCTGGCCGACAAGCTGACAGGCCTGCGCATTTTCGAGGATGAGGACGGCAAGATGAACCGCGGCCTGGACACGGTCAACGGTGAAATTCTGGTGATCTCCCAGTTCACCCTGTACGGCAACTGCCGCAAGGGCCGCCGCCCGGAATTTCTGGCTGCCGCCCGGCCCGAGGTGGCCATTCCCCTGTATGAAAAATTCGTGGCCCTGTGCCGGGAAAAGGGCATTCACACCGAAACCGGCGAGTTCGGCGCGGAGATGCTGGTGGAGTCCGTCAACGATGGGCCCCTGACCCTTATCGTGGACACGGATCAGCTCAACGCGTAACAAAACCGTATATCCTGCCGGGCGGACGCCGCTGTCCGCCCGCTTTTATCCTGAACAGGAGGTTTTCCCCCATGAAAATCGATTCCATTATGGTAGGCCCCATTATGACCAACTGCTACCTGCTGTCCGACGAGACGGCGGGTGTGTGCGCCCTGATCGACCCCGGCGACGAAGCGGACCGGGTGCTGGATATGGTGTCCCGCTCCGGCTGCGCATTGCAGTACATTCTGCTGACCCACGGTCACTTTGACCACACCACCGCCGTGCGCCCCATTCTGGAGCGGTACCCGGATCTGCCGGTGTACATCAACGAAAAGGACGTGGTGGACGGCCGCCAGGGCGACATGGAGCTGGTATTCTCCCGCCTGCCGGAGCACAACCAGCGCTACTATCATGACGGCGACACCCTGACCCTGGGCAGCCTGACCATCACCGTGCTGGAAACTCCCGGCCACTCCAAGGGGTCCGTGTGTCTGGTGGTGGGAGATGTTATTTTCTCCGGCGATACCCTGTTCCGCTGCTCCTGCGGCCGGACGGACTTCGCAGGCGGCGACTGGCGGGAAATGCTCCGGTCCCTGGGCCGGCTGGGGAATCTGCCCGGGCCCTATCAGGTCTATCCCGGCCACGACCAGCCCACCACCCTGGACTATGAGCGCCGGGCGAACCCCTATGTCCGCCAGGGCATGAAGTAAGCGAGGCGCCGCATGAAATTGGTATTTCGCGGTCACGACGACCGCTACGCCGTGGAGCAGAGCCTGCTGGCCTTCTTCCCGGAGGAGCGCCCCGTATATCAGGCCCCGGAGCCCGGCGAGGACGACTGGGCCCGGGTGGATCTGCACCAGAGCCCGGTGTATGCCACCGCCATCACCGAGATCGCCTATGGCGGCAGGCTGGGCCGGGGCATGTCCCGGGCGCTGCTGCGGGGCGTGGACGACGAATATGAGCGGGAGCGCCTGCGGCAGAAGGCCGTGAAGCTGAGCTTTTTCAAGGCCGCCCGGGAGATCACCGGCCTGACCCCGGCCTGGGGCGCGCTGACGGGCATCCGCCCCGGCAAGCTGGCGGCCCGTCTGCTGGAGGAGGGCAAGACCCCTGCCCAGGCCCGCCGCATTCTGGGGGACACCTACTACGTCTCCCCTTCCCGCCGCCGTCTGGCGGTGGAAACGGCCCAGGCGGGCCTGCGGGCCAAGGCGGACCTGCGCCCGGAGGACATCTCCCTGTACATCGGCATCCCCTTCTGCCCCACCCGCTGCGCCTATTGCAGCTTCGTGTCCCAGTCGGTGGAAAAATCCCTGGGGCTGGTGGAGCCGTATCTGGATGTGCTGTGCCGGGAGATCACCGACGCCGCGCAAATGGTCCGGGAGACGGGCCTGCGCATCAAGTCCTTCTATATGGGCGGCGGCACCCCCACCACCCTGTCGGCCCAGCAGATGGACCGACTGCTGACCCACCTGAACCGCAGCTTTGACCTGTCCGGCTGCGTGGAATACTGCATCGAGGCCGGACGGCCCGACACCATCACCCGGGACAAGCTCCAGGTGCTGCTGGACCACGGGGCCGACCGCATCAGCGTCAACCCCCAGTCCCTGGAGGACACCGTGCTCCAGGCCATCGGCCGCCGCCACACCGCCCGGGACATTGAGGACACCATGGCCCTGGCCGCGTCCATGGGCTTTCCCCATGTGAACATGGACCTGATCGCGGGACTTCCTGCCGACACGCCGGAGGGCTTCCGGCGGACCCTGGACAAGTGCCTGACCTTCGGCGCGGACAACATCACCGTCCACACCCTGAGCCTGAAAAAGGGCAGCCGCATCCTGCTGGAGGGGCTGCCCATCCCCACGGCGGCGGACGTGGCCCGGATGCTGGACTATGCCGACCCCACCCTGCGGGCCGCAGGCTTCTCCCCGTACTACCTGTATCGCCAGAAGTATATGTCCGGCAGCTTTGAAAACGTGGGCTGGTGCATATCCGGGGCGGAGGGGCTGTATAATATCTATATCATGGAGGAGCTGCACAGCATCCTCTCCCTGGGCGCAGGCGGCTCCACCAAGATGGTGGACCCGGTCCGGGGCCGCATTGAGCGGGTGTTCCACGCCAAGTACCCCACGGAGTATATCCAGCGTCCTGAGAAGATTGCAGAGAATCTGGCGGCCTTCCGGGCATTCCATGAGAAAATGAAGCGGTAAAGGGAGAGGAGGTTCCATGTCCCAGGGCAAGCAGTCATTTTTAGGCGGCGCTGCGCTGCTGACCGTCACCATGCTCATCACCAAGGCCATCGGGGCCCTGTATAAGATCCCCCTGGGAAACCTGCTGGACGAGCAGGGCATGAACTATTTCTATGCCGCGTACAATATCTATAATCTGCTGCTGATGGTGTCCACCGCCGGACTTCCCCTGGCCCTGTCGCGGCTGGTGTCCCAGGCGGAGGCTCTGGGCCGGGTGAACCGGCGGCGTCGCACGGTGTCCGTGGCCTTCTGGCTGTTTCTGCTGCTGGGGGCCGTCAGCAGCGGCGTGATGTTCTTCCTGGCCGGGGACCTGGCCGGGTGGATGCACAATACCCAGGCGGAGAACGCCATCCGGGTGCTGTCTCCGGCGGTGCTGTGCGTGTGCCTGGTGTCCGTGATCCGGGGCTATACCCAGGGACTGGGCGACATGCGGCCCACCGCCGCCAGCGAGATCATCGAATCCGGCAGCAAGCTGGTGGTGGGCCTGGGTCTTGCCTGGTGGCTGCTGCGGCAGGGGTATCCCTCCCACATAGCCGCCGCCGGGGCCATCGCCGGGGTCACCGCAGGCGTGGCTCTGTCGCTGCTGGCCCTGAGCGTGTGGATGCTGTCTCACCTGTCCCGGGACAGGGGCCGGGATGACCCGGGACGGCGGCGGGACATCCTGCACCAGCTGCTGGCCATCGGTGTGCCCATCACCGTGGGCTCCGTGAGCCTTTCCGTCATCAATCTGCTGGACCAGTCCATCACCATGGGCATCCTGCAGACCTTCTGGGGCCTGACGGAGGCCGAGGCCGGGGGCCTTTATGGGGTGTACAGCTACGCCGGGAACCTGTTCGCCCTTCCGGCGGCGTTTATCTATCCCCTGACCATCAGCCTGATCCCCGCCATCGGGGCGGCCCTGGCCCGGGGGGACCGGGCCTCCGCCGGGCGGCACACCGCCGCCGCCTTCCGGCTGACGGCGCTGCTGGCTCTGCCTGCCGGGGTGGGGCTCAGCGTTCTGGCCCGGCCCATCCTGGAGCTGCTGTACCCCGCCAAGGGGGCCCAGACTCTGGCCGGGGCGGCATATCACCTGCAGATTCTGGGCATAGGCAGCATTTTCGTGTGTCTGATGGCCCTGTCCAACGGGATTTTGCAGGCCTATGGCCGGGAAAAGATCCCCCTGTGGAGCCTGCTGGCCGGGGGCGGGCTGAAGATCGCCATGAACTATCTGATGATCTCCAGCCCCGACTACGGCATCCGGGGTCTGCCGGTGAGCACGCTGTGCTGCTACGCCCTGATAACCGTGCTGAATCTGATGGCCATCGCCCGATATGTGCCGGAGAAGCCGGATTACTTCCGGGTGTTTTGCCGGCCGGGGCTGGCTGCGCTGGTCATGGGCCTGGCGGCCTGGGCCGTGCGGCGGCTGCTGGCGGCGCTGCTGCCAGGGGGCCTTGCCACCCTGCTGGCGGTGGTCATAGCCGCGGCCGTATACGCCGGGGCGGCGCTGCTGCTGGGAGCCGTGGACCGGGAGGAGGTCCTGGCCTTGCCCGGCGGGGAGAAGCTGGCCCGGCTGCTGCGGCTGAAATAAGCGAAAATTTCGTACATTTTTCATGAAAAGGAGCCTTCATAGGCTATTTTGCCGATAAGAGGACTTGCAATAGGAGTGGGAATATGGTACATTTTAGAGAGAAAGACCGATACGACTACGGCGACCTGCTGGAGATCATCCGCATTCTCCGCTCGCCGGAGGGCTGCCCCTGGGATCAGGTGCAAACCCACGCGTCCATCCGCCGGGGGCTTCTGGAGGAGGCCTATGAGGCCGCCGAGGCCATTGACCGGGACGACGCCCCTCTTTTGCAGGAGGAGCTGGGGGACGTGCTGATGCAGGTGGTGTTCCACGCGGACATCGAGCGCCAGCGGGGTCGGTTCACCATGGAGGACGTGGTGGACGGAGAGGTGAGGAAGCTGCTGTTCCGCCACCCCCACGTATTCGGCAGCGCCGCCCCGGAAAAGGATGCGGAGTCGGTGCTGGTCAGCTGGGACGCCATCAAGCGCCGGGAAAAGCACCAGCGCACCACCGCCCAGGCCATGGACAGCGTGGCCCGGTCCCTGCCCGCCCTGTGGCGGGCGGAAAAGCTCCAGAATAAGGCGGCCGCCGACGGCTTCGACTGGCCGGATATTCAGGGAGCTCTGACCAAGCTGGACGAGGAGGTGGGCGAGCTCCACCAGGCGGTCCGGGAGGGCGCCAACGTGGCCGAGGAGCTGGGGGACGTGCTGTTTGCCGCCGTAAAGGCCGCCCGCTTTGCCGGGGTGGACCCGGAGGACGCTCTGAACGCCGCCTGCGAGAAGTTCATCCGGCGCTACGCCGCCGTGGAACAGGGAGCCGCAGACCGGGGCGTGCCGGTGTCGGACCTGACCCTGGCGGAAATGACCGACCTGTGGAACGGCGCAAAGCAGCGCCATGACTCTGACGGTTTCTGATGCGATGCATATCGCTTTGGGATAGATCACTGAACCAAGGAAATTTTTTAGGAGGAATATCATGAATAAGACCGAACTGATCGCCGCCGTGGCGGAAAAGGCCGGCATGTCCAAGAAGGACACCGAGGCTGTCATCTCCGCGACCCTAGGCACCATCACCGCCGCCCTGCATGAGGAGGAGAAGGTGCAGCTCATGGGCTTTGGCTCCTTCGAGGTGAAGAAGCGTGCCGCCCGTACCGGCCGCAACCCCAGAAGCAAGGAGACCATCCAGATCCCCGCCTCCCAGACCCCCGTTTTCAAGGCCGGCAAGGCCCTGAAGGACGCCGTGGCCAAGTAAAGAAAAGTATTTTCAGCGGCGCGGGAGTCCCCGCGCCGCTTGCGCATTTTCAAAACTTCCGCAGAAGCTCTGAAAATGCAGGGATCGAAAACGAAAGACGCCCCTGATGGGTTTCTTTCGTAACGATCTTCCTTTCCGAGGGAGGCGGCCCTGCTTTTTGGGGGGACAGACTGCGGCGGCGCGGGAGTTCCCTGCGCCGCCTGACTGACAGAAGGAGACATGCATGGCAAAGATGACATGGCTGGAGCGGCGGTATCGCCGGGCGCACCTGGAATGCGTGCGCCACATCACCATCGACCCCCGGGGGCCCGGGGTGGTGCGCATCCACATGATCCCGCCCCGGACGGAGGACGCCGGGGACCCGTTTCTGCTGCTTTTGAACGGGGCGCAGCTGGTGCCCCTGAATCTGAGCTGGGCCATTCTGCTGGCCAATTTTATGGACCAGCTGGAGCCCTGGAGCGGCCGGGAGATCGGCCAGGAGGACTGGCAGTCCATGCTTTCGGCGGCGGTGAAGGCCACCCGCCGCACCTATCCCGGCACCGGCCGGGACGTGCTGCTGGGGGACCTGGAGCGGATGCTGCGCAGCATCGTGGCCATCGCCCGGGGCCAGGAGCCGCCGGAGGAGGTGGGCATCCTGTCTCTGGGCGAATACGCCGACCGCATGTCCGCCCCCCACCGGATGGACCTGATGATCAGCGCCATGACCCGGGAGGGCGCGTGGCACTGCAACCAGAAGTGCCTGCACTGCTATGCCGCCGGGCAGACCCTGGGCCAGCGGCCGGAGCTGACCACGGACCAGTGGAAGGCCCTTCTGGAGAAGCTCCGCCGGGCCAATATCCCCCAGGTGACCTTCACCGGCGGAGAGCCCACCCTGCGGCAGGACCTGGTGGAGCTGGCGGAGGCGGCCCAGTGGTTCGTCACCCGGCTGAACACCAACGGCCGCCTGCTGACGCCGGAGCTGTGCCGGGGCCTGTTCGAGGCCAGCCTGGACAGCGTCCAGGTGACTCTGTACGCTGCCGACGCCGCTGTTCACAACGCCCTGGTGGGGGCAGAGGGCTTCGATGACACGGTGCAGGGCATCCGCAATGCCGCGGCGGCGGGGCTCATCGTGTCGGTGAATACCCCTCTTTGCAGCCTGAACCGGGATTACAGCGCCACGCTGCGGCTTGTACATAGTCTGGGCGTCCGGTATGCCACCTGCTCCGGCCTGATCCCCACCGGCGGCGCCGCCGGAGACGAGAGCCGGGCCACCCGGCTGGGGCAGGAGGAGCTGGCCGGCATTCTCCGCCAGGCCGCGGACACCGCCCACGGCCTGGGCATGGAGCTGGACTTCACCAGCCCCGGCTGGCTGCCGGAGGAGACGCTGCGCTCCATGGGCCTGGCCCTGATCCCCAGCTGCGGGGCGTGTCTGTCCAACATGGCCGTGGCTCCGGACGGCACGGTGCTGCCCTGCCAGAGCTGGCTGGAGGGGCCGGGCCTGGGGAACCTGTGTGCCGACGACTGGGCCGCCATCTGGGACGGCCCCCAGTGCCGCCGCATCCGGGCGGAAAGCGCCAAAATGGAGCATATCTGTCAATTGCAGCAGGAAGGGGGATGCTGACCATGCGGAAAATTCTGTGCCGGGCGCTGCTGTGCCTCTGCCTGGTGCTGGCCCTGGCGCCGGTGCCTGCGGCCTATGCCCAGGACCTGGACCGCATCGAGTCCTATGATGTGGACGTGACCCCCGACACCCAGGACGGCAGCCTGCGCATCCAGGTGACCCTGGAGTGGACGGTGCTGGCGGAGGGGCCCGTCAGCTGGGTGAAGATCGGCGTGCCCAACGGCAGCATCCGGGAGGAGACGGCCCTGACGGACAACATTGACCGCCTGAGCTTCGACAACAGCTATATGTATGTCTACTTCGACCGGGACTACAACGACGGCGAGACCTTCCGGTTTTCCTACAGCTGGGTCCAGGAGTACATGTATGCCCTGGAGGGCGATACCGTGTCCTATGACTATACCCCCGGGTGGTTCGACGAGGCCCGGGTGGGGCAGATGACCCTGACCTGGCACGACCCGGCAGGGGTGGACGGCGCAGGCTCCGACGGACAGACCGGCGGAGACCATGTGCTGGCGCAGACCGACCTGGCCCACGGCCAGCAGATGAACTTCACCGTCCTCTATGACGGCTGGCCCACTCAGCTGGCCCAGGACGGCAGCCGGGACAGCCTGCCCACGGATGACGATCCCTCCGTCAATCCCGGCTACGACCCGGGCTATGACCCGGATTACGACGGGGACAGCGGCTTCGGCATTGCCCAGATCATCATCCTGCTGGTGGTCCTGATCATCATTATCCGGATCCTGTCGGCGTCGGACGGCTATCGGGGCGGCTTCGGCACCCACTATGTGTTCGTCAACGGCCTGTGGTTCCCGGCGGGACCCGACGGGCGGCCCCGGCCCGGCGCCCACGGCACCCGGGAGAAGCCCAGGCCTCCCCGGGGAGGCGGCGGGTTCGGCGGCGGCAGCCGGGGCGGAGGCTTCGGCGGCAGCGGCTTCGGCGGCGGGGGACACTGCGCCTGCGCCAGCAGCTGCGCGTGCGCCTGCGCCTGTGCCTGCGCGGGAGGCGGCCGGGCCGGGTGCAGCGCCAAGAATCTCTATGGCGCGGTGCATCTGGACAGGGACGTTACCCACAGCGTGGAAGAATAGCAGCTCATGGGGCGGACCCGGCGGGCCCGCCCTGAGCTTGTCAAAAATCCTTTTTGACAAGCTGGGAAAGCATTTTCAGAACTTTCATAAAAAGTTCTGAAAATGCGGTGATTGAAAACGAAAGACACCCCTGATGGGTTTCTTTCGTAACTATCTTCCTTTCCGAAGGCGGAGGCGATCCTGCTTTTTTGACAGTCTCGGGCGGACCCGGAGGGTCCGCCCTTTTTGCGTTTTTTTGCAATTTTCTCTTGCAAGTTCCGGCGGAATATGATATAAATAGAGTGTTAAAATGCTTTGAACGGGAAGTTCTGCGGAGAAAGCCTGCCCAAGAGAGGACCGGTCGCCGGCTGCAAGCCGGTCTGTCAGGCGCTGCGGTGTTCGCCCGGGAGCTGCCGCGAGGAAATGCGCGGACGGGTCGTCCCCCGTTATCGGGAAAACGAGTGCGCGGTTCTGTACCGCGAAGCTGGGTGGTACCACGGAAGCCATACGCCTTTCGTCCCAAGTGATTGGGAGGAAGGGCTTTTTTCGTCCCAAAAAACTGATCCCATCAAGGAGGAGCCATATGAAAGAGAAACTGACACAGCTGCTGCAGGAGGGGCAGGAGAAGATCCGCGCCGCCCGCAGCGAAGGCGAGCTGCAGGAGGTCAAGGGCCTGCTGCTGGGCAAGCAGGGAGCGCTGACGGGCCTTCTGAAGGAGCTGCCCCGGCTGGACGTGAGTCTGCGGCCGGAGATGGGCAAGGCCGTGAACCAGGCCAAGGCCCAGCTGACGGAGCTGCTGGAATCCAAGCGGGAGGAGCTGAAGCTGAAGGCGTCGGAGGTGGACCCGGACTTCGACATCACCGTGCCCGGTACGGCCCCCCTGTCCGGCGGCCTGCACCCCATCACCCAGATGTGCTACGACCTGAACGACGCGTTCCGGTCCATGGGCTTTGAGATCTTCGAGGAGTCCGACATCACCAGCGAGCTGTACGGCTTCGACAACCTGAACTTCCCCCCCAACCATCCCGCCCGGGAGAGCATGGACACCTATTGGCTGGAGGGCCACGACAAGGGCCAGTGCTGGGAAAAGCTGTGCCTGCGGCCCCATCTGACCGGCGGCTCCGTCCGCTATATGCAGACCCACAAGCCCCCCTACCGCTTCGTGTACCCGGGCCGGGTATACCGCAATGAGACCACCGACGCCCGCCACGAGCGTGCCTTTTTCCAGTATGAGGCCCTGATCGTGGACAAGGACTTCACGTTCGCCTCCGGCAAGGTGATGATCAAGAGCATCCTGTCCAAGGTATTCGGCCGGGACGTGCCGGTGCGGATGCGGGCGGGCTTCTTCCCCTTTGTGGAGCCGGGGTTCGAGATCGACATGGGCTGCCTGGTCTGCGGCGGCAAGGGGTGCAGCGTGTGCAAGCACGTGGGCTGGATCGAGATCATGCCCGGCGGCACGCCCCATCCCAATGTCCTGCGCTCGGCGGGCCTGGATCCGGACGAATACACCGGGTTCTATGTGAACATCGGCCTGGACCGGCTGGTGATGATGCGCTACGGCGTGGATGACGTGCGTATGTTCCACAGCGCCGACCTGCGCTTTTTGGAACAGTTCCGTTAAAAGGAGGGGAAACACATGAAAGTATCACTGAATTGGATCAAGGATTACGTGGACCTGCCCCGGGACATGGACCTGACGCGGCTGGCCTATGACCTGACCATGTCCACCGTGGAGGTGGAAGGGGCCGAGGACCTGGCCCGGCGGTTCGACCACATGCTGGTGGGCCGGATCGTGGAGGTGTGCCCCCATCCCAACGCCGACAAGCTGCAGATCTGCCGCACCGACATCGGCGGCGGCGACATCCGCGACATCGTATGCGGCGGCACCAACGTCCGCCCGGGCATGAAGGTGGCCGTGGCGGCCCCCGGGGCCATGTGCCGCTGGCACGGTGAGGGCGAGCCGGTGGAGATCAAGGAGGCCAAGCTCCGGGGCGTCAAGAGCTACGGCATGATCTGCGGCGCGGCGGAGATCGGCCTGGGAGATCTGTTCCCCACCACGGAGGAGGCCCACATCCTGGACCTGAGCGCCTTTGACGCCCCGGCGGGCACCCCCATTGCCGACGCCCTGGACCTGCACGACATCATCCTGGAAATCGACAACAAGTCCATGACCAACCGGCCCGACCTGTGGGGCCATTACGGCATCGCCCGGGAGCTGGCCGCCCTGTATGACCTGCCTCTCAAGCCCCTGGCTCCCTTCACCTGCGATGCCGGGTCCGACGGACTCACCGTTACCGTGGAGGACACGGAGCGCTGCCCCCGCTACATTGGCGCGGCGGTAGAGGGTCTGTCCGTGAAGCCCGCCCCCTTCCGGATGCAGAGCCGCATCTGGCGGGTGGGCATGCGGCCCATCAACGCCCTGGTGGATATCACCAACTATGTGATGCTGGCCACCGGCCAGCCCACCCACGCCTTCGACTCCGACAACATCGCCGGGCACATCATCGTCCGCCGGGCCAAGGACGGCGAGCAGCTGGAGCTGCTCAACGGCAAGGCCCTGTCCCTGTCCGCCGACGATCTGGTCATCGCCGACGAGGCGGGGGTGGTGGGTCTGGCCGGCGTCATGGGCGGCGCCAAGGACTCCGTTCTTCCCTCCACCGACAAGGTCATCCTGGAGATCGCCAATTTCCAGGCCGCCGGCGTCCGCCGCACGGCCCTGCGGTACGACAACCGCACCGAGGCGTCCTCCCGCTATGAAAAGGGCATCGACCCGGAGCGCTGCGACCAGGCCCTGTCCCTGGCCATGAGCCTGTTCCGGGAGCTGTATCCCGACGTGCGCGTCACCAGCTTCTCTGACCAGTATCCCGAAAAGCTGCGCCAGGCGGAGATCGATGTGTCCCTGACCTGGCTGGACCGCCGCCTGGGCAAGCACCTGACCAACGACGAGATCGCCCACAAGCTGGGCCTGCTGGGCTTCCGGCTGGACTTCAGCGGCGACAACATGCACGTTACCGTGCCCACCTGGCGCTCCACCGGTGATGTATCCATCAAGGCCGACATCATGGAGGAGGTAGCCCGGATGGTGGGCTATGAGAACTTCCAGGCTGCCCCCATCACCACCTCCTTTGACGGGGCCATCAACCAGCTGGATAAGGACCTGGAGCGCCGGATCAAGGAGTACCTGGCCATTCGCTGCGGCATGCAGGAGATCTTCACCTATCCCTGGATGGACGAGTCCTATGTAAACGCCATTTTGCAGGACACCGCCGGAATCCTGGCCCTGTCCACGCCGCCGTCTCCCTCCGAGCGGCTGATCCGCTCCTCCCTGCTGCCCAATCTGTGCAAGGCCGTGGTGAAAAATGAGCGGTACTTCACGGAGTTCTCCCTGTTTGAAACGGCCCAGGTGTTCCGCGACGCCGACTACAGTGCTCCCTACGATCCCCGGGAGCTGCTGCCGTCTCAGCGCAAGAACATTGCCGGCGCCTTCGTGGCCCCGGCCAAGGACGTGACGGCCCTGTTCCGCCGGGCCAAGGGCGCGGTGGAGCAGATGCCCCGCTTCACCCATATGGAGGGCTTCACCTTCCGCCAGGAGAAGCGCCCGGTGTGGGCCGACCAGGTGGTATGGCTGAACATCTTCCTTGGTGAGGAGCAGGTGGGCAACCTGGCGATGCTTGCCCGGAAGCCCGCCATGGCCTGCGGCATCAAGAATCTGGCGGTGATGCTGTTCGAGCTGGATGTGGACGCCCTGAAGCCCTTCCGCTCCCGCACCAACACCTTCACCCACCTGCCGGAGTATCCCATGACCGACTACGATATCTCCCTGCTGTTCGACAGCCAGGTGAAGTGGAGCCAGATGTATGACGTCATCGCCCAGGGCATCCACGAAAACGGCCTGCTCCACGGAGCGGATTTTGTGGACGAGTACCGGGGCAAGCAGGTGCCCGCCGGGAAGAAGTCCGTCACCATCCGGCTGACCATCGGCTCCCTGGAAAAGACCCTGACCTCCACGGAGATCGAGGAGTGCGCCTCCGGCGTCATCAAAAAGCTCACCAAGCGCCTGGGCGCGGAGCTGCGCACCCGGTAAAATCCGTTTTTTCCTCTTTACAGCGCCGGAAAAATAGCGTATACTGATGGTGAATCAATAGAAAGGGGAGAAAGCCCGCATGGATGATTTTACCAGGAAGTTTGACGCCGCCCAGGATAAGGACGAGCAAATCCATTATATCCTTACCTCCGTGTATGAGGCGCTGAAGGAAAAGGGGTACGACCCCATCAACCAGATGGTGGGCTATATCCTGTCCGAGGACCCCACCTATATCACCAACCACAACGGCGCACGGACCCTGATCTGCAAGGTGGACCGGGACGAGCTGCTGCAGGTGCTGGTGAAGAATTACCTGGAGATCTGAGCGCCGATATACGGCAAAGGCCGCCCCGGATGGGGCGGCCTTTCAGCTTGTCCAAAAAGGGCGGCGCCCTTTTTGGACAAGAGAGTTTTCGCTCCGACCCGCGCGTCCGAATGGGCTTTTAGCCCATTCGGGCACACTCTCTCCGCGCAAAGTATTTTTCGCGACGTACATGCCGCCGCGAAAAATGAATTGAACTCGATTCGTGGCCTGCGGGCCGCGAACTCTGCGAGGCTTTTTGACAGGCAAAGGCCGCCCCGGATGGGGCGGCCTTTTGATTTGGCGAAATGCATTCTTCCGGCTGCGGGATCATTCTCCCTCCGGCAGACAATATTCCTGGGCATAGGCGCGGAAGCGGCCGGCATAGTCCGGATCCTGGGTCTGGGCGGCCCGCAGGGTCTCGTGCAGGTTCAGGTTGTGCCGTCCGGCGTCGATGACGCAGCCGGCGACGTTGGAGCAGTGGTCCGACGTGCGCTCCAGGTCCGTCAGCAGGTCCACCCACACAAAGCCGGCCTCGATGCTGCACTGCCCGCGGCGCATGCGCAGGATATGGCGGGTGCGCAGCTCCTCCTTCAGGGCGTCGATGACCTGCTCCAGCGGCTCCACCTGGGCCGCCTGGACCGGATCGTCCTGACGGAAGCTGTCCAGGGACAGGTGCAGGATCCGGCGGGTGGCACGGGCCAGGGTCTGATACTCCGCCATGGCCGCCGGGGAGAAGGACAGCTTTTTGCTTTGCAGCTCCTCCGCCGACTCCAGCACGTTGACGGCGTGGTCGGAAATGCGCTCGAAATCGCCGATGGTTTTCAGCAGCTCCGTGGACTCCTGGCTTTCGCCGTCGCTGAGGGAGTGGCTGCTCAGCTGCACCAGATAGGTGCCGATGATGTCCTCATAGTGGTCGCAGCGCTCCTCGTCCTCCCGGATGGACCGGGCCAGCTCCGGGGTATAGGCAGTGAAGGCGTTCAGGGCGTTTTCCAGGGCCCGGACGGCGCACTGGGCCATCTGAACGGTAACGTCCCGGGCCCGGCCCAGGGCCAGGGCAGGAGTGGCCAGCAGACGGGAATCCAGCTCCACGGTCTCCTCGCGGCGCTTGGCGTCGGGCACCAGGCGGATGGCCAGCTTTTCCAGCAGGCCGCCGGCAGGCAGCAGCATGGCCGTGCACAGGATGTTGAACACGGAGTGGGCAATGGCGATGCCGTACATGGTGGCAGGCCGCTCCAGAATAGCCGGGGCAAACAAGGCCTTGACCACGCAGTACACCGTCAGCAGCACCACCACGCCGATGACATTGAACATCAGGTGGACCACGGCGGCCCGGCGGGCGTTTTTATTGGTGCCCACGGAGGACAGTATGGCCGTGACGCAGGTGCCGATGTTCTGACCCATGATGATCGGGATGGCGGCGGCATAGCTGACGCTTCCGGTGACAGACAGTGCCTGGAGAATGCCCACCGAAGCGGAGGAGGACTGGATAATCCCCGTCAGCACCGCGCCCACCAGCACGCCCAGCACCGGGTTGCGGAACATCAGGAACAGCTGGGTGAACTCCGGCACATCCTTCAGCCCCGCCACCGCGCCGCTCATGGTCTCCATGCCGAACATCAGGGTGGCAAAGCCCAGCAGAATGGTGCCGGTGTCCTTCTTTTTGGCGTCCTTGCAGAACATGTAGAAGATGATGCCCACCAGCGCCAGCACCGGGGTGAAGGAGGAGGGCTTCAGCAGCCGGATCCACAGGCTGCCGCTGTCGATGCCCGCCAGGCTCAGCAGCCAGGCGGTGACGGTGGTGCCCACATTGGCGCCCATAATGACGTTGATGGCCTGACGCAGGGTCATGAGGCCGGAGTTGACAAAGCCTACCACCATCACTGTGGTGGCCGAGGAGCTCTGAATGATGGCGGTGATGCCCAGGCCCGTCAGAAAGCCCACAAACACCCGGCTGGTCATCTTATCCAGGAGACTGCGCAGTTTGCCGCCGGCCCGGCGCTCCAGGGCCTGGCCCATCAGGTTCATGCCGAACAGGAACAGACACAGGCCGCCTACCAGGGTCAGCACATTGAAAATATCCATAGATGTTACTCCCTCTATTCGTCGTTTTTACATTTTGACACACGCTCTTTTACACTTCTCAGTATACAGGGCCTTTGTCAAATCCGTTGTAATGGGTAAGTAAAATCTATGTAAAATTTTGGCGCAGAAAATTCCCGGGTCCATTGGGCCCGGGAATCTGTTTTTCACTTTTCGGAGAACACGTCCCAGTTTTTCACGAAATACTCCACGCCGGAGTAGACGGTGGTCACCAGGATCACCCCCTGGCACGCCAGGTTCAGCCAGTGGGGAATGCCGAACAGCATCAGGCAGATGCACACCATGGTGCTGGCGGTCTTTACCTTGCCGGACCAGCCTGCGGCGATGACCCGGCCCTTTTCCACGGCGATGAGCCGCATGCCGGACACGGCGAACTCCCGCAGCAGCACTGCGGCCAGCACCCAGCCCACCATATCGCCGGTTTCCACGAACCAGCACAGGGCCGCCATCACCAGGCACTTGTCCGCCAGGGGATCGGCAAACTTGCCGAAGTCCGACACCTGGTTATAATGCCGGGCAATGTACCCGTCCAGCAGGTCCGTCAGGCAGGCCACGATGTAGATGGCCAGGGCCACATAGCGGCTGCCGGGAAAGCCCCAGTAGGCCACCACCAGAAACACCGGGATCAGGAACACCCGGAGCAGGGTCAGTTTGTTGGCTGTGTTCATAGGCATGGTTCATTCCTCCGTTCGTTCACCGGTAAGCTCGCCGTCCATGGCGCCGGTGATGCGCACACGGACAAAGTCCCCCGCCTCCACGGGGCTGTCGGATGTGAAGTAAATGCTGCCGTCGATGCCGGGGCTCTCGGCATAGCTGCGGCCCACATAGCTCATGGACTGGCCGTCCCAGCCGTCGCACAGCACCTCCACGGTGTCGCCCATGCGGCTGTCGTTGAACTGGTCCATGACCTGGGCCTGGACCTCCATCACCAGCTCCGCCCGGTGCCGGGCCTCGTCGGCGTCCACCCGGTTGAGCATTTTCGCCGCCGGGGTCCCCTCCTCCGGGGAGTAGGCAAAGGCCCCCACCCGCTGGAGCTTCTGCTCCCCCAGGAAGTCGCACAGCTCCTCAAAGGCGGCCTCGTCCTCGTAGGGCAGGCCGGTGATGAGGCTGGTGCGCAGCACCACGCCGGGGATGCGGCGGCGCAGGCCGGCAAACAGGGCCTCCAGCCCGGCCTTGGTCTCCCGCCGGCGCATGGCCTTCAGCACGGTATCGTTGCAGTGCTGGATGGGGATGTCCAGGTAGTTGCAGATCTTCTCCTCCCCGGCGATGGTGTCGATCAACTCGTCGGACAGGTTGTCGGGGTAGAGATAGTGCAGCCGGATCCAGTGGAAGGGCAGCCTGCACAGAGCCCGCAGCAGCTCCGGCAGCTTCCGCTCCCCGTACAGGTCCATGCCGTAGCGGGTAATATCCTGGGCGATGACGATGCACTCCTGCACGCCGTCGTCCGCCAGAGCCTGGGCCTCCTGCAAAATGTCCTCCATCCGGCGGGAGCGGTAGTTGCCCCGCAGGGAGGGGATCACGCAATAGGCGCAGCGGTTGCTGCACCCCTCGGCGATGCGGAGATAGGCGTACTGCCGGGGAGTGGACAGCACCCGGGGCAGCTCCTCCACAGGGCCGTTGATATCCGCAAAGTGGCGGCACTCCTGGCCGTTCATCACCTGCTCCAGGGCAGGCACGATGTCGCCGAAGCAGCCGGTGCCCATGATGCCGTCGATCTCCGGCAGCTCATCCAGGATATCGGCCTGATACCGCTGGCTCAGGCAGCCGGTGACGAGAATCTTCTGAATTTCCCCGGCGTCCTTCAGCTGGGCGGCGGAGAGAATGGTGTCGATGGCCTCGCTTTTGGCGCTGTCGATAAAGCCGCAGGTGTTGATGACCACCACGTCGCTGCCGGGGCAGTCCTCCTGGACGGTGATGCCGGCCTGGAGACACAGGGCCATCATCTGCTCGGTGTTCACCCGGTTCTTGTCACAGCCCAGGGATATGAATGATACGTTCATGCTCTGTTTCCTCTGATTATTCAGGTATTGAATGCTGCCGGGGTGTCTCCGGCAGGTGACTGCTTTCGCCGCCAGCGGGAGCTCATTCCTCCATGTCCCGGTCCAGCCGGGCCAGGGCGGGGCGGATATCCTGCCATTGGAAGCCCCGGCGCTGAAGCGCGGCGGACAGCCGCTGGAGCGTGGCCCGGTCCGGCGTCTTGCCCCGGAGCTTGGCGGCCAAAAATTTGTCGATGGCCTCCTCCGGGTCCGGCAGCTGGGCCAGGGCATCCTCCCACAGGTCCCGGGGCACCCCCCGGCGCTGGAGCTCCTGGCGGACACGGCCGGGGCCGTAGCCCATGGCGGCGTAGTGCCGGGCGATGACCCCGGCATAGGCGGCGTCGTCCACCGCGCCCAGGTCCGCCAGCCACTGGGCGGTCTCCTGGGCCTCCTGGGGGTCGGCCCCCTTCTTCACCAGCCGGTCCGACAGCTCCTTCCGGGACAGCATCCGGCCTGCGGCCAGCTCTGCCGCCCGCTGGCGGGTCTGGGACCGGGCGGCGGCCCGGCGCAGCTCCTCCAGCACATCCTCCGTCAGCTCCTGGCCCGGCCGCAGGCCAAACCGCAGCAGCTCCTCCGGTGTGATGCGCAGCAGGTCGCCGCCGGTGAGATACACCAGCACCCGGTCCTTTTTATGCAAGGACGGCTGGATGCGCTCAATCCGCGTCATCGTCGAAGTCGTCGGCGGACACGTCCACCGCCCGGCCGGCGGCCTTGGCGGCAATCTTGGACTGACTGCTCATCAGCTTATGAAAGTCCCGGCGGATGGCGGCCTCCAGCTTGTCGGCCTCGTCGGGGTGGTCCCGGAAATACTGCTTGGCGGCGTCGCGGCCCTGTCCCAGGCGGATATCCCCCATGTTGAACCAGGAGCCGCTTTTCTGGACCAGGTCCAGCTTCACGCCCAGGTCCAGCATCTCGCCCAGGCGGCTGATGCCCTCGCCGTACATGATGTCAAACTCCGCTTCCCGGAAGGGGGGCGCCACCTTATTCTTCACCACCTTGGCCCGGGTGCGGTTGCCGATGATCTCGCCGCCGGACTTCAGGGCCTCGATGCGCCGCACGTCGATGCGGACGGAGGCATAGAACTTCAGGGCCCGGCCGCCGGTAGTGACCTCGGGGTTGCCGTACATCACGCCCACCTTCTCCCGCAGCTGGTTGATGAAGATGACGATGCTGTTGGTTTTGGCGATGACGCCGGTGAGCTTGCGCAGAGCCTGGCTCATCAGCCGGGCGTGCAGGCCCACGAAGCTGTCGCCCATCTCGCCCTCGATCTCGGCCCGGGGCACTAGGGCGGCCACGGAGTCCACCACCACCACGTCGATGGCGCCGGAGCGGACCAGGGCCTCGGTGATCTCCAGGGCCTGCTCGCCGGTGTCCGGCTGGGAGATGAGCATATCCTCGATCCGAACCCCCAGCGCCCGGGCATAGGTGGGGTCCAGGGCGTGCTCGGCATCCACAAAGGCCACCTCGCCGCCCAGCTTCTGGGCCTGGGCCAGAATGTGCAGGGCCAGAGTGGTCTTACCGGAGGACTCCGGTCCGTAGATCTCGATGATGCGGCCACGGGGCACGCCGCCGATGCCCAGGGCCAGGTCCAGGGCCAGGGAGCCGGTGGGGATGGCCTCCACGTTGGTCTCGGCGTTTTCACCGTAGCGCATGATGGAGCCCTTGCCGTACATCTTCTCGATCTGCTGCATGGCCGTCTCCAGGGCCTTTTTTTTGTCGGAACCCGCAGGGACTGCGGCGGACGTATCCTTTTTCGCTGCCATTTTCGTCTCCTCCTCTAATTGATTGCCATAATGCTATCACAAATACTGTCCGGAAAAGCGGACAGTCAGATCTCCTGATACAGGGCTCCCAGCACCACCCGGGGAATGCCCGCCGGGTCCGGGAGAATTTCCAGGTCGCCGAAGCCCACGCTGCGCATGAGCCGCAGCACGTCGTCGGCCTGGCCGATGCCCACCTCAAAATAGAGCCGGGAGCCGGGATGCAGCACCGCAGGCCAATGCCGCAGGATGGCCCGGTAGAAGTCCAGCCCGTCGGCGCCCCCGTCCAGGGCCATATGGGGCTCATAATCCCGGACGGAGGGGTCCAGCCCCGGCAGGTCGCCGGTGGGAATATAGGGGGGATTGCTGACGATGCAGTCAAAGTCCCCCAGCCGCTGGAGCGGCGGGTGCAGGGCGTCCAGCTGCATGGCCGTCACCCGGCCCGTCAGGCCGTTGCGGCGGATATTCTGGCGGCAGATGCGCAGGGCCCCGTCGCTGAGCTCCCCCAGCACCACCCGGGCGTCCTTCACCTGGCTGGCGATGGCCAGACCCAGGCACCCGGATCCGGCGCACAGATCCAGCACCCGGGGGCCGTCCTGCTGCGCCAGCCAGTCAATGGCGGCCTCGGCCAGGGTCTCGGTGTCGGGCCGGGGGATCAGTACGCTTTCGGAGATGTCCAGGGGCAGGCCATAGAACTCCCACTCGCCGATAAGGTATGCCACCGGCTCCCCGGCCAGACGGCGGCGGGCCAGGGCCCAGGCCGCCTCCTCCACCTCCGGGGACGCGTACAGCGCGCCGTCCCGCAGCAGCCGGGCCTTATCCTTTCCGGCGGCGAAGCACACCAGCTCCCGGGCCTCCAGGGTGGCGGCCTCGATGCCCGCCTGCCGCAGCTGACGCCGGATATCCAGTGTCAGATCGTTGTATGTAGTAGCCATCCGGTCCTCCTGCCGTCATACGGCATACAATCTGCTCCAAAATGCGGTGCAGCGCATTTTGGAAGGCGCTTACCACTTGTCCTTTCCCTGCTCCTCCGGGAGCACCAGCTTCAGGGCCTCAATGGCCACCTCCAGCATGGAGTCGTCCGGCTCGTTGGTGGTGAAATTCTGAAGCCACATGCCCGGGGCGGACAGAATACGGGTGACGGCGTTGTCGTGGCGGCCCACAAAGCGGTTGAACTCATAGGTGACGCCCACCACCGGGATCAGCAGCAGCAGGTGCATGCCCACCCGGACCCACAGATTCTGCCAGTTCACATAGCTGAACACAATGCTGCTGCACAGAATGGACACCACGATCACCACGAACAGAAAGCTGGTGCCGCAGCGGGGATGGTGCTTGGGCTGGATGCGGGCGTTTTCCACCGTCAGCGGCAGCCCCGCCTCATAGCAGAAGATGGTCTTATGCTCCGCCCCGTGATAGCAGAACACCCGGCGCACGTCCTTCTGCCTGGAGCAGAGGATCAGATATCCCAGGAAGATCATGATCTTCACCGCCCCCTCGACGAGGTTGTGGACGGCGGCGTGGGGGGCATGGAACAGCCCGGCAATAAACGTGGGCAGCAGCATGAACAGCAGCAGCGTCAGCCCCAGGGACAGAAGCACCGACACCCACACCAGCACCGACTGGAGCTTTTCCGCCGGAATGTGGGCCTCCAGCCATTGGTCCAGCTTGGAGGGCTGGGTATTTTCATCGTCGGGATAGTAATCGGCGGAGAACATCAGGGCCTTGACGCCCCGGACCATGGAGTCCAGAAACGTGACGGCCCCCCGAATGATGGGCCAGCCCAGGATGGGGTACTTGTCCTTGACCAGGGTCAGCTCCTCCACCCGGGTCACCAGGCCCTCCGGCGAGCGGACCACAATGGCCTGCTTCTCCGGCCCGCGCATAAGGATGCCCTCGATCAGGGCCTGGCCGCCGATGGACGTGCGGAATTGGTTGTTTTTTTCCATGGGGAATGGGTTCCTTTCCTGTTTGAACAGTATAACACAGCGCCCGCCGGAATACAACAGGCGTTCGATTTTTTTATAGCTCCTCCCCGGCGATGGGCAGGCGGATGGTGACGATGGCACCGCCGCCGTCGGCATTGCCGATGTCGAAGGCGCCGCCGTGGCGCTGGACGATCTCGTCGCACACGGCCAGGCCGATGCCGCTGCCCCGGGCCTTGGAGGACCCCTTATAGAACTTCTGCTTCACAAAGGGCAGCTCCGCCGGAGGAATGCCGGGGCCGTAGTCCCGGATGCGCACCACATAGCACTCCCCCTCCCGGGTCATGTCCACGTCGATGCGCTTGCCTGCCCCGCCGTGCTTGGCGGCGTTGTCCAGCACGTTGCAGAACACCTGCTTCAGCCGCTGAGGGTCGCCGGAGATAGGGTCGGTATACAGCTCCTGCCCGCTGTGATAGTTCAGCTGGATGCCGTCCTGGCGGAACAGCTCGCGATAGGTATAGATGGCGTCCTCCAGCTCCGCCTGCAGGTCCATTTCCTCCACCTGGAGGGTAAAGCGGCCGTCCTGCATTTTGGAAAATTCCAGCAGCTCCTCCACCATGCCCGTCAGGCGGCGGGCCTCCTTGACAATGATGCGCAGGCCCCGGCGCAGCTGGCGGGGGTCGCCGGTCTCATCGCCCAGCAGCGTCTCGCCCCAGCCGCTGATGGCCGTCAGCGGGGTGCGCAGCTCGTGGGACACGGAGGAGATGAACTCCGTCTGTATTTTTTCGCTTTGACTGATCTTCAGGGACATGTTGTTGATGTTGTCCACCAGCTGGCCCAGCTCGTCGGAGTATTTGTTGCTGATCTGGATGCCGTAGCTGCCGGAGGAAATGCGCTTGGCGGCCTCGGACACCTCCGCCACCGGCGTCACCACGTTGTTGATGAAGATCAGGTTGGATACGAAGATCAGAAAGATTACCGCCGCGATGATGGCGGCGATCACCAGCACCGTCAGCCAGAGCTGCTGGTCCACCAGATGGGTGGAGGTGACGTAGCGCATAACGCCCACCACCGCGCCGTTGTAGAACAGGGGGCTGGACACGGCCAGAATGTTCTCGCCGGTCAGGGGGTCCCGGCCGGTGAATGTGGCGGTTTTGCCGGTTTCCACGGCGCGATTCACATCCATCGTGGCGGGGGTGCTGCCGGCCACGGCCCCTCGGGTGGACAGCTCCACCTGGCGCTTGCCGTTGATAAATTGCAGCTCCACGGTCTTGCCCAGGCTGTCGCTGGTGGCAAAGTCCGCGGTGTACTGGGCGGCCCGGCGGTAATACTCGCTGTAGCTGCCCATGCTGTAGGCGCTGAAATAGTCCGCCCCGGATTTTGCCTTGGCCTCCAGGGTGGAGCGGGCCCGGCCATAGAGGTTGGAGCTGATGGTCACAGCGGTGAGAATCCCCGTCAGGGCCAGAATGATGACGATGGGCCCCACGCTGCTGGCCAGCCACCGGCGGCGCAGGCCCCGGAGCTTCAGCCGCTTCCCCCCGCCGGGGGTAAACAGCCGCAATCTGTTGTCCGTTTGCGTTCCCATGGTATCAGAAGCCCCACTTATAGCCAAAGCCCCACACCGTGGTGATATAGGTGGGGTTGGTGGCGTTGTCCTCGATCTTCAGCCGCAGACGGCGGACATTGACGTCCACGATCTTCAGCTCGCCGAAATAGTCCCGGCCCCACACCAGGTCCAGGATCTCCTCCCGGGACAGGGCCTTGCCGGGATTTTCCATAAACATCCGCATAATGGAATACTCCACCTGGGTCAGCTTGATGCGCTGGCCGTTTTTCTCCAGGGTGCGGTTGCGGGTGTTCAGCAGGAAGGGGGGCTGGCTGATGGTGCCCGCCGGGGGCTCGTGGCTGGCGCCGCCGCTGCGGCGGATCAGGGCGTCCACCCGGGCGGTAAGCTCCGCCGGGGAGAAGGGCTTGGTCACATAGTCGTCGGCCCCGTTCATCAGGCCCGTGACCTTGTCCATCTCCTGGGACCGGGCCGTCAGCATGATGATGCCGATGCGGGGATTGGTGGCCCGGATGCGGCGGCATACCTCGAAGCCGTCGATGCCCGGCAGCATCACGTCCAGCAGGGCCACCAGGGTGTCCGGATTGGCATGGAGCTTATCCAGGGCCTCCTCGCCGGTCTCGGCCTCCACCACCTCATAGCCCGCCCGGCGCAGGTTGATAACGATAAAGCTGCGGATGCTGGCTTCATCCTCCAGGACCATTACCTTTCTCATGGATCTGACGTTCCTTTCTTCCGATTTTACGCGCCCCACCGGGCCACGATCAGGTTAAAGCACTGGCGCAGGGTCTCCTCATCCAGGCGGCAGGAGGCGGCGCCGTCCAGCAGCTCACCGGCATAGGTGACGCCGTTCTGGCGGCGCAGGGCAATGCGCCCGCCCATCATGGCGCGCTTTTCCCGGTTGTCGCCGGTAAGGGTATACAGGGCCACCACCGGCTGCCCGCTGCACAGCAGCACCACCTGATTTTCATACGCGCCGTTGTCGGCGGTGGTGTAGGTGATCCCTCCGCCCCATCCGTCCGGCAGGCGGAAATACCACCCGGCGGCCAGATCGTGATACGTTACGGTCAGACTCGCGCTGTCGCCGTCTTTGTCGTAGGAAATCCATTTTACCAGTCCCTTGGCCGCCGCCGTGTTGGCTGTGTCGGCCTTGGCAGGCTGCTCCGGGGCCGGGATCTCGATGCAGCCGTCGCCGTCGATATCCTGGGGCGCCAGCTGCATATAGGGGTATACGGCGGAGGTCAGGCCGGTAAAGCGGTCCTGGACCACGTTGGTCAGGCCGCCGTTCTCCTGCCAGATCAGCACATCCGTCATGGCCATGCCCTGGCTGTTGACGCCGGTGGCAAATACGGCGGGGGTGCCGTCGGAGAGGCGCCCGGCAACAATGCTGCCCCGGCTCAGCTCCGCCATGGTGCAGCTGAGCACGCTGCTGTAGCTGGCGGAAATCACGTCGTCCTTCCGGACATACAGGCCCGCCACAGGCTGGCCGTCGTTGTCCGAGCGGAACAGCAGCAGACTCTTGACCCCGTCGCCGTCCAGGTCCGTGACGGTGAAGCGGGTATAGCCGCTTTGCAGCAGCACATAGGGCTCCGGCTGGGGCACATATACGGCCACGGTCTGCACGTCGGCGCTGATGCGCCAGCCCACGATGATCTCCTGGTGGCCGTTGCCGGTCAGGTCCTCATACTGGACGCTGTCAATGGCGGTGCCGCTGCTCTCGATGACGCACAGCTGGTGGTATGACTCGTCCTCCGGCCGGAAAATGAAAATTTTCAGGGGCTTTTCGTCGCCCTGGAGCCGCATGAACACCAGAGCCTCGGACTGGCCGTCGTTATTGAGGTCCACCATCTGAACGGACTGGATATTCTCCCCGGCGCTGGGGGCGATGAGCTCATAGCCCTGCTTCTGCAGGTCGTCCAGCTCCTGGGACAGGCCCGCGTATTCCGCCGCCACCCGGGGCAGGGTGAACAGGTCCTCCACCGACGAGCGGAAAATGCACCCCGTCAGCGTCAGCGTCATCGCTGCCGCCAGGGCCAGGGCCGCGGCGCGGCGCAGCAGGTGTTTCATGGGACAGTTCCCTCCCTCCGGTCCGATTTTTTGACACATATATCATACCACAGCTTTCGCCGCTTGGGTACCCCTGTTTTGTCCGGTGTTACAGAAAATTTACAGTCCCGCAGCCAGGAGTCCCCGGGCGGCAGACTTTTCTTGGCAAATTTGGTTGACTGTCCGCTCGTTCTGTGATATAATCAATTCGCCGGATATTATGCGACACTGTGTTCAATAACTCAAAATGACGGCTTATCTGCCGTCCCGGCAACGGAAAGGAGAAACCATATGGAAACGTCTTACACCGCGTCCTCTGCTTCCCCGCCGTGCAGCTGCCCACCAACCGCAGTCTGCTGAAATTCATTTTGCTGTCCATCATCACCCTTGGCATTTACGGCCTGGTGGTCATGACCAAGATCAGCACCGAGATCAACACCATTGCCGGCCCCTATGATAACAAAAAAACCATGAACTACTGCCTGGTGGTCCTGATCTTCTCCTGGCTGACTATGGGCATCGTGCCCCTGGTCTGGGCCCACCGCTTCTCCAACCGCGTGGGCAGTGAGCTGCTGCGCCGGAACCTGCCCTATCAGTTCGACGCCGGAACCTTCTGGCTGTGGAACGTGTTGGGTTCGCTGATTGTTGTAGGCCCCTTTGTCTACACGCACAAGCTGCTCACCGCTATGAACATGCTCTGCACCGACTATAACGCCAAGGGCTGAATTTTCCCCGTATATCGCAGGCAAAAAAGAGACCGGCTCCCGCCGGTCTCTTTTTGTTATGATTCCATCTCCGCCAGGGCGGCGTTATACAGGTCGTTGCGGGACAGGCCCGTCTCCTCCGCCGTCCGGCGGACAGCGTCCTTCATCCGCACCCCCTCCTGCCGCAGGCGCAGCACCTGCCGGACTCCCTGGTCCAGGGTCACGGCGGGCCCGGCGGCCCGCTGGGCCCCGGCCACCACCAGTACATACTCCCCTCGGGGCTCCTTCTCCTGATACAGGGCCACCGCCTGGGACAGAGTGGTGCGCACCGTCTCCTCATGGAGCTTTGTCAGCTCCCGGCACAGGGCCACCGGTCGGTCCCCCAGCACCTCCAGCATGTCCGCCAGGGTGGGCCGCAGCTTGTGGGGCGCCTCGTGGAACACCATGGTGCGCTCCTCGCCCCGCAGCTCCTCCAGCCGGGCGCGGCGCTCCTTTTTGTTGGCGGACAGGAACCCCTCGAAGCAGAATCGTCCGGTGGGCAGCCCCGACACCGCCAGGGCGCACACGGCGGCGCAGCAGCCGGGGATGGCCTGCACGGTGATGTCCTGCTGTCCGCACAGGCGCACCAGGTCCTCTCCGGGATCGCTGATGGCCGGGGTTCCGGCGTCCGTCACCAGGGCGCAGCTCTCCCCCGCCAGCAGACGCTCCGCAATGGCGGGGCCTGCGGCGGCCCGGTTGTGCTCGTGATAGCTGACCAGGGGCTTGCGGATGTCGAAGTGGTTCAGCAGCCGCAGGGACACCCGGGTATCCTCGGCGGCGATAAAATCCGCCGTCCGCAGTGTTTCCACCGCCCGGGGCGACAGGTCCCCCAGGTTGCCGATAGGCGTTGCCACCAAGTATAAGGTTCCAGCCATGGTATCTTACTCCTTGTCTCGAAAATAAGCGCGGCGAACGTCCTCCGTCTCGCCGCCGTCCGGCCCCCGCAGCAGCAGAGGCGGCTCCGCCGTCAGCCCCGGCCGTCCACCCAGCCGGGCCTCCAGCAAAAACAGGCTCGGCGAGGCCGCCGCCGTGTGGTGCACGAAGCGCAGGCGCTTGGGCTCCAGCCGCACCCGGCGCAGCTCCTCCATCACGTCCGCCAGCCGGTCCGGCCGGTGGACCAGGCAGAAGCTGCCGCCCCAGGTCAGGGCCCGGGACGCGGCGGCGCACAGCTGGGAAAGGGTGCAGTCCGTCTCCGCCCGGGCGGTGCGCCGGGCGGCGTCCGGGGCCACGGCTCCGGCCTCCGGCGGGAAATACGGCGGGTTGGACACCGCCAGCCGGAACCGCCCCGGCGGCAGCAGCCCCGGGTCCCGCAGGTCCCCCTCCAGGCACCGCAGCCGGTCCTCCAGGCCGTTTTCCGCCGCCGTCCGGCGGAAAAGCCCGCAGGCGGCGGGCTGGAGCTCCACCCCGGTGACGGTCAGCTCCGGCTCCCGGGCCAGCAGCAGCAGGCCCAGCAGCCCCGTGCCGGCTCCCAGGTCGCACACGGTCATCCCCCGCCGCAGCCGGGGAAAGGCCCCCAGCAGAAACGTATCCGTGGAGGGACGGAACAGTCCGTCGGCATATGCGAACGTATACCCGCCGGGCCAAAGCCGGTCCCAATGCCCCATGGTGCTCCCCTCCCCGGTGTTTTCCCCTATTGTAATATACTTTTTCACAGGACGCAAGGCCATCCCGGCCCCCGGGACTGTGAACCGCCACGAAAAATGAAAGTTTACAGATATTTCATCCGGACAGGGGGTTGCATTTTCGGATTTTCATGATACAATAATGCCATAATCTGAATGGAGGTGCTACTATGGCTTATCAGATCGGCTCTGCTTGTGTCAGCTGCGGCGCTTGCGCTGACGTCTGTCCCGTGGGTGCTATTTCCCAGGGTGACGATCGTTATGTGATCGATGCCAACGCTTGCCTGGACTGCGGTACCTGCAGTGATACCTGCCCCAACGGCGCTATCAATCCTGCTGACTAATTACATCAGTCTGAAAAAATCCCCGGTGCCTGGCACCGGGGATTTTTTTGTCTGTTTCCGGGGATCAGCGGCACCTTTGGGCGGCCTCGCGGCCGGCCCGGAAGGCCCGGATGTTCAGCTCCCGCACCTTTTCCGGCACGGTGTCGGCCACCACCTGCTCCCAGTCGATCTGGGGACAGCCCAGGCTGTCGCACATGGCGCCGAACAGCACCACGTTCATGCACCTGGCGTTGCCCAGGTCCAGGGCGATCTCGCTGGCGGGGACGGCGATGGTACGGAACACCTTTTCCATGGCCTCGATGCAGCCGTCCGGATACGTCTCGGCCCCGGAGGCAATGGTGGTGGATTTGATAGCATAGTCATTGATAACGGCCACGCCGTCGGGCTTCAGGAACTCGGCGTAGCGAACGGCCTCCATCCGCTCCAGGGCCACCATAATGTCCGCCTCGCCCTTGCCGAACACGGGGCCGTAGACCTTGTCGCCCCAGCGGACCTGGGTGGACACGGAGCCGCCACGCTGGGCCATGCCGTGTACCTCGCTCTGCTTCACGTCGAACCCGGCCTGCATGAAGCCGTTGGACATGATCTTGGAGATCAGGATGGCGCCCTGACCGCCCACGCCCACCAGCAGCGCACTTTTCACGTTGGACATGTTACTTTTCCTCCTTTTCGATGGCGTCGAAGGGGCAGGCCTGGGCGCACACGGTGCAGCCCACGCACTGGGTGCGGTCAATGACGGCCTTGCCGTTTTCCAGGGAGATAGCCGGGCAGCCCACCTTCAGGCAGCTGCGGCAGCTGCGGCACTTGTCGGCATTGACGCGGCACATGCCCTTCCGGAACTTATCCCGCTTGATCAGCAGGCAGGGACGGCGGGTGACGATGGCGGGCTGCTGCCCGGCGTCCAGGGCGGCCACGGCCTGGTCCACGGCGGCCTTCATGGCCTTCAGGTCCTGGGGATCCACCGTCAGCACCGGGGCAAAGCCCAGGGCCGTGAGGATTTTTTCCACGCTGAGAAGTGCGGTGGGGTCCCCCTGGAGGGTATAGCCGGTGCCGGGGTTGTCCTGGTGGCCGGTCATGCCGGTGATGCGGTTATCCAGCACGCAGGGGATCATGCGCCCCTTGTTGTACACGATCTCCGCCGCGCCGGTCATGCCGCTGTGGAAGAAGGTGGAATCGCCCACCACGCCGAACACCACCTTGCCGGTGACGCCCTCTTTTTCAAAGCTCTTGGCGATGCCCATGCCGGCGGAGAAGCCCGCGCCCATGCACACCACGGAGTCCATGCAGTTCAGCGGGGCGGCGCAGCCCAGGGTATAGCAGCCGATGTCGCCGGTGACCACATAGTTCTTGTTCTTGGACAGGGTATAGAAGAATCCCCGATGGGGGCAGCCGGGACAGAGGGCCGGGGGCCGGTTGGCCGGGGCCACGTCCACGGTGCGGTAATCCGCCTTCTGGCCCAGCACCCGCTGGCGCAGCAGCTGGGTGTTCAGCTCGTACAGAAGGCCCGTCAGCTCCTTGCCCACGCAGGGGATGCCGGCGGCCTTGATCTGGTCCTCCATAAAGGGCTCCAGCTCCTCGATGACGTAGAGCTTCTCCACCTTGGAGGCAAAGTCCCGGATCAGGTCCATAGGCAGGGGGAAGGTCAGGCCCAGCTTCAGGAAGGACGTCCCCTCCGGGAACACCTCCTTGGCGTATTCATAGGCGATGGAGGCGGTGATGACGCCCACCCTGCCGTCGCCCATCTCCAGCTTGTTCAGGCCGTTTTCCAGAGCCCGGGTGCAGCCGTATTCCCGCAGCTTCTCCAGCCGCTCCTCCACCAGAGGGTGGTTGGCATAGGCGTGAGCCGGGGTGCAGACGAACTTGCGGACGTTGCGGGCATAGGGCGCATGGGTGTGCTCCGTGCGCTGGCCAAATTCCACCAGGCCCTTGGAGTGGCAGACCCGGGTGGTGGTGCGGTACAGCACCGGCGTGTCGAACATCTCGGACACCTCGCAGGCCAGGGCCACAAAGTCCTTGCACTCCTGGGCATCGCTGGGCTCCACCATGGCGATCTTGGCGGCCCGGGCATAGTGGCGGTTGTCCTGCTCATTCTGAGAGGAATGGCAGCTGGGATCGTCGGCGGTGACCACGATGAACGCGCCGCCCACGCCCATGTAGCCGGCGGTGAACAGGGGGTCCGCCGCCACGTTCAGGCCCACCATTTTCATGGTGCAGAAGGAACGGGAACCGGCGATGGACGCGCCGTAGGCCACTTCGGTGGCTACCTTCTCGTTGGGGGCCCACTCGCAGTAGACATCGTCCTTATACTGGGGCAGATTCTCCAGAATCTCGGTGCTGGGGGTGCCGGGGTAGGCGGAACAGATTTTGATCCCGGCCTCATAGACGCCCCGGGCGGTGGCCTCGTTGCCGGACATCAGGTGCTTCATGGTGATCTCCTTCCTTTCTATACGCAGTGGGGTGGTTATGATGTGGAAACCCGCCGGGGCGGCCCGTCCCCCTTCCCAAATGTGACGGGCCGCCGCCGGTGGACGGAAAAATGCTCAGTATGCCAGAGGCTGGGCCTGGCCGTGGAGCACCCGCAGGGCGCCCTCCGCCAGGGAGCGCATCTCCTCCTCGCCGGGGAAGCGCAGCACCAGGGCAAGCCCCCCCACATAGGCGGTGATATCGTCGCAGAAGAACTGCTCATAGGCCATGCCGCCGGTATAGGCGATGGCGTCCACGTGGAAGCGCAGCACCGCCGCCATGGCGCCGATGTCCTTGGCCAGCTGATATACCAGAGCCTGGTATGCCTCCACGAATTGGGGGTCGCCCTCCGTGACCTTGGCGCAGATGACCCGGAAATCCGTGGTGCCCAGATAGGAGAACATCCCCGCCCGGCGGCCCAGGGTCTTTTTGACCTGGTCCTTGCTTCTGCCGGAATAGCAGTAATCGATCAGCTGGTTCACCGGAAGGCCGCCGGCCCGGTCCATGCCCATGGAGCCCTCGTCCTTGACGTTGAACACGTCCACCACCCGTCCGTGGTGGTGGGCCGCCACGGACACGCCGCCGCCCAGATGACAGACGATAAGGTTGACCTGCTCATAGGGTCTGCCCAGCGCCGCCGCAGCCTTCCGGCCGATGGACTTCTGGTTCAGGGCGTGGAACTGGCTCAGGCGGCGGAAATCGGCAAAGCCCGTGTAGTGGGCCACGTCCGTCATCTCGTCCACGCACACCGGATCCACGAAAAAGGCGGGGATGCCCACCATGTCGCCGATGCGCCGGGCCAGATACGCCCCCAGGTTGGAGGGGTGCTCGCCGTAGGGCGCGGTCTCCACGTCGTGCATGACCCGATCGTTGACGGCGTAGGTGCCGGAGGGGATGGGCCGGTACAGGCCGCCCCGGCCGCACACGGCGGCAAAGTCCGTCAACCGAAAGCCGCCCTCTGTCACGGCGTCCAGAATGGCCTTCTGGCGGAAGTCCGCCTGGTCAATGACCCGGTCGAACCGGTCCAGCTCCTGGGCAGAGTGGTCGATGCTCTTTTTGAACAGCTGCTCCTCCTCGTCGAAAACGGCGATCTTGGTGCTGGTAGCGCCGGGGTTGATGATCAATATCTTCATAGGCGGGCTCCTCTCCGGAACGGGTTTTCACCGAATAACTTAATGAACAGTTTTATTATGGCAGTCCCGTTCCCGTTTGTCAACGGTGATTTCCGGGGATGGGAAAACCTTGTGGGACCCCACAAAAAAACCGCCCCCGGACCTGTCGTTTTGACAGGCCCGGGGGCGGGCGGGAACAGGGTTATTGCAGATTCAGTCGCTTTTTCAGCGTCAGAAGTGTGAGAATGTAGTACGCCGCGCATTCCAGGACGCTCCACGCCGCGGTACCCCAGATCACATAGGACAGGAGCGCAGCCGCAGGCGGGTCCGCCCAGAAGTCGGGGTCCACATCAATGCGTATGCCTGCGGCGGTGACCACGGACAGAATGGTCTGCACGGCAATGCCGAAGCCGATGTAGAACACCACCGACAGCAGGAGCTTGTGGTTGGAGAAGCTGTGGCCCAGGGAGATGGCGGCATAGAACCGCAGATACGACGCTAGCTCGGCGGCCAGAAGCAGCACCACCAGGCCCACGATGCATCCGGTGGCGTTGCCGCTCAGGGACTCCATCAGGGACCGCAGCCCCCGGAATATGCCGGCGAACAGGTTCTCGCCGCCCGCCACGGACAGCACCATGGTCCACATCAGCGCCGCCAGCACCGCCGACAGGATGCCCCATGCCATGGACACGATGAGCTTGGACCAGATCAGCTGGCTGCGGCTCACCGGCAGGGTGAACATCAGATAGCCCTCGTCGGTCATCAGGTTCTTATAGAACCGGTACACCATCAGCACCAGGGTCAGCAGCAGCACGCCGAAGGTGGTGAAGGCGAACAGCGTCATAAACAGCGTCCGGAAAATGGACAGGACCGTGCTCTCGGGATAGCGGCCCATCAGGGAGCCGGTGACGCTGGTGCCGCCTGCCGTCACCAGCAGCAGGGCGTATACCGGCAGCATGATGCGCCCGGTGGCCCGGAACTCGTATTTCAGCAGCTTACTCAGCATAGCGGAACACCTCCCGGAACAGCTCGTCCACGCTGCAGCCCTTTTCCTGGCGGATCTGGTCCACCGACTGCTGCAGAAGGACGCGGCCCTTGTTGATGAAGATCACGTCGTCCAGCACGTTCTCCACGTCGGCGATCAGGTGGGTGGAGATCACAAGGGACGCGTTCTCATTGTAGTTGGTGAGGATGGTGTGGATGATATAGTCCCGGGTAGCGGGGTCCACACCGCCGATGGGCTCATCCAGCAGATACAGCCGGGCCCTCCGGCTCATGACCAGGATCAGCTGCACCTTTTCCCGGGTGCCCTTACTCATCTGCTTGATGCGCAGCCTGGGGCTGACGTCCAGGGCCGAGAGCATGTGCTCGGCGGCGTCCCGGTCAAAATCGGGATAAAAGTCGCCGAAGAAGTCCAGCAGCTGCACTACGTTCATCCAGCCGGACAGATACGTCCGCTCCGGCAGGTACGAGATCAGGCCCTTGGTCTCCGGCCCCGGGGTGTGCCCGTCGATGGTGACGGCGCCGCTGCTGGGCACCAGCAGGCCGTTGGCCAGCTTGATGAGGGTGGTCTTGCCGCTGCCGTTGGGACCCAGCAGGCCCACAATGCGCCCGGGCTCCACCGTCAGGCTGACGTGGTCCAGGGCCCGGGAGCTGTCAAAATATTTGGTCAGCTCCCGACATTCCAGAATTGCCATGTTATTCCTCCTCCCATGTGTCCAGCAGCTCTTTCACCTGCTGCCGGCTGTAGCCCAGCTGCGCCATGGACGAGAGATACTCCCTTGTCCGGCCCCGGGCCAGTTTCTCCTTGGCGCTCTGGATCACGGACAGATCCTCCGTGACAAAGCGCCCCGCCGTGCGCTGGGTATGCAGCAGGCCGGTGCCCTCCAGCTCCGCCAGGGCCCGCTGCACCGTGTTGGGGTTCACCCCCGCCTCCGCCGCCAGCTCCCGCACGGTGGGCAGCCGCCCGCCGCTGGGAATGGAGCCCGACAGAATGGCCAGGGTGATCTGCTGGGTCAGCTGGGTATAGATGGGTTGGTCATTGCGAAAATACCACTCCATGGCCGCGCCTCCTTGTATGATTGAACTATGCAAGTAATACAATAATACAATGATACAATTTTGTCAAGTCCCAAATGTAAACTTTTTCCGCATCGGTTGACGGGGCGGGCCGGGAAAGCTATACTGGAAGATGAAAAGAAGTATCCACCCCCTTCCGCAAGAAAGGAGCGCTTTTATGAACCATAGCTGGAACCACGATCCCTTCCAGGGCGGCGGACCGGTGCCCCACCGCCCGAAAAAGCAGCGCAAGCCCATCGGCACGCCTCTGGGCCGGACGCTGCTGAACCTGGCGGTGACGCTGATCTTCGGCGCCGTTTATTTCTATATCGTGCTGCCGCCGCTGAACCTGCATTCCGGCGAATTCTATGTGTTCGTGCTGCTGCTGTGCGCGGTATACTGCGGCTGCGCCATTCTGACCTCCGGCTTTCAGGGCAGCGGAGCCAAGGGCTACTTCGGCTTCGTGAAAAAGCAGTGCACCGTGCCCTTTGTGCTGGCGGCGGCGCTGGCAGTCACGGCCATTGTGGGCACGGCCGTCGGCTGGGAGGTGTTCCGGGCCGGCTCCTACCGGGACCTGCTGACCGTGGACAACGGCGACTTTGCCGCCGAGGTGGAGGAGATCAGCTATGACCAGATTCCCATGCTGGACAAGGACTCCGCTGAAAAGCTGGGCAACCGCAAGCTGGGCGAGCTGGCGGACATGGTGTCCCAGTTCGAGGTGGCCGGGGACTATACCCAGATCAACTACAAGGGCCGCCCGGTGCGGGTGACGCCCCTGCGCTACGGCGACTGGATCAAGTGGCTGAACAACCGCTCCCAGGGCCTGCCGGCGTATCTGGTCATCGACATGGTGACCCAGAATGTGGACGTGGTGCGCCTGGATCAGGGCATCCGCTACACCACGGCCGAGCACTTCGGCCGGAATCTGAACCGCTATCTGCGGTTCCACTACCCCACCTATCTGTTCGACGCCCCGGCCTTTGAGATCGACGAGGATGGCAACCCCTTCTGGGTGTGCCCCCGGATCAGGAAGACCATCGGCCTGTTCGGCGGCACGGACATTGCCGGAGCCGTGCTGGTCAATGCCGTCACCGGTGAGTGCACCTATTACGACGCGGCGGATGTTCCCTCCTGGATCGACCATGTGTACCCGGCGGAGCTGATCATCCAGCAGTACGACTATCACGGCACCTATGTCAACGGCTTCATCAACTCCCTGTTCGGCCAGCGGGATGTGACCGTCACCACCGACGGCTATAACTATCTGGCCATCGGCGACGATGTGTATATGTACACCGGCATCACCTCCGTGGTGTCCGACGAGTCCAACATCGGCTTCATCCTGTCCAACCAGCGCACCAAGGAGACCCGGTTTTACACCGTGGCCGGAGCCGAGGAGTACTCCGCCATGGAGTCCGCCCAGGGCCAGGTGCAGCAGATGAAATACGCCGCCACCTTCCCCCTGTTGCTGAACATTGCGGACCAGCCCACGTATTTCATGGCCCTGAAGGATGCGGCGGGCCTGGTGAAAATGTACGCCATGGTCAATGTCAGCCAGTATCAGATCGTGGCCACCGGCAGCGACGTGGCAGAGTGCGAGAGCAACTACCGCCAGATGCTGGCCCGGTATAACCTCATCGACGACTCCGACGCCAACATCCCCGCCGACACCCAGGAGGCCGCCGGCGTCCTCTCCGATATCCGCACCGCCGTGATCGGCGGCGACAGCCGGTATTACCTGCGGCTTCAGGGCGAGTCGGTGTACTACGTCATCTCCGCCGCCGACGCGCCCCAGGTGGTAACGCTGAACACCGGCGACCGGGTCACCATCACCTACCGTCCCCAGGAGGGCGCGTCCATTCTGGAAGCCACCGCCGTCACGCTGGTGTCCGGCAGCAGCGGTACCGGCACCGTTGACAACCCCACGGACCCCATCAAAATCAACCCCGCCCCGGGCATCGGCGACATCATCACCGATCCCGGCGACGGCGGACGGGTGGAGCTCCCGGTGGAGCCGCCCCCCGAGGAGGTCCGGCAATAAAGGCAGTCCAAAAGGACCGGGCGTCAGCCCGGTCCTTCAGCTTGTCAAGAGAGTTTTCGCTCCTGCCCGGCGGCAGCTCTGTATTTCGCAGGCATGGTGCCATACCCCGGAAACGGTGTCAAGGTTTACAAAAGACATTTTTTCTGCTACAATGGAATCTGTCACAAAATTTACGCCCCCAAGCATCCGAAAGGAGATTTTTATCATGAACAACGAGCTCAAATCCATCCTGTCCCGGGTGGATCATACCCTGCTGGCCCAGAGTGCCACCTGGAACGAAATCAAGGCCATCTGCGACGACGGCATCCGGTACGGCTGCGCCAGCGTGTGCATCCCCGCCTCCTATGTGAAGCAGGCGGCGGAGTATGTGGCGGGCCAGATCGCCGTCTGCACCGTCATCGGCTTCCCCAACGGCTACGACACCACCGCCGCCAAGTGCTTTGAGGCCACCGACGCCGTGAACAACGGCGCGTCCGAGATCGACATGGTCATCAACATCGGCTGGGTAAAGGACGGCCTGTACGATCGGGTGCTGGACGAGATCCGCGCCGTAAAGGCCCACTGCCAGGGAAGGCTCCTGAAGGTCATCATTGAGACCTGCATGCTCACCGATGCCGAGAAGATCGAGATGTGCCGCGTGGTGTCCCAGTCCGGGGCGGAGTATATCAAGACCTCCACCGGCTTCGGCGGCGGCGGAGCCACCCGGGAGGACGTGGCTCTGTTCAAGGCCCATGTGGCCCCCCATGTGAAGATCAAGGCCGCCGGCGGCATCGCCAACCTGGACGACGCCCGGGACTTCGTGGCCCTGGGGGCCGACCGCCTGGGCACCAGCCGCATCGTCAAGGCCGTGAAGGCCATGGAGCAGGAATAAACGCAATATAAGGAGGAAATCAAGTCATGTCTACCCCCCACAACAGCGCCGCCCCCGGCGCATTCGCCAAAACCGTTCTGATGCCCGGCGATCCCCTGCGCTCTCAGTTCATTGCCGAAACCTTCCTGGAAAACCCCGTGCTGGTGAACAACGTCCGGGGTGTCCAGGGCTACACCGGCACCTATAAGGGTGTGCCTGTGTCCGTGATGGCCTCCGGTATGGGAATGCCCTCCATCGGCATTTACTCCCACGAGCTGTACACCCAGTACGGCGTGGAGAACATCATCCGCGTGGGCTCCGCCGGGGCCATGCGGGCGGACCTGGAGCTGGGCAGTGTGGTGGCCGGTCAGGGCGCCTGCACCAACTCCAGCTTTGCCGACCAGTATGAGCTGGGCGTCCACTATGCCCCCATCGCCGACTTCGACCTGCTGATGGCCGCCGTGGAGTCCGCCCGGGAGCTGGGCGTGAAGATGCCCGTGGGCAATCTGTACTCCTCCGACACGTTCTATGACGCCGCCGGCCGCAACGACCGGATGAGGAAGATGGGCGTCATGGCCGTGGAGATGGAGGCCGCCGCCCTGTACTGCACCGCCGCCTACCTGGGCAAGCGGGCCCTGGCCATCTGCTCCATCAGCGACAACCTGGTGCTGGGCACCGAGCTGACTCCCGAGGAGCGCCAGTCCACTTTCACCAACATGATGAAGATCGGCCTGGAGGCCGCCGTGAAGATGGCCCGGCAGGATTAAGTCCCGCAAAAGACAGAAATTAGCACAAAAAGGTTGCACTTTTGGGCCTGCTCTGCTATAATGTGCCCATAGGGGTACTTTGTGCCCAAAAATAAAAAGGAAGGTAGATTCACCATGAAAAAGTTTCTGGCAATGATCCTTGCTCTGGCCATGGTTCTGTCTATGGTGGCTTGCTCCAAGAAGCCCGCCAATGACCCCAACCAGGGTAACACCGACAATCCTGGTCAGACCGAGACCATCACCGACCCCGACAAGATCAACGACGAGATGACCTCCGAGGACGGTAAGTACGAGGTGGCTTTCATCACCGACGTGGGCCAGCTGAAGGATAAGTCCTTTAACCAGGGCACCTTTGACGGCGTGAAGCTGTACGCTGCCAACAACAAGCTGTCCTACAAGTATTATCAGCCCGCCAACAAGGACCAGGCTACCGATGACGACCGCTACGAGGCCATGAAGGCCGCCGTGGAGAACGGCGCCAAGGTGGTTGTCTGCGCCGGCTTCATGCAGGAAGGCGCTCTGCGCATGGCCGCCAAGGAATTCCCCAATGTCTCCTTCGTGTTCGTTGATGGTTATCCCATCACCGAGGAAGCCGGCGTTGACGGCTCCCCCGTTCTGAAGAACGTTGCCGGTATCGCCTTCAAGGAAGAGCAGTGCGGCTATCTGGCCGGTTACGCTGTCGTCAAGGAAGGCTTCACCAAGCTGGGCTTCACCGGTGGTGGCGGTGGCACCAACCCCGCCTGCTGCCGTTACGGCTATGGCTTCGTGCAGGGCGCTGACGCCGCTGCCAAGGAGCTGGGCGTGAAGGTCGATATGAACTATTCCTGGCAGTATGGCGCCAGCTTCTCCGCTTCCCCCGAGCTGCAGACCATGGTTTCCGGCTGGTACGAGGCTGGCACTGAGGTCGTGTTCGCCTGCGGCGGCTCCATGTTCGCCTCCGTGGCCGCTGCTGCCGGCGCTGCCGACGGTAAGGTCGTGGGCGTGGACGTTGACCAGTCCACCGAGTCCGACACTGTTATCACCTCCGCTATGAAGGGCCTGGCCGACTCCGTACAGTGGGCTCTGGGCAAGTTCTACAGCAACGAGTTCGCCTCCATCGGCGGCGTGGGCACCTCCCTGGGCGCCAACGAGAACGCTGTGGGTCTGCCCACCGCTACCTGGTCCCTGACCAAGTGGACTGTTGACGAGTACAACACCATGCTGAAGGATATCGTTGACGGCAAGATCACCATCGACAGCGATTACAACAACCTGAAGACCACCGACAACGTTACCCTGAACATCATCTGATCGTCAGATCAACGTATCGGTACATAAAAAGCAGGAGCGCTCCGGCGCTCCTGCTTTTTCCTGTCCATATCCGCCGGTTTCACCGCTTGTCCCCGGGGCGGAACAGCAGCGCCGCCAGAACGCCGAACACCACGGCGGCGGCAATGCCCCCGGCAGCGGCCGTCAGGCCGCCGGTAAGGGCCCCCAGCAGCCCCTGCTCCGCCACGGCCTTCCGCACACCCTTGGCCAGGCAGTAGCCGAAGCCCGTCAGGGGCACCGTGGCCCCGGCCCCGCCCCAGTTCACCAGGGGCTGATAGACTCCCACCGCCTGAAGAAGCACCCCGGCCACCACATAGCCCGTAAGGATCCGGGCAGGGGTCAGCCGGGTGCGGTCAATAAGGACCTGTCCCACGGCGCACAGCACCCCGCCGCAGAGAAATGCGTTGAGATATTCCATGGCTCATCCCTCCTTCTGGGCGGAAAATACCACCGCGTGGCAGATGCCGGGAATGCTCTCCCCCTGAAAGGAGGAGGTAGGGCTCAGCAGAGCTCCGGTGGGGGCAAACACTACCCGCTGCCACCTGCCCTGCCGCATACCGCCCAGCAGATACCCGTTCAGCACCGCTGCCGAGCAGCCGCACCCGGAGGCCCCGGCGTGCATGTCCTGCTTATCCAGGTCGTACAGCAGCATGCCGCAGTCCTGATAGTTCCGGGACAGATCCACGCCCTCCCGGCCCAGCAGGTCCGTGACGATGGCATGGCCCAGGACCCCCAGGTCGCCGGTGACGATCAGGTCATAGTCCCCGGGGCCGGTTTTCGTCTCCCGGAACAGGGCGGACAGGGTGTCGCAGGCGGCGGGGGCCATGGCGGCCCCCATGTTGTTCACGTCGGTGATGCCCTTGTCCACGATCCTCCCGCAGGTAACGTGGGTGATATACGGGCCGTCCCCCTGGTCCGCCAGGATGCAGCAGCCGGAGGCGGTGGCGGTCCACTGGGCCGTGGGGGTCCTCTGGCTGCCGTAGGGCACCGGCATGCGGTACTGCCGCTCGGCGGTGCAGAAATGGGAGCTGGTCATGCAGGCCGTCATCCGGGCGTGGCCGCCGGAGATCAGCAGGCTGCCCAGGGCCAGACTCTCCCCCATGGTGGAGCAGGCCCCGTACAGGCCAAAAAACGGGATGTCGAAGCCCCGCAGGCCAAAGGCGGTGCCGATGCACTGGTTCAGCAGATCCCCGGCCAGGACGTAATCCAGATCCTTGGGCATCAGCCCGCCCTTTTCCAGGGCCCGCTCCAGCACCCGCTGCTGCATGGCGGACTCCGCCTGCTCCCAGGTGTCCTTTCTGAAAAAGGAGTCCGGGCACAGCTGGTCAAAGTGCTCCGCCAGGGGACCGTTTCCCTCGAACTTGCCGCCGATGTTGGCGTAGGACACCACGCTGGGGGGCTGCGCCAGCCGCACCGTCTGGCGGCCCAGGCGTTTGGACGTCATAAAATCACCTCTTGCCCATAGTCTGCCGCGCAGTCGCCCCGGATATGCAAAAAACCGCCGAGCCCAAGGCCCGGCGGTTTTTCGTTGGTTTTCTTATTTTCCCACAGCGTGAAAATACAGCGACAGCATGCCGGGGCCCACATGGGCGCCGGTGACCGGCTCGTGGGGCACCAGCAGGATGGGCCCCCGATGGCCCGCCTCCCGCAGTTTCGTCTCCAGACGCAGAGCCTCGCCGGGACAGTCCCCGTGAGAGATACCGATCAGGTCGTCCAGGTCGATGGCCCGCTCCTTATAGATGGACACCAGCCGCTCGATGGCCCGCAGCTTGCCCCGGGTCTTGTCGAACAGGACGATCTTGCCCTCCTCGTTGCCCCGGAGGATGGGCTTGATCTGCAGCAGCGAGCCCACCAGCGCCGACGCGCCGGAGATGCGGCCGCCCTTGCGCAGATACTTCAGATCGTCCACGGCGAAATACTGGCAGTAATTCTGGCAGTACACCGTCATTTTCTCCACCAGCTCATCCAGCTCCATGCCCTGGCGCACCAGGGAGGACGCCTTCAGGGCCGGGATGCCCGCGCCCAGGGACGCGCCCATGCTGTCGATGGGGCAGACCCGACGGCCGGGATATTCCTCCATCAGCTCGTCCCCCGCCAGCTTTGCCGACCACCAGCTGCCGCTGATGCCGGCGGAAATGCTGAAATACACCACATCGTCCCCCTGGGACACATAGGTCTCGAAGGCTTTTTTTGCATCATCGGGGTTCACCATGGACGTGCGCACGTCGGCCCCGGAGCGCAGGGCCTCGTAATACTCGTGGCCGTCCAGCCCCTCCGGCGCAGGCTGGTCATTGATGGTCAGCGCCATAGGCAGCAGGTGGATGTTGTATTGCTCCCGCAGCTCCGCAGACAGGTTGGCTCCGGAATCCACAAAGATCTGGATCATAATAAAACAGTTCCTTTCAAGATTTTTGCCTAAGATGCTTATATATTCTTCTTTACCCAATCAGCCAGAGTGTCGAACAGCCGCTCATACCCCGGCATGGTCAGGTGAATGCCGTCGGCGGCAATAAGCTGCGACAGGCGATGGTTGCACAGGAAGGTCTGCCGCACCGGGATCAGGGGAATATTCTCCCGCAGGGCGATCTCCGCCGCCGTGTCGGCGTACAGCTCCTGGTGGCGATAGATCATCTGGGGCTCCCCCAGCCAGGAGAGGATACGGTCCCGCCGCAGGTTGTCCCGGCACAGGAAGGACAGATACCGCTCCCCGTCGATGGGAGGCAGGGTCATCATCACCGGCTGCACGCCGCCCTGGCGCAGGGCGTCCAGGGTCTCGTGCAGGGTGTCGGCAAACACCGGCAGCTCCGTGTTGGGCCGGTGGTCGGCGCCGGGGTCGGCGTCAATGGCGGCCCAGTCATAGTCGCTGTCGTTGCCGCCGTAGGACACCAGGGCGTACCGGGCCTCCAGGCCCCGGTCCAGGTCATGCCTCACCAGGCTCAGCCCCTTGCGGATGGTGGCTCCCATTTTCGAGCGGTTCACCACCTCCACCAGCTTGGTCTGGTAGCGCTGCATCACCTCGTTGATGTGAAAATGATAGTGGAAATCCACGTCCGGCACCGTGGCCTTCAGCAGAGAATCTCCGTAAATATAAATCTTATCCGGCATGGCAATGGCCTCCATCCCCGTTTTTTCTAATATAGCATATTAGTTCAGGCAAGTCAACCTATTAATTACCAATTTTTCTTGCAACTGAACAGATATTCTGATATTATATAAGAAAACATCCTTCCGGAGGCATGCCGTATGCAATATGACAAAGAATTGATTGCCCACAAGCTGGACAGATGGGACCGGTTCATCACCGACTATCACCTGCCGGAGTGGGATTCCATTCCCGATCTGGGGCTGTACATGGACCAGGTGGTGGTGCTGCTGGCGCAGTATCTGAACTTCATCCCGGCCATGCCCGGCGGCAAGGAGAGCTTCGTCACCTCCTCCACCATCAACAACTATGTGCGGCTGAAGATCATGCCCGCCCCGGTAAAGCGGAAATACTTCCGGGTCCACATTGCCTATCTCATCATGATCCTGACCATGAAGCAGAGCATCAGCATCAGCGACGTGCAGAAGATCATCCCCGCGGACATCCCCGAGGAGGAGGTCCGGGCCACCTATCAGGAGTATTCCGAGAAATTCCGCCACATTGCCCTGTTTTTCAACCAACAGGTCCAGGACGCGGCGGAGGATATCCGCACGCCGGACCAGCCCGGCGAGGCCGCCGTGTCCCGCCTGGTCATCGAAAGCGCCCTGATCGCGGGCTTTTCCAAGATCCTGGCGGAGAAGCTCATCCGCCTGTGCGGGGCCGACACCCAGGAGGTCCTGGCGGCCGAGCAGGTTCCCCAGCCGTAAAGCCGCCTCGCCTGACAGCGTCGTCCGCCCCTGTGCCCTCATGGCCAACGTCATCTGGAAGCTTCTTGTCCCCCGCCGTCCGGCGGGGGACTTTTGCTGTAGAAAAACAACGCAAAAACGGGACATGCGCCATTTTCCCGCCGCTGCGGGGCGGCACGAAGCGTTATGCCCGCTCCAGCAGCTTTTCCCCGGCCCGGAAAATATCCCCCGCGCCCACGGTGAGGATCAGGTCCCCGGGCCGGGCCAGGCCCGCCAAGGTGTCCGTCACCTTGTCCAGGGTGGAGCAATAGATGGACCCGGGGATCTTCTCCGCCAGATCCCGGGAGGAAATGCCCAGAACGTTCTGTTCCCGGGCGGCATATATCTCTGCCAGCACCGTGATATCCGGCAGCTGGAGCTCTCGGACGAAATCGTCGAACAGGGCCTTGGTGCGGGTGTAGGTGTGGGGCTGGAAGGCGCAGATCACCCGCTCATAACCCATGGACCGGGCGGTGGTCAGCAGGGCGTGAAGCTCTGCCGGGTGATGGGCGTAGTCGTCGTACACCGCCGCACCGTGATAGCTACCCTTGTGCTCAAACCGGCGGCCGGCGCCGTGGAAGTCCTCCAGGCCCCGGGTGACGGCCTGGCCGGGGATACCCAGCACATAGGCCGCGGAGGCGGCGGCCAGCGCGTTGAGAATGTTGTGCTTGCCGGGGATGTGCAGGTCCACATGGGCGTACAGCTGGCCGTGGATCATCACGTCGAAGCTGGCGCAGCCGTCGAAGAACGCCACATCCCGGGCATAGCAGTCCGCCGTCCGGTCCGCCAGAGAGAAGGTGAACACCGGATGACTCAATCCCGCCACGGCCTCCCGGGCTCCCTGGTCGTCGGCGTTGGAGATGACATAGCCCCGCTGGGGCACCAGGTCGGCAAAGGCATGGAAGGAGTGCTCAATGTCCTTCAGGTCCTTGAAAAAGTCCAGATGGTCCTCGCCCACGTTGAGGATCACCGCCACCGTGGGGAAGAAGTTCAGAAACGAGTTGCAGTATTCGCAGGACTCCAGAATGATGGTGTCCCCCTTCCCTACCCGGTAGCCCGCGTGGAGCATGGGCAGGGTGCCGCCGATCATCACGGTGGGGTCCGCCTGGGCCGCCATGAAGATATGGGTGGCCATGGAGGTGGTGGTGGTTTTGCCGTGGGTGCCGGAGAAGCACACGGCATTTTCATAGTGCTGCATGATGGCGCCCCAGGCCTGGGCCCGCTCATACACGGGGATGCCCCGGGCGATGGCCCCGGCGATCTCGGGGTTTTCGTCGTGGATGGCGGCGGTGCGGATCACCAGGTCGCAGTCCTTCAGGTTCTCCGCCGAGTGGCCGATGGCCACGTCGATGCCCTGGGCCCGCAGCTGGCAGACGGTATCGCTTTCCGTCATGTCGGAGCCCTGAACGATCAGGCCCATGCCCAGCAGCACCTCTGCCAGGGGACACATGCTCACCCCGCCGATACCGGCCAGGTGGGCCCGGACCCCGGGCTTCAAAAATGTTTTGATATCTATGGTAGGATGCATCATACCTTGGTCCCTCCTCGTTCGCGCCGCGGCGCAGGTTCATAAAATCCGTACCCTATATTATACTATACCCGGGCCGCCTGTGCAACTCATGAAAAAAAGAAAATCCGTCCATATTGCCAGGGATGGGAAAATCTGCTATAATGCGGGAAAAAGGAGGGGAAACCCATGCGATTGGATAAATACCTGAAGGTTTCGCGGCTTATCAAGCGGCGGACCGTGGCCAACGAGGCCTGCGACAATGAGCGCGTCAGCGTCAACGGGCGGGCCCAGCGGGCCTCCTATGAGGTGAAGCCCGGAGATCGGATCGCCATCCGCTTCGGGGCCAGAACCCTGGAGGTGGAGGTGCTGACCGTGACGGACAACGTGGGCAAGGCCGACGCCGCCGCCATGTATCGGGAAATCGGCGGGACAGACCCGGGACAGGGCTGAGACAAGGCCGGGATAACCCGGGACAACCGGTATATTTTCTGCCGCCCCCTCATACACATGATGCATCATGTGTATGAGGGGGCGGTTTTATGACGTATGAGACGGGGCAGCAGCTGTATCACCGGGTGGAGCTGGAGGGCCGGGACAAGCTGACGGTGTCCGGCGTGGAGGATGTGGAACGGTTCGACGAGGGGTGCATCGTCATGTCCACCTGCGAGGGGACGCTGATCGTCACCGGCCAAGGGCTGCACATCGGGAAGCTGAGCCTGGACGGCGGGGAGCTCCATGTGGACGGGCGCATCGAGGCCCTGACCTATGAGGAGCAGCAGGCCCCGCGAGGCTCCTGGCTGACCCGGCTGCTGGGCTGACGCCGGGGCCATGGAAAACTACGTCATGGCCCAGCTGTCCGCCCTGGGCGCGGCGGCGGCCCTGGGTGCCGCCGGGGGGCTGGTATACGATCTGCTGCGGGTGCTGCGGCGCAGAAGGCCGGGGCTGACCCACGCCGCCGACGGGCTGTTCGCCCTGCTGTGCCTGCTGGGGACCCTGTGGGTGCTGACCCAGGTAGGCGGCGGGGAGCCGCAGCTGTATATGCTGCTGGGCGCCGGGGCAGGCATGGCCCTGTATCTGCTGCTGGCGGCGCCGGCGCTGCGGCCTCTGTGGGAGTTCTGGGCCGATGTGGCCGGGGAGCTGGGGCGGCTGCTGCGCATCCCGGCCCGGGCTCTGGGCCGGTGCGGAAAAAAATTGCTGCCAAAAGTAAAAAAAGGCTTCCATTCTGCGAGAAAGTACGCTATACTAAATACATATAGGTGGAAGTGTTTTCTACGACCTGAAGACGATGCACGGAAGGGAGTCCGCAGACATGGCAAAAAGCAAGAAAAAAACCGTCAGCCGCAGCCGCGTGGCGGCCCTGCTGGTGATTCTGGTGCTGCTGGCGGCGGTAAGCCTGGAGGTGGCGCGGGTATACGGCAGCCGCCTGCCGGAGCTGCGCAGCAAAAGTCAGGCGCTGGACGCCCAGATCCAGCAGACCGAAAAGCAGAATGACGTGCTGCGCTCCGACCTGGACCACGAGGGGGACCCGGACTTTATCCAGGGTCTGGCCCGGGACGACCTGGGCCTGGCCTCCGACGGCGAGCGCATTTTTTACGACGTGAACAACTGACACGCCACATTATCGAAGGGAGCAGATAGATTCGTTTATGGAATTGACGGTTGGGACCATTATCACCGGGAAGGTGACCACCATCACCAAATTCGGCGCTTTCGTGGCGCTGCCCGGCGGGAAATCCGGGTTGGTACACATCTCTGAGGTGTCCGGCAGCTTCGTTACCGACGTTCACGACTTTCTCACCGAGGGACAGGAGGTACCGGTGAAGGTACTGTCCATCTCGCCGGAGGGGAAGATCAGCCTGTCCGTGAAGCAGGCGCAGCCGCCCAAGCCCCGGCCCCAGTATGCGGACCGGCCTGCGCGGCCCCGTCCGCCCCGGCCCAATCCGGCACGTCCCAATCCGTCTCAGCCTGCCGCTCCCCCGGCGGAGCTGACCTTTGAGGACAAGCTCAAGCAGTTCATGTCCGTGTCCGACAGCAAGCAGTCGGAGCTGAACCGGTATATGGCCTCCAAGCGCGGCGGCCGCCGGCGGAAGTAGAAATTAAATAAAAAAAGGCCACCGCAGGCGCTGCCTGCGGTGGCTTTTGCAAGGAGGAAGCAGCATGCTTGTGGAGGTAAAAACCGTTGATGAGGGCGTTGTAAGGCGGCTGACGGATATCTATGCGGAGTCCATGGACGCGCTGGAAAAGCACTTTCCCAGCCGGGAACGAATGCTGGCGGAATACGCTGCGTTCGCCGCGGATTTTGCCCGGCAGGAAAACCAGAGGATCCTGGCGGAGGATGCCGGAAACGGCTGGGTCAGCGCCCTGCGGGCCATTGAAGCGCAGCCGGGCAGCTGGTTTCTGGAGGCGGTGGAGACCATGCCCTCCCAGCGGGGCAAGGGGCACGGGAAGGCCCTGGTGCTGGACACCCTGCGGTATCTGGAGGGTCTGGGCGCCCGGGAGGTGACCTGCACCATCGCCCGGGACAATGCCGTATCCCGGGCCATGCACGAGTCCTGCGGCTTTGTGAAAACCGAGCTGCCGCCGGTCAATCCCTGGGGCGAAACGGAGGATGGCTGCCTGCTGTACCGTTTCCGCACGGGAGCCTGACGGCCGCCGGCGGAAGTAGAAAAAATACGGTGAACATGACAGGCTCTTTGACAGCCTGAAACGTATCCCCGGCGGGAACACTCCCGCCGGGGATACGTTTTGGCCGATGGATTGCCCCAGGCCCTTACAGGCCGTAGACCTCCGTGAACTTATCCCGGAGATAGGCGGTGTAGCAGGTGGGGTCGAAGGGGCCGCAGACGGACTCGAACAGGGGCGTGGGGTCCTTCATGCAGCCGTATTTCCAGATCTTCTCCTCCATCCAGCCGTTGATCTTTGTCAGCTTGCCGGAGCGGACGGCCTCGAACACGTCGAAGTCCTTCTGCATCTCCAGCAGGTACTGGGCGCCGTAGGCCGAGCCGATGGCGTAGGAGGGGAAATAGCCGATGTTGCCGTTGGCCCAGTGGGAATCCTGAAGAACGCCCTCCCGGTCATTGGGCACGTCCACACCCAGATACGCCTTGTACAGGCGGTTCCACTCAGCGGGCAGGTCATGGGCCGTCAGCTCCCCGGCGAACATCCGCTTTTCCAGCTCATAGCGCACCATGATATGCAGGCAGTAGGTCAGCTCGTCGGCCTCGGTGCGGATCAGGGAGGGCTGGGCCTTGTTGATCATGCGGTAGAACGCGTCCTGGCTGACGTCGTCCAGCCGGGGGGCGAAGTGCTCCCGCAGCCAGGGATAGATGACGCCGCTGAAGGCCCGGCTGCGGCCGATGATGTTCTCATAGAACCGGGACTGGCTTTCGTGAATGGCCATGGACACGCCGCCTCCCAGGCAGGTCCGGGACAGCTCCCGGCCCACATGCAGCTCGTACAGGGCATGGCCGCCCTCGTGGACCACGGAATACAGGGACGAGGCCACCAGGTCCTCCTGATAGTTGGTGGTGATGCGCACGTCGTCCCGGGAGAAGTTGATGGTGAAGGGGTGCTCCGTCTCGCCGATGATGCAGTGGTTTCTGTCAATGTCCATCACGTCCATGACGAAGTCGGAAAACTCCCGCTGGATGGCCACCGGGAAGCTCCGGTGCAGGGGGGCGTCGTCCACCCGGTCCGCATGGGCCTTCACCTGGTCGATGAGGGGCACCAGCTCCTGCCGCAGGGCGGCGAAGAAGGCGTCGCAGGTTTCCCGGGTCAGGCCCCGCTCAAACCGGTCCAGCTGGGCGTCATAGGGGTCCTTGTCCGGCTGCATGTATTCCGCCAGGCGGCGGCTGCCGTCGAACACCTGCTGCAGATACGGCTCAAACAGTGCGAAGTCGCTGCGCTCCTTGGCCTCGTGCCACACGGCGTCAGCCTTGGAGGTCAGCTGCTGATAGGCAACAAATTCCTCCTCCGGCACCCGGTGGGTCATTTCATAGTCCCGCCACAGCTCCGATACCTTCCGGGCGGTGACCGGGTCCAGCCGGTCCCGGGCCTCCACCAGTGTCCGGAGCATCTCCACCGTCTCCGGGGCAGTGGTCAGGGCATAGCTCAGCCGGGCCAGCTCGCCCAGGGTATCGGCCCGCAGGTCCGCCGACCCCCTGGGGGCCACGGTGGCCCCGTCGTAGTACATCAGGCCGGAGGCGTGGTTGTAGGTGAACATCAGCTTTTCGTACGCGGAGAGCTTCTCCAGCGCCTGTGAAACGGTCATATGTCATTCCTCCTATAAAATAATTGGTCATTCATCTGCCAGCCAATCTGGGAAGCTGCCCTTTAAGAAATGCCGGTACTCCGGATGGTCCGCAGCGTTTTTGTATTCTTCCCGTATGGTTCTTTGATTCCATTGCCGCACGCTTTCCGGCATTTCCTCATATCTCATAATGGTGATGAGTCCTTCCTTTTCCGCCTGTAAAATAGCCTCGTAGGCGTCCGGAACGAACTCCACAGATTCGATGTCTACAGGAACATTGCTTACAGCTGCATCCGGGATCCGCACATCGAAATCCGCTTCCTCAATGCTGCCTGCGCAATAGATATATCCGGATACGCCTTGGTAGGTCTTTCTCAGCGCATCCGGATAATATTCCTCCAGCCGCTGGATGCCGTTCTTCTCAAAACCGTATGGTCCCCATTTTTCCCATCTGCCGTCATAGGAGAAGCCGGTTTCCTTGCAATACCGCTCAATCGCATTGCTCAAATAGACCAGGACATTTTCCCTTTTCTTTGAGAAATAGACCAAGGGAACTCCATGATTGGATGTCCTGGGCTCCAGCCGCTTGACCGTGCCTATTGGCGACGCGTGATAATACATATGCACCTCACATTTTCCGGTTTATCAGGCTGATGCCTGACTTACATTTCCTTGATATACATCTCCTCTACCGCACCCAGGGCAGGCCGCTTTTTTCCGCTTGCCGCGAATCCGTTCGCTTCATAAAACCGGATCGCCCGCACATTGCTGTCAAATACCCAGAGCATGAGCTTTGAATATCCCGCGCGTCTTGCATCATCCAGCACCCGCTCCATCATCATTTTTCCGTAGCCCTTATGCCAGTTATCCCTGAGCGAATGAATGCAGATCAGTTCCGCAAATCCCCTCATGTTCTCCTCTCTGGCAGCGTCCCACCAGGCAATGCAATGCGGTCGGCCATCCAGCTCTAAAATGTAGCCGTTTCCTTTGTTTTCCGCCAAGAGCATCTTATACATCTCAGCCGCCCGCTCAATTTCCGTGCATTGTGAAAGGATGTCCGCAGGCACGATTTCCCGAAATGCCTCCTTCCAGCTTTCCGTCTGCACATACGCAAGGCTATCCTCATCTCCGGCTTTCACTCTTCTGATAGAAATCGATTTGTCCATCATCATTTCTCTCCCATTTCATCGGAAGTCCCGCAAAAACTGCTTCGCTGAGCTGATTTTGAGTATACCATACGCCGCCCCCGATGGCAAGCGGCCGGTGTCTCCTCCCCGCCCGGCGGTGAAAGATTTTCCCGTCTCCGGGCATACTAAGGCCGGAGGTGAGAGAGATGAAGCGAAAGGACCGCGGCTTCCCCTGCGACGCCGCGCCGGACGTGCATCAGTTCCGGGGCGTGCCCCAGGACTGCTTTGACCTGGTGAACCGGTACGGCACCTATAATATCCAGCCCACCACCGACACGGAGAACCTGTTTCCCCTGATCGGCCCGGAAATGCCGGAGCGTTGGCGGCATATGAGTCTGGGTAAGGACAACCTGGAGCATCTGGGATAGCCCACCGCAGGGAGCGGCGGGCGGGATAAAAGGCAGGCGGGGCGCGGCCCCGGGCATCGCACACGCCCCGCCTGCCCTTGAAATGTATTGACACAGGCGGCGCGGCTCCTATATAATAAGGGCATCATAACTGAGGAGGCCGCTATGGATAACAAGAAAAAGACCGACAGCATCATGCGCTATGTGGTGTATCTGCTGTGTGGCGCATTGCTGGTGGTGTATTCCCTGCTGAAATGGAACGCCATGAGCGAGATGAAATACATATACCTGGCCATCGGCGTCATCTGGATCGTTTACGGCGGCATCCGCGCTCTGGTCCTGGCCCGGAGGCAAAAGCAGGACCGGGAGGACTGACCGCCTTTGCGGCAGCCATCGGGATACAGGCCCAATACAGCGAATGGCTTGCCGGAAGGCAAGCCATTTCTTATCCCCCCAGCAGCCACAGCACCACGCCGTAGATCACGCTGGCGGCGGTGCCGAATACGATCACCGGCCCCGCGATGAGGAACATTTTCGCCGCCATGCCTGTGACCAGGCCCTCTGCTTGTGTCAAGATAGGACACATAATTTTTTTGCTTTTCTCGAATTTTACGATTCAGTCCAACTGTAATCAGTTATTTCTTCTCAAAGGCGCATCATCCGGCCAGTTGAGCAACTGCTTTTATGATTTTCTCGGTGAAATCATCATGACACCGGAAATCAATCTCTATTCGTCCATTTTCATAGACACGGACCTTCTCTATCAATTTCCGAAGTTCTTTTGGGCGGTACTCATTCAAAAGCTGAATACCCTTGGCATCTGCTTCTAACACAGCAGCTTTTTCTTTCCCAGCCCTCAATTTTGTAATCATTGCTTCCGTTGCTGCCAATTCATCACGCATGGAATCTATTGCGGTCTGGCGCTCTTCCTGGGCTGCGATAAATTTATCTCGCGTCATCCTGCCATTTCGGTATTCTTCATATAAGTCGAGCTTGCTGTTTTGCGCTCGTTGAAGTGTACGTTTGAGCATCGCAGCTTTCTTTTCAAGCAATGGTTCTTCTCGATTTGCGTTCGCTTTTACCTGCACAGCTTTTTCCGCCAGTGTTTTCGCCAGCATCTTTACAACCTCAAGAACACTTGATTGCAGCGTCTCGATTGGTTCATGGAGCCGTGTGCAATCCGCATTAGAAGAAACGCCAGCTTTTAAACAAAACAGATGCGTTACTTTTCCCTTGGATTTTTGGAGTTTTCGTCCACAATACCCGCACACAAATAAATTATCTGCTCTTTCGCCAGCTGTGTTTTGATTAACGGTCTTAATTCGGCTTCTGCGTGATGCATCCGCCTCACTAAATATACTCTGGGAGATGATTGCCTCATGTGTATCTTCCACGATGATCCATTCGCTCCGCGGGAGCGCTCGCATCTTCCCAGTGCTGATTCCCACCGTTTCTCTTTTGTTGGAAATCATTTTTCCCGTATAGCGCTCATCCTTAATGATACGGAGCACAGTACATGCTACCCATATCGGGTTCTCCTCAAGAATGCGTCCATTGTAAAACTCACCATTCTTTTCCTTATAGCTTGCAGGGGATGGAATGCCATCATCATTTAATGCACGGGCAATTTGTGCAGCTGTTCTTCCGGCAATACATTCTTCAAAGATTCGTACTACCACCGGTGCTGTTTCCTGATCCACAAGCAGATGGTGCTTATCTTTAGGATCTAACCGATATCCATAAAAAGCGCTGCCGCCCCAATACTCGCCGCGTCGGCTCCTGGTTTTGTTTGCACTCCTTACTTTCACAGATAAATCTCTGCTGTATAATCCGTTGATCAGATTCCGTAGCGCAAGCTCCAATCCGCCTGTCGTACCGATAAAATTATCACTGTCAAAGTTATCGTTTGCAGAGATAAAACGAGTCCCGAACAATGGCAATATCAGCTCCAGATATGCGCCAACCTCCAGGTAATCTCGTCCAAATCGTGAAAGATCCTTGACCATGATCGCTTGTATTTCTCTCCGGCGTATCTGCTCCATCATAAGCATGAATTGTGGTCTGTCAAAATTTGTGCCGGTATAACCATCGTCACAGAACTCGACAACCTCATATTCACAAAGCTCAGTGTGCTGCTCATAGTAATCACGAAGCAGTTTTCTTTGGTTTGTTACGCTATTACTTTCCGCCTTCCCGGAGGATTTCAGGTCTGCGTCCTCTGCCGATAAGCGAATATAAAACGCAAGAGTTTTGTTACATTGCATATCGTTCAACCTCCCTTTGGCGGATTGCGGCAAGATGAATGACTTCATCTAATTCATTTCTGAAATTAAATTTAACCTCAACATGTCCGTTATTGTACAGAATCATTTCATCAATAAAAGCGTCTACCATTTCTGCTGTTAATGTATCAGCATCCTTGTACTGTTCGATCAGCTCGGCCCACGATCCGCTTGCTGCAAACGACGGGTTGTACTTCTGGCATTCTTTTTCGAGTTCAGCAAGGAAAATACGCAGTTCGTCGGCCTTTGCAGCATATTCCTGACCCATGCTGATATAATCATTTTGGCTGAGTGTCCCGTTTGCAAATTCCTCATACAAGGACGCCTTTAATGACACATATCTATCAATTTGCTTTTTTACTCCACGAATCTGATCGCTGTAAATGCGAAACTTTGTTTTGCTGGATTCCTTCTTGTTCAATGCAGCAAGAAGCTCCCGCGCATCTGTAAATAGCTTGATTTGTGTACGGATCAGTTTTAGCGCGATATCCTCAACATCCTGCTTTTTTACCGCCTTTTTTACACAGTAGGATGAATTATAGTTCTCGTGTAACGAGCAGTAGTACCAGGGAACACGCTCCCCGGCATGATTTTTCTTGTTCCTCAAAAACATAGCTTGTCCGCATTCACCACACCGGAGATGGCCCTTAAAAATACTCGCCCGTTTACTCTTGGAATCATATACGGCAGCCTGCCCAAGTTCCTCCTTCAAGCGCTGGAAATACAGCTGAACCTGATCGAATAGTTCCTTCGTTATAATCGGTTCATGTGTTCCCTTGGTAACAATCCATTCCTCTTTTGGAGCAGGACGGGAACCCTTTTGACCTGTGGAATGATAAGTTGATCGGAATTTTCCAGAAATCATCCAGCCAAGGTATACTTCTTCGATGAGGATGCGCTTTATCGTTTGCATATACCATTTTGAATTCTTAAAGTGGTCGGTAGATGCGATACCACGATCGTAAAGCAGCCGCCCGGGGGACGGTATTCCTTCGGAATTCAAGGTCGTTGCCACATAGTGCAATGTGTTTCCGGCGGCAACCATCTCGAACATTCGTTTTACCACCGGTGCGGTTTCTTCATCGACCACAAGATGATGCTTGTCCTTGGGATCAAGGCGGTATCCATACGGTGCACGGCTTCCGGCAAATTTACCTTGCTCTTGAATTGTACGCATGGATGAGCAGATCTTTCTTGAAATATCCTTGGCATACATCTCATTTGCCAGGTTTTTTATCTGAATCGATATATCTGCTTGTTGAAATTTTGTGTCAAATCGGTCTGTAACTGCAATGAAACGGCATTGAAAGAACGGGAATACCATTTCGATATACTCTCCGGACTCCAAATAATTTCGCCCAAGCCGTGAAAGATCTTTCACAATAATACAGTCGATCTTGCCATCTCTCAGATCATTCATCATACGCGAAAACTCAGGTCGAATAAAATCTGTTCCGGATATATCATCGTCGCTGTAAATATCAAAGACGGACAGGTCCGAATGCTCTGACACATAGTCTCTCAGCAGCTGAAGTTGGTTGCCAATCGTATCAGCCTCGCGTTTTCTTTCTGTTTCTACAGAGATGCGTGCATATAATCCGGCCTTATATATTCTATCCGCCACCGGCATCTGAATTGGCTCTGCGGCAGCGTTTTTCCGGCTTTTACGTGCCATTTTATCCCACCTCCCTTTGGTTGATATAGTAATCCTTCACGCGGGATACCAGAGCCTCATAATCCTGCATATGGGCAAATGTCACTTCAATTCGCTTGCCCTCATAAATCATAATGTGGTCGATGCATTCAACCGCAACGATGCGTGTTAAACTTTGAATATTGCGGTGATCAAGGAACTCTTGTATCCATCGCTGAGGTGCGTTTCCATTTTCAATATATAAATCGATCTCATGGCGGATCTGTTCTTCGGCGAGCTGTGCCTCTGAAATACGCATTTCATACTGCTCTTTTATATCGAGGTAATCCTCTTTGGAAAGAATACCGTCGCACATATCCTCATATGCGGATATTTTCAGTTTGCGATAACGGTCAATATCAGCTTCAACCGCAGCGAGTCGATCTTCCGCCTTGCGAATGCTCAAACGGTGTACCGGCGCATTACGGATTGTCTGAAGGCAGCCATCCAACTCTGCGAGCATGCGAATATGCTCTTGTAAAAGCCGAAGGACGGCATCCTCCAATTGCTTTTGTGAGATACGGTGCGAGGTACATTCTCCGGTATTCTTGTGGTTACTACAGGTATAGTAGCAGAAACGCTTGTTGCCGGAGGTCTGCGTTTTACGCACCATAGCGCCGCCACAATCACCGCAACAGAGAAGCCCTGCCAATGGGAACAGTCCGTTTTCGCGTGGGGAGGTCCGGGTATCAAGCTCAAGAAGTCGTTGTACTAGTACAAACTGACGAGGGTTTATGATCGCTTCATGTGCGTTTTCGTAAATTGCCCACTTATCCTGTTCATTGACGATAACTGTTTTGATTTTATAATTGGGCCGAGTCCGAATTCCTTGTACAAGCGTTCCAACATAAACCGGGTTGGTAAGAATTCGACGAACTGCAACCGGTGTCCACTGTGCTTTGCTTTTCGTTTTGAATGATGTTTTATATGGCAGCCCTTTGCTTCTTTTATATTCAAGTGGTGAGAGAATGCTCTGCTCGTTAAGCCTGCGTGCAATGGCATCCTGATTGATACCGCTCAATTTCCACCCGAAAATATCACGCACAACTTCTGCAGCGTAAACATCTACAACAAGTTTGTTCTTATCTTCCGGTGATTTTTCGTAACCGTATGGTGCAAACGCTCCGATGAACTCACCGTTCTTTCGCTTTACCTGCAGCTGGCTGCGGATCTTAATGGAAATATCTCGGCAGTAGTTATCATTCATCAGGTTTTTGACCATGATGTTAAAATCGTCCGCACTGCTTCTCGTGATAGTATCGACTCCGTCGTTAATTGCGATCAATCGGACCCCATAATACGGAAAAAGACGATCGATATACTTTCCGGCGTTGATATATTCACGCCCGAAGCGGGACAGATCTTTTACAATGACACAGTTCACAACTCCGGCGCGGATGTCATCCATCATACGCTGAAAGTCAGGACGGTCATAATCTGTCCCTGTATATCCATCGTCTTCTCTTATAGAAACAAGCTTTATATCAGTCTTGTCTTTAAGGTAGTCCAGAATAAGCTGCTTTTGATTGGAAATGCTGTTGCTTTCGGCCTTTAAGCCGGATACGCTGTTCAGATCTTCTTTTGAAAGCCTCACATACGCAGCAGCATGATATTGGGTTTGCTTTGTGTTTTCCATATGCTCACTCCTTCCGATGGAAATCAGACATGCCGATAAGCATTCAGAAGAGCGAGGTATGATAATTTAGTCCGAATGTAGTATAGCATATTTTTTTGAATAAGTCTATGGCTATCGTACATTTCCATTACTTACCGTTCTGCTGTGCGCAAAAGGTCCTCGAAACTCTGTTGAAATGACGGCCCGTCTGGTTTGTAATTCACTTTTACGGCAACATCGCCAATACGAAAGCAATAAGGATTCTGAACCTGCTGTAAAAAGCTCAGAATTCTCTCTGATACCGGTCGGGTATCGTCGATTTGAACCTCGTCCAAGTCGATCAAACTGCCTTTGTCGACATTTTTGATGTCAACACTTTTTAACATCTCAAAATCAGTTCTATCGTAGCTATTCATCAAATTCTCCTTTCGCCGATATTGAAATTATTGCCAGAATGACTTGCGTCTATTCACAATGAAGTTTTAATGTCCACCGGCGCCTGCAGCGAACAGGTCCACAGAAATTTCATCTCCCCGCCTTCATTGTGGCCGGGCCGCGAGTTACGGGCGTATCATTGTCCCAGCTGCGCTTCATGGCGAAATGCAGGAGCCACCCGCATATTATTACTCATGGTTCTGACTGCCGATCAGACGGATAGGCGCTCGACGAAGCTGGAATGTGCCGGTTCCGGACTATTCAATTTTCAAGGTGCAGGTAAGCACGAGGGTGCCTTACATAAGTAAATACGGACAGTTTATTTGTCTCATACACTCGCCGACAAAAAAATTTCAAAAAATGCCGGCTTCAGATATCCCGAAACCGGCATTCACCTCAAATCTTAAATTTTGAGATATTGAGCGCAATATGTATGAGAATGTATTGCTTCAGGTCCTCATCCATGCGGCCATACAAATAGGAATGATGCTCGATCAGAGGCATATATAACTCCAGTATGGTCTCTAAATCCCGATGACTTCCCATAACGGCTCCTTGCAGAACCTTTTTGAACTCTGATTTGTTCATTCATCATCACCGCCTTCCATCAGATGGGAGCGCAGCCTTTTCAGTGCAATGCACCTTTGATTTCTGACATATTGCAACGAGCAGTTGAGTCTTTGGGCTGTTTCTGCTTCACTCAGATCTTCCAAAAATAGCAACTCCATCACTTGACGGCGCTTTAATGGCAACTCCATAAAAGCCTTTGTCAGCCGTTCCTCCTCAAAATCATAAGGGGACTGCATCCTTGTGATTTTTGGCCATGACTCGCACTGCGCCAGATCAAGAAGTTCTGCCTCTGGTATATCCTCGTAGGATATGATTTCCGGACGATTCTCATATTTCCGCAGGTAATCAATTTTCGCTCGCTTAATAATTGTTTCAAGCCACCGAGTAAACTTTGCCCGTAGCTCATCCCGTTCGGGATAATCCTGTCTGTGGTCCATTTCCATGCCTCCTTTTGGCATGCCACCACAGCAGGAAGAAAACATACCGCTTCACGGCATGTTTTACAGCGATATACGCAACATGCCATGATGGCATGCTGTGAATAAAATAGCGGTTGGTCGTTACGATGATTATCACAGCGATCAGAACATCGGACTCACCCCCTTCCGAAAAGCATAATAAAAAACGACCATACCACACCCTCGTGTGATACAGTCGCTTCATGCGTGAATATAAAACCGATGCCAACGGCTCGGCTATGTGTATGCTGATAAAAAGGCAACAATACTTTTTCCTTTTGTTAGGGTCTGCACCTCATCATATGTACCCCTCGCTTTTGCCTTATGTTTTGCTGAACTTTTCAAGTGAATCCAAATAGGTATTGAAGCCTTCGCACGCCAGTATCCGTTTTGATACCGGGTATTTCTCGATTCGTTCGGAAATTTTCTTCAGGTAAATTTCCTCGGGATGAGAAAACTCATGGGCCAACAGTTGATCCGTGGTTGCATTCAAAGCGTTTGCAATACGAACCGTCATTTCGAGGCTTGGCTTTACCCGTCCGTTTTCAATCTGACCAATGTGGCTGGCGGAGCATTCGCACTTTTCCGCAAGGTCCTCTTGCCGGAATCCCTGCGTAACTCGGAGCCGCCGAATATTCTGTCCTAAAGTCTTGTAGTCCACTGCACATATCTCCTTAAATATATTTTAGTGGACGCCGCGGCGAAAGTGAAGAATGCATAAATTGTACACACGCACCATAAGTGTGATATTCAGAATTTTTCTTTGTTTTATCCCACCTTAAAAGCAAATAAGTCTGCCTATAGTATCAGCAGACTCATTTGTGCTTAATTGAACATGTCCAAATTATCGAGCATTTTGGTTATATCCTCTTCCAAAGCCTCGGAAGTTCCACTCATTGAAGTATCCGCTATAGTTTCGGTTGTATGCAGTTCAGATAGTTTCTCCTCCACGATGCTCCGTATCAACCGTTCCATTTGACTGCGGTCGAAGGCAGGAGCAACCTTAACCTCTATTTTACTATAACCGGACTGTAACTCCGGATGAGTGTCGATATAATCACTCAATGCCGAAATAATTACCGTACTTTTTCTGTTGCCCAGGTTTTCCAACAGCTCGCCGACACGAATCTGATCTTCGTTGTCGGCACTGAACTGCAGCGTAAATCTATATTTTCCGTCTTTTCTCACCGCCCACACCGTCCTTTATGCAGGACGATGGGACAGCTGCACTCTGCCAAGCATTTCGTACCCAAGCGCATTGGCATTGGGAGACTCCACAAAATCCGCCTTCGCGACCAGCGGAGAAGCCTCCAGAAACGGTCGGAGAAGTAGACTTCCGCCGCCGATGAACACAGCAGGATTGGAACGGAGATCAACCTGTAGCTCGCGCAGCTGGTTGAGAATATCCTGAGCATGAAGCTTGGTTGCGCCGCAGATTGTCTGCTTAACATCATCCGGCAAAATTGTGTCCTGACCGGAAAGAACAGCGCTGATGTGCTCATCCTCGATACGCATATCGTGGAGTGCACCCACTTTGCGAATGATCTCATTGTTCATAGTGATAATACCGGTTTCAAGGGAACGACAGAACTGCAAATCGGGTTTGCCGTTTTTCAGAAGCAGCACATCCGTCGTGTAGCCGCCGATGTCAACAACAAACACCCGAAGCATGTTAACGACCATACTGCTTTTCGGAACAACGGCCGCATATGCCTGCGGGAACACCATCACCTTATCGATCATAATGCTGTACGGTTTATCCTTATAAACAAATTTGATAATGCCGTCCCGTTTGAAATACCGAGCGAATTTGTCCTTGAGTACGCCGTAATGCTCCGGCGGCAATCCCACTGCCAGTTGGATCTGTTCAACGGGGCTGTACCGTCCGGTATCCTCAAGCTCCTTTGCAATGGCAAACAGCGTCAGAATAAAATAGCGCTCGTCCTGTGTTTTGTCGCGCATGTAGCTCAGGCGCTTTCCGCTGGGCGTCCAGTACCGCCCGTCATATTCCAGGATTTCGTCCGCCATAGGCGGCTTGACGGTGTGCTCAGACAGACCGGAAACAAAGGAATGGTGCGGCGTTTTGATGGCATAGTTGCCGTGGTCGATTGCAATCAACATATAAGGTTCCTCCTATATTTCAGTTTTGGATTTTCATTATCATTACACGGTTCAGTATGCGTATTTACAACGGGAATGCGCATTGCAAAGCAAAATAAGCACGAAAAAGGGCGAAGCCGAAACCTCGCCCTTCCGTTTTACTATGATTGCTTTTTTCGGAAAAGATACTCCCAGATATAATCGTCAAGCCCTTTGTAGGCCGGATCCCACAGATAGGTACCATACCGAAAACCCATATCACCGAGCAGCTGCAGAAGATTATTATACCCGTTCTGCACATGATGATTGGTAGCAAAATCCATATCGAAAGCCGTTTTGATTTCGACCAATCCCTCGCTGCGCAATTCTGTCAGAGTCAGTTCAAGCTGCGTCAGGGTATTCACGCCCGGAACGGCCAGAACCGTCAGACCGGTAAGAGCGTTTATTACATCCGCTTTCATTGGTCCTTCTGTCAGAACAAGCATCGGGCGTACAGGGCCGGAAAAATGCGTCCATCCCTCAGCTTTGCAGCCGTCTTTTTTCTCGGCACTGGAGACCCATCGGAATTTGCGTTTTTCAACATTGTCCCGACGGATCTGCAGGCCCTGAATTCTCCCGTAGCGGTCACGCACGGGGATCAGAATGCCGCGTTTCTCATGGATAAAGGTCCATGCACCGCTGTCATCCCGATAAAATCCGGGCACACCGGCGAGATATAGGCCATCAGACTGCAATTGCTTTGCAATCTGCGCCATACCGACGACCGGCGTCGTTTTATAGCCGAGCCTCTCAATATCCGCATCTGTCAGGCCGCGGCCGAGTAGGTTTTCCTTGTGATCAGAGGCCAGCGTGAGTTTGGAGAGCAATGCACGATAGGTTGCATGGCGGGCGTCGATATCCGTTAAAGGGCATTCCGTATCCGCTTTCGGCAGAATCTTCTGCTGCGGGTGCGAAGCATTCTCAGGTACTCCCATTCGTGCCAAAATCGCTTTGCGGACTTCGTCGCGCGGAATGCCGGTATATAACGCATATAAATCGAATATTCCGCCGGAAGCGCCGCAGCGCGGGCAACGAAAGACTTCCTTTTTCAAGTTGATATTCAAATGCTTTTTCCGCGGGTTCTCGTCACAGCATGGACACTGTACATAGTACGAACTTTGACCGGACGAGGGATACGGTATCCCAAGCAGTGAGATAATATCCCACATATGAATCTTTTCCATACAACCTCCTTTCCGGGGGCGGCAGACTTTCTGCCGCCCCCGAATTTATTCTGCTTCACGCTGAAGCTTCCTGTTGTGCGTATTCGCAGATCAGTGTGGCAGCATTGCGGATATCCTCATTGCCGGTAAACTTTGTTGCACACCACTGGATCGCTTTCGGATCCATCTGCAATACATCACCCAGCGTCTTTCCGCCGTACTTGGTTATCGGGCAAGGGACGCGCATAGCCTGTTCTACCTTTTCTTCAAAGGTGAGTTCCCTTTGCGGAGGCGCCGTTGGCTCCACGGTGTATTCCTCCTCCGTTTCCGGCTTAGGCGCAACAGCGGGGTTTTTAGGCGGTGTGCTGCCGCCTGCCTGAGCGCTGTTGCCGTTCAGTTCATCCGTGGCAGTGCCTTCAAATTCATCACCTGCCATAGCAAACTGCAAACCGAATCCGGCGTTACGCAGTGCAATACCGACGGCTGCCGTCTGTGCCCATTCGCGGGGTGAAACGGAAGGCTTATCTGCCAGGTATCCCCGAGAGGCTGTTGCCTCGGCAAGATAGCATTCCGCACCGTCCTTGTAGCTTGGATATACCTTGGCGGTCGCCACAAAGCAATCCTTTCCGGGTGATACCGTAATGGCAATACGCCCTTCGGGATACTTCATACGAAACCACGCCATCTGGATCATAACCGGGAGACGCTTACGCACCTCACCGGTTTCCAGATCGGTATAATCTACCGCAAACGGTGTCGGATCGAATCCGTCCACCTTGTTGATTCCTTCGATTTTGGCGAGCATAGCCGCCTTATCATTCGAGTTGTTCTGACTCATTAGAAAGCCTCCTTAGAAATTGATATAGGTGTTGCGATACTGCATCCAGACGGGCAGAATCGTCTTAATGTAATTGTTGATGCAGGTTTTGTACTGTTCCTGCGTAGATGCGTTAAAGCTGGAGAAACGCTTGCGTCCGTCCTGTACGACCTGCGTAAAGGACTGCAGGGCAGTTTCACGCTTTTTCTGTCCTTCGGCATCCGTCTTGGGACCGAACTTGCGCTCGTTCAGCGTAAAACGCACATAGGCGTCTACAAGCTGGAAATGGAATCCCATAGATTTGGTGTCCATCGTAACCGGCGCGGATTTGCACAGGCTCTCAAAAGTCTCCAGCACACAAATGCGGTAGTTCAGTTCCTGCATAATCAGCACCTGGTCAAGCGGTAAGCTGTTTGCCGCAATCTGCTCACGGATATCATTCTGCCTTTTTCGGTACTGCTCCAAAATTGTTGCCATTTCGGTACTCCTTTCATTGCATAGCGGCCTGCAGGCGTTTTGCCAAACAGGTGCCGCGTTTTTCTGTGTCGGTTTTCTTGATCGCCATACACAAAGCACGACGCTCGCCGACAATGATGACATTTTCTTTGCCGCGGGTAATGGCGGTATACACCAGAGGCCGTGTCAGCATAACATAGTGGGCGCATTGCAGGTTGATGATCACGGATCTGTACTCCGAGCCTTGCGACTTATGGATGGTAGAAGCATAACCCAAATCCAGCATATCAAGCTGACTCGTGTCATACTCAGCCATTCGTCCGTCTCCGAAATCAATCGTGACGGTCGTCTCGTCACCGAATTTACAGATTTTTGTGATATACCCGATGTCGCCGTTACTGATTTCATCGCAGTTTTTGATCTGCATCACCTTATCGCCGCAGCGGAATTTTCTCGTCCCGTGAGTGACCTCAGCCTTGTCCGGCGCAGGAGGATTGATTTTCTCCCGCAGCAGCTCATTGAGCGCATTGACGCCGGTTTCGGTTTTCTGCCGGTATGGTGAGAGCAATGCGACATTGTCCACACCGTATTTGGCAGTTTCCTGCAGGTACAGCTCTACAATTTTCTCGGCCGATTTGGGAATGCTCGCCGAGTCGTAAAACTGAAAGTCACTGCCATACTCAAGGCTCATATTCCCGTGACGGATCAGTTTCGCATTGGTTGCTATCCGACTGCCAGCCGTTTGGCGGAAGATTTTATCCAGCTTCACGACAGGGACGGTGCCGCTTGCGATCATCTCGCTCAGCACCGCACCGGGCCCGACAGACGGTAACTGGTCAGCGTCTCCGATCAGGATCAACTGACTGCCCGGTTTTACAGAGTCAAACAGATCTCCGGCCAGGTAGATGTCCAGCATAGACACCTCATCGACCAAAATCAGATCGGCGTCCAGCGTTTCCGGGTCGCCATATTCTCCGTCTTCACCGGCAATCAGCCCCAAAGCCTTATGGACCGTAGAGGCAGGGAATCCGGTTGACTGCTCCATACGCCTTGCGGCACGCCCTGTCGGCGCGCAGCACACGATCTCCTTTGACGGATGATTGCGGCTGTAAATGCCAAGCAAAGCTTTTTGCAGCATCGTCTTGCCGGTACCGGGACCGCCGGTAATAATGCAAAGGCCGCTGGTGAGCGCCGTTTTAATTGCCTGACGCTGTTCGGGTGCCAGACGCACCTTCAAACGGCTTTCCTCACGGTCGAGCTCATGGTCCAAATCACCATAAGTGCAGGGATTTTGATGGCGAATCTGATACCGGATCAAGTCGGCGAGCTTTTCTTCAGCTTTTGCTGTCTTTTCCCGATAAACACAGCTTTCATAGGTCCGCATTCTGCCGTCAAGAATGAGGCGATTGGCACGGGCTGCGATCATTTGATCCGTAAGCTCCGGCGTCTCCAAAGTCTTTTGGCAGGCTGCAATGAAGCCATCCCGTTCCATACACAGATTTCCGCGGCTCTCCGCGTCAGTCAGTGTGTAGAGGATACCTTCGTCCACTCGTTCAGGAGATAGGCGGTCGATGCCCATACTCATGGCGATTTTATCTGCCGTCTTGAAGCCCACGCCGGCCATTTCGCAGAGCTTATACGGATGGTTTTTTACGATATCCATCGTTTGTTCTCCGTATTCTTTGTAGAGCTTTACGGCACGGTTCGGCGTGATCCCGTGCGGCGACAGAAAGGCTACCACATCACGAGCACCGCGGTTGGCGAGGTAGGAATCGCAGATTTTTTTGAGTTTATTCTGACTGATACCGGAGATGGTCAAAAGCTTTTCCGGCTTCTTATCCAGCACCTCCAGTGCCATATTCCCAAACGCATCATAGATACGCTCTGCCATTTTCGGACCGATGCCTTTGATCTGCCCGGACGAGAGATAGGCAACGATGCCTTCTCGGGTCGGAATGATCTGTTCCTCGTACCCCTCGACATCATACTGAATGCCGTATTTGGGATCCTTTCGCCAGTGTCCGCGCATTTCATAGCGCATATTGCTGGCGGTAGGCAGGCAGTACCCGACGGCCTTGATTTGTGTAATGGTATTGCCGCTGCTATCCTTCAGTTTCTCACACGGACGGTAAAGTGCAATCATAAAACTTGCCGCATCCACCGCACCGGTACCGGAAGGATAGATCATTTTTTCAAATTGGCATAACAATGTCATTACTCCTTTCACTTTGTTCCGAAAAACAAAGAACTCCCGAAAACGCAGCGAAATACTGCTTCTCAGGAGTTCTTTGTGATGCGGCATACTCATTTGAACAGTGCCGCATTTTCCAGATAGGATTCGGGATCCGTAAACGCCATCGGAAAGTTTTCGCGATCCAGCTTTACGGATTTCTTATTCCCGTTGTTTTGTGTGACGAGTTTCTGCACCTCCAGATACAAGCCTTCGTCAAATACCGTAATCGGCATACGAAGCAAGGCTGCCTTGGCGATTTCACCGCGCATACCGTTGCTGAGCCTATTTCCGCATACGAGCATAATATCGCTTTGCTCCAGGATCTCCAGACCGAACCGGAGCGCAATGGCTCGTTCGGCAGGGATCTCATCACAAAGCAAAAGCGGCAGATACGCATGAGGCGCAGCGGCATTCATGTTCATTTTCTTGTTTGCGTAGAACATATAAGCTCTGGCCGTGCGCAGGTTCTTTTCGCACTGCTCGCGGGTGTCCGCCCGGAAAGGGGAGCACACATAGGCTCTTTTGCGGTAGCGATCAGCGGAAGCCAACTGGTACATCAGTTCCTGCTGCCAGTATTGGTGATAGATATTGTCCATAGTAGGACTCCTTTCTTAAAGTGGTTGTACACTGACCTTGACCTTGCGGCTCTGTGTCGTTTTCATCACATCCGGCAAGATCGTCGGATACTTTGCCTTCAGGACCTTGGAATCAGGTCGTGTAGTGGATTTGGTCACGAAATCAATGAGAAGCTTATCCGATGTCGTCGTAAGGACGCCATGCTCATGCTCCTTCATGATTTCGGCAATTCGCACGCTGTGTGCTTCGATCTCCTTTTCATAAGTTTTGATTTCACGGTTGCACTCCGTGATCTTGCCCTGCAACAGAGCGATCCGACGCAGTGCGTTTTCCTGTTTAGAGGAAAACTCAATGGTCGGCAGCCCAGACTGGCTTTCTCCATAGATACGGGCCAGCGATTCAAGCGCCAGCTGCGGCGCTACACCGGACATTGTAGGCGGCTTATCGTGTTCCAGACTCCATATCCACTCATCGAGCCGCTCGAAAATCATATCTTCCTTTGCTCTATCCCGGGTGATATCCGGTATTGCCAGGTCATTGTCTGGGTTGTTTCCCCAGATTGCGGAGAACGAACCAATGTTGACATCAGCAACGGCCAAATAGAAACGCAGCTGCAATTCATAGTACAGAGGAATGGCACCATCGTCCCACTCGCTTGCTTTATGATAGGTGCAGCTCTTGCACTCCAGGATACCAGGCTCTCCGTCAGAGGCACGCTCAAAACGCCGATCGAAGTTGGCAAGCGCATACGGATGGTCTGCGTGTTGGTACAGATTCGTGTCCTCATACACGCGGTTCCCGGTTTTCTTGGCATACCAATGTGCTGCGATCGGTTCAAGCAAATGCCCCATCTCAAGCTGATTGGCGTTGCTTTTTGCAGGCGGTTTCATCCGTCCCTTTTTGATCATCCACAGTTCCAGCGGCGTTGTCCAAGGGGAGACCCCGAAGACGGCTGCCACATCACTGCCACCGACCGTATAAGGGATTTTACCGGACGGACCGTGCATGCGGGCTGCCAGCCACTGGGCGTTGGTCATTCCGGCAGTATCGCATAGGATATTCGGTGCCGCCATCAGTAGCTCACCGCCTTTGCCAAATCAAAATCACTCCATTTGAGTGTGAGCGCGCGTGCCATATTTTCCTCGACAACAAGGAGTTTGCTTTCGGGAAACTTATCCGTTTTGAGAATAAACGGGATCTCCTGCATGGCTAAAAACACATCGTGTGCCGTGGCAGGGCCTCCGCCGTAGGACATCTCAAACATGGCGATTGCTTCGACTGCTGCCTTTTTAGGAAGGCTGAGCTTTTTACACACCCGCGTCATGGCATTGATCGGGAAATCCAGATGGATCTCCATCAGCGCCTGCAGCTTGGCGATGCTGTCCCCGAATTGGGCAAACAGTTGATCCAGCGCCGTATCAAAATCAGCAACCTTGGATTGATGCCGATGATCTACGGCTATGCAGCCGCCGATATGGATAGAGTGCCTGCCGTTCATCAGAAGCGCAGAGACCTTTGCCGAGGCGACACCGGTATCCGATGTCATAAAGCGGATACCCGGCATCAGCTTGGATGCCATCGTCGCTTTGCCTTGGGCGGCCAGCACCTTTGCGTAGGTACCGAGCAGGTCTTCCTTCTGGTCAGGCATTCGCCATGAGGCACTGACCAGGGAATGGTCACAGTACCCAGACTCAAACTCGTTCCCGGAGAACCGTGCATCGAGTTTTGCCTGCAGAACTTTCAGCAGTTCGTCGATCGGAAGGACGGAATAATCCACCTCATCACCGGAGTGAACGGCAGAGATTTTTTCGTCTCGGATCAGCAAGAGCGCATCCGCCGAATACAGCTTCAGGCATTCATTGAGCACTTCGGCCAATACCTCGCGGCTGAGTTTGGGGAGCGCAGTGCCTCCGATCTTCGCTCTGTCGAGCAGGCTTTTGTAGGCTGTCATGCGGACCGGATAGAGTTCTCCGTTTACGCGCATAGCAAGCCCGAGATTTTCTGCCGTATCCTTTACGGCTTCCTGTGATGTTCCTGCGGCAAACGCCGACAAATTACCGATGAGAGGAGAGGACTCGCCGAGAGGTTCCACCTGCAGGTCAGCGACCTTGCAGCGGATCCAACGGCTGTTCTTTGCCTGCTCCTCATGATAATCCAGCAGCATCGTGTAGGAACTGAACAGCGTATAATAGCTGTCCTGGCATGGGTTTTGCATAATGAAATGCTCCTTTCTTTGATTTTGACGGCAGTGCCGCCTTGATATATGACAAAAGCCAGCACTCCCGAAGGACTGCTGGCTTTATGCCCGAATGAATTGGCCGGAAACAAAAAAGTGCCATTTGCAATAACGCAAATGACACTGTGATAACTCTGTTAAACTATGCTTGGATCAGAACCAAACTTGATACTTACACAGATAGTATAACAGAAAACTTCGCAATAGTCAATCCATTCGCCGGAAAAGGGCATTTTCAGCACGAATCAATTTACATTCTTACTTCATAAGCCGGAAATTTGCAGTCGGAATGTAAACGCACATTAGTTTAAGCCATCGCAGGCTTTCGTGCATCGATATAGAAATCAATGTCATGAATGATATAGTTTGTGCCGGTGGTGTGAAGCGCCTCGTAGCAGGCGTACAGGTAATCCCACACGCGATATTTACTGAACAGCTCATCAAGCTGTCTGCCAGTCAGCTTCTTTGCATATTTGTATTGCTCGGCACAGAATATCATGAATTTTCCCTCTTTTGTCATGCTGTGATCACGGCATTTCGGGATTTTAGGTAGATATCAATATCATTGTTAATGTACTGATACCCGGTCGTATGAAGGACGTCGTAAAACTCATTCAAGTAGTCAAACACACCGTAACGACGAAACAGTTCTGCAGTCTGTTTACCCGTCAGAGATTTATGCGCCTTATAGCTTTCAAGGCAAAACACAGAAAAAGCAGTTTCTTTGCTCATGGTTGTTCCTCCTTACACATCGGGAAATTCAATTTTTCCCGTTTTTTCTTCCTGCTCAAAAAGCAGGTACAGCATATCCGTACTGTATTGCCAGACTTTCGTATCCTCCTGCTCAAGAGTGGCATACAACTTTGAATTATACAACTTTGTGATTGCGTCATTTTCGGATATATTTTTCTTTTTTGCGATCATCCCTACAAGGTCAGCACTGATGTAGGGCATAATTGCTGCAAATTGTTCCTGTCCCATATCATTGTTCCTCCGTTCTGATTTCTTTTGAATCGATAAAGCGAATATAGGAAAGCATCTTTTCTGTATGGAATGTCCATTGGTCCTGCAGAACCTCTGTCTTCAGCCGTTTTACCGTTTCATCTGCATCAAGCACGCCGGTTTCAAAAAGCCGGATAGAACTATATACATTATCATCCGCTACCGGACCGATATGCATATCAAACATCTTTTCCGGCGTTTCACCGCGGCGGTTTCTGACGACGAATTGCAGCCACTCCATATCGGCTCGATCAAAACGATGTATCTTCGCTTGCTCCTGCGCTAAAGCAAAATCAAATTCGTAGATCGAAACATAGCCGATATTCTTGCTCTCTCTGCGCATTTTGATTCTTGCCCAACGCTCCGCCTGATGCTCGGATGTGGTCGTATAAAAGCCTGTTCCGAAATCAAGGAATGAATCACTGATGCGGATCTCCGGCTTTTCAACGAGTACCGTGCTTCCGTGATAAATAATCATGCGAGTTCCTCCAATAGTTTATGAATGGTTTTCTGCTCCTGCTTCAGCGCAGAAAGCATTTCCGTATAATGTTTCCGAAGGGCAAGCTTTTCACGGATTGTGTCAACTATCTCAGTATCTTTACCAATATATTTATCGTGCAGCTTGCCGTTCTCTCTGTATCTAAGATAGTAGTATCCGTTTTTTCGGCAGGCAATCGAACCCTTGGGAAGTGCTTCAATCAGAGATTCGTATTGAAGAATCATCTGTTCATTGCGAACAGCTTCCTTCTGCACCACGGAATCAATCAGCATTGCTCTCACCTCGACTTTATTATACCACACAAATCGCAAAATATCAATAGGTATGTGTGGTAAGATGAAAGCCGTTCTTGTCCGGCCAGCCATTAGCGGAACTATGACAAAAAGAAAAGCGCCTGGATATTCCAAGCGCCCTTCTCCTGAGTAATTAGATTTTGATACTATGCTGCATTCCTGTTCAATGACCACAAGCCTCGCCCGTCGTGAGTGAAGTGCATGGGATTGATCTGCAGCGTTTGGCGAATCTTTTCTTTCCACCATTTGTTTGCCTGTGCCTTTTTATGCGGTTCGATTTGTTCATAGAGAAAAGAAAGTGCCACCGGCTCCTTGCATGTCTCCAAAACTGCCGCAACCACATCCCGCCAGGTTGCTCCCGGCATATCACGGATATCTATCGTCGAGCTGTGCGTCATCAGAATCGGAATGAGTATTGGAGAGTCCTTGCGAACGATCATAACATACTCATGCAGGATAGGGATAAACTTACCGCTATACTGTGTCCGGTCCGAAAAGCAGTTGTGCTGTGCCTTGATGATAATATTCTCCAAGGTGCCGGGCTTTACGATCTCGGCAAGCATACTGTAAAGTCTGCCTTTCTTTTTGATGTCACCCATCAGGACGGCCATCCGCCCACCGTTTTCAAGTGCCGAGAACTGCTTCATCATCGCATAATTCATTGCTTTGACGAAATCGTCCCAGCTCTCAATACGGGACAGATCCAAGCGTTTGGGGTCATACCCGTACTTTCGCATCACATCAGATGCCTTGTACATGACATCTGAATACTGAATGATGTCCCAATACGGCGGATGCCAGAATACGAATTCCGGACGCTCCGGAATATCGCAGTTCATAATATCGAACCCGCTGTGCAGATCGTAAAGATGACTGCGGATACCGACTTTATCAGCCGCTGCTTTGGTTGTGCCGCTTCCGCACATATAATCGCAGATCTCTTTGGGCTTAAAGAAGCCGATAAGGTCTTCGATCAGCTTTGGAGAGCAGTTTCCGCGGTACCGGTTGTCACCGCCTTCGCCGCGTTCCGGATAGGAAACGATGCTCGTAAGCGGTTTACGATTACTGGCTTCTTCTTTCACAATGAACCCTCCCGATATCAGCATTTGACTTAGCTTGTATTTCTGCAACCTTGGTTAGAATTTCTTTTAATTCCGGCGAGAAATAAGCATACTCCTGGAGGACACGGGCGGCATCATAATTGCATTGATTCATCAGCACAACATATGCATCGCCGTCTGCAACTGTACAGCCTCCGATTTTCTTGCCCGCATAGTAGCAAGCCGAATCATATTTGTTTTTTCTTCCTACCATATTATCCGCCTTTCACTATCCACCGTTTTCGGTGCATGTTCCAGCAAAGCCTGTGTTTTGGAAGAAGACCGGAAGCCTAGTTCGGCTAAGCATATACAATACCCGCAGGTGCGCCAGGGTTTAATGCTCATTTGGACTCACCTCCGGGTTCAATTTCTGCGGATTCTGTGCCGGAATGCGTATTTCTATCCAAATACTCACACAGCAGCGCGTGCGCAGCCTCTGAAACAGCTTCCCAGTAGCACTCCCAATAGGTATCACTCAGTCCTTTATCGATCATGTTTGGAATGCGTACATCCGCAAGATACCGCTGATATTCTTCTTCCGATAACTCGCCGACTTCCTCCCATTCTTCAACCTGAGAGGCAAAATCCTCATACCGGGATGCATCCAGATAGGTCCGTCCAACATCTCCGATGATCGAAGGTGTCAGAACCACATTATGTTCTTCCAGAGAAATGGCATAATGGCTTTCACAGTAGAATCCATCCAGCCATCCTTCATAGGAGTTTTCCGATATCTCTGTCTGGTATTCCGGTGTGTCGATCCAGTCCGAAAGACAGCTGGAGTCGATTTCTTTCCCGAGCGCTTCATTGAGCCTTGCTCTGGCTTCTAGCGGATCCGAATAAATACTGGACGAATGTCCGGTATCACCGTCCACAGCCCAATCTTCACTCAGTATGTAGATCTTGATGAACTTCTTTGACTGACTGGGTACGGTAATCATCTCCGGAGCCATAATGACCATATCGAAACAGATGTCATCCAGTGTCTTTTGCGTGTCATACAGGGTCGAGAACACAGCTTCCACTTTCGCAATGTCCGCCGGTAATGCCGGAGGCTCAAAGGAGCAGTAGATGTCCGGAGTATCGTTTTCGGTTTCTTTGTCGTCGCCGTCACGGATCTCAAGGATAGATCCGATAAGGCCGGCATATTCGCTTTGGTCGCTGCCGATGATCACATCACCGACACGGTATGTGATGCCGTTATACAGAAATTCGGCACCGGGTTTGTTTATAAGCATATGAGCACCTCCTTAAATGTGATAGTCTACGGAAACGAGAACATCTTCGCCGTCAAGATCGTCGATATAGGTATCGATCTGATCGTGCCAGATACCGCTCTCTTTTCCGATGCTGATGTCATTCTTGCTGAGCCATTCGTCTGCATCGACGATATCAGATACGCCGATGGGAAACTTCCATGACTTCGGTGTTCCTACACGGGCAAGGTATTCGTCCAAGGTTTCACCGTTTGCGTAGGCGCACTCGCCATAGCAAAAGATTCCGTTTGCTCGAATCTCACCATAATACCCATCGGGGAGATTGCCACTTTGGAAGGCCTCCTTGAGCTTATTGTATCGCTCAGTATCCTGAGCAATATACCAGCTCCGCATAATATCCCAGCAGATGTCTTTTTTTCTTGCTGCCGAAACCCACATATATCCTTCGGGCGCAGGGTATTTTTTGCTGTAGTTGCCCCAGCTTCTTTCCCCGAAAGAGTATTCCGTACAGTCTGCTTTTACAAGGAAAGTCACCGGCCATCTTCCGCCGATCTGATACCAGTCCCACATGGCATTGGGATTGCAATAAAAGCCGTATCCCTTTTCTTCCTCGTTGTACTCATATCCGCGATAATCTTCGGCATATTTTTCAAAGGTCTTATACGCCTTCTGCCGAGGACAATTCGGCAGGTACTGTATTTTCCGGGATTGCTTCGTGCGTCTGGTATGATGGAGATGACCGACCTTGTTTTGACTGACCTTCCCGTCTACAATGCTGTACTTGCTGAAATACGGATAACTTCCGCATTCGACGATCTTTCCGTTTGGAAGTTTCAAGCAGTCGACGGACTTTGCGTAGTCGGCTTTCAGCTCCTCGGTCATATCAGCAAATTCCTTGTATTCTTCCGGCGGTTCGGTACTGTATGGCGTCATAACTTCTTCTACTGCGCCCACCAGTTGGCGTGCGAAATTCGTTGTCCTTCCCATAAGAGAGCACAGAGTCAGTTCCGCCATAATGTCCTTAGCCAAATCATCTTTTCTGGCCTGCAGCAATTCGATGGATTGTACGACCGCAGCATTTTCGTGCGGATCTTCTTCCACAGTCGGCATGTTCACGGTCACCAGTGTTTTGAAATGCATAATGATGTTCCTTTCTGAAAAACAGATGGGCAACCGTGTGTCATCACCAGCTGCCCATCGTTTTGTTATATCTTGATGTGTTTATACCCGAATATGACGCTTGACCACACCGGTCAGCTTCGTGGGCAGTTGATTTAAGTCAGTAATATCGAGGAAGGAATCTCCGTAGATCCTCTCAATATTCTGCTTATCGTTGCCGATTGCGGCGGCAACAAAGAGTATGCCTTTGCGTTGGTACTCCTGCTTGATTCCGCGCAGATCCTCCTCAGCGGCCGTGCCGTAGTAACCGGTATCGGCAGGTTGCCCGTCCGACACCAGGATAAGAAGCTTTACAGCCTCGGATCGCTTGGAAAGTGCCTCCGCCACATAGCGAAGTGCCGCTCCGTCACGATTGCTGCCGCGGGCACTGATATCCATCAGCCTGTACTTATCGTCATTGTCAAAACCGTTGAACTCGGCATAGGAGTAAAGCTCAACCGAATTTTTTCCGTCATAGCAATCGGTCGAGTGACCATATACCATAACAGGAATCTCAAGGCTTTCACAAAAGTCGTATAGGATGATGGCTGCCGCTCTGGCGTAAGTGCAGCGGTCGCAGGAGCACATAGAACCGGACTCATCCAAAAGAAGTCCCACTGCAAGCTCGGGAATTTCATTGGGCAGGTTGTTCTTATAAAACACCTTGCCGTCATTTCGACATAAAGCGTGCGCATCCAGACGACGCCCCATAATAAGGCCGGTCTGTTTGCCGCCGCGCCGGTTCTCCTTGAGCTGTCGCAGAAGACTTTTCTGAAGCTGCCGGGAAATGCTGATGAGCGGATTGCAGATCGCATCGTATTGTTCCACAAGTTCCGGGTCAACGGATGCAATGCGGTTTACGCGGATATTGACGCCGCTGTGGATATCTCCATAGGAAATACTCTGCGCAGCTTCATTCAGTTCCCGTATGCGTTCGCTCTCCAGTTCCTCGCAGGCAGCTTTTTCCGCCATATTGTCCAGAATTCGTTCGATATCCGAGGCAGCACGGTCATATTGTTCGCGCTGATACTCGGAATTTTTCGTGACGGAACCGCCGACAGGGGCACTGACGCCGTCTGTCTGTTGGTGCGGAATTCTTCCTTTTTCGGATTCCGAGGTTTTCTGCTTTCCGGAACCGGAACCTCCGCCGCCGGGCTGAGCATTTTCAGAATCATCTGGTTGATTCGAGGCTTCTCCAGACTCAGATGCGTTTTCATTGTTTTCCGACTCAGTTTGGGGAGAAGCGTTTTCGTCATCAGACTCACTTTCAGACGCATCGGACCGTGTTTCCGCCCTTGCCGCAGCCGTTGCTGATTCACCGGTACTGCCGGATGCCTCCGGAACAGGGGTACTGCTTCCGCTGCCGACTTCGGATGTGCCGGCAATGGAGCTGAGAATTTCAGAAAGCGTTTCCGCCACAGTGACTGTGCCGCCTGCAGCTTCCGCTTCTTCCTGATGCTCTTTGCAAACCTCACAGAAATCTTGAATGTACTCCCAACAACGGATCATTACGGTGTTGACGGCATTCAAGCGCTCCTTACCGGAACGGTTCATCAGGGCCTCATCAATGTCATCGATCAGGCCGAATACCGTCTTTATGCGCTCGTCTGTTTTCGGCTCGCCGCCGTATTTGATTCGACCGAATTTGGCGTAGGACAGCATGATCTGCAGGATACTTTCAAGAATATGCCCATCGTCGTCTGCTTCCTTGGCGATCAGCTCTGTCACCGTATCGATCTCGTCAAAATGACGCTCGCGCAGCGTTTCCAAGCCGTAGCCGAGTGTACCGGGAAAGCTGTTCAGCATCCGATTTTCGATATACCCGTCTTCAATGATATTGGCAATGTTCGCCGCGATCTGATGGACCATCTGCAGATTCTTTGGGTCCTCCTTGACATATTCCCAGAACGCTTTCTCATTCCGGGCATCCGCCGCCAGCCGGAAAGCCGGCGGGCGAGGATACCATTTGAAGCTATCCAGATAGTTGTGATAAGTCTGGACTGAAAGAAAATCAGTAAAGAGCACATGCCCCAGCTCGTGCGCAAACATGCCGCACACGATCTGATACCGATTCTCGCGCCCTTTGACCTTGGTCACCAACGGATGGCCCGTGTTGATGCGGATCTGCATATTGTCCGTTGCCGCAGTGAAGGCATCCTTGGGTTTCCAGTAGAGATTTACACGGACACGACGGTTGTAATGATACCGTCTGGTCTGTGCTGCTGCCAGATCCTCAAAATGCCCCGCCAACATACGGGAAGAAAAGAACTGCTTATCCGTGATTTTGCTGCGCTTCTCATTGAGACGCTGTTTGACTAATTTATGATTCACCCTTGCCATTTAGGGTAGCCTCCTTTCTCTGAAATTGTTATACCGACGCTTTATGCCGTTTCGGTGCAAAAATCGGTTCCAAAACCGTGCTGATCAGTGCTTCACGGTCAAGCTCGTCGGCGGTTGCCTTACTGATGATGGTATACAGCGCCGATTCGTAGACATCTCCGGTGATTTCACTGCTGATGATCCAGTCGATCAGACTGCGCATACCGTAGGAGCCGTCCGTGATGCTGTTTTTGCGGCAATACTCCGCAAGGTCATTGACTACCTGCACCATCTTGGACACCTCATACTCATCCGTAGCTCCTGTGACCGACATGGCACGCTGTGCCATCACTTCAGGGCTTGGCAGCTCCACATCCCGTATCAGACTCATTCGGTCGAGCACGGACTGGTTCATGCCACGGCAGCCTTCATAGCTCGTGTTGGTCGTTACAACTACGACGGCGTCGGGATGACGCTGGATAACCTCGCCGGTGGGCAGCGTGATAGAGCCGGATTGCTCCAAAAGAGAATTCAGACCCACCAGCACGCCCGGTTGGACGATAGTAGATGGCTCCTGTATCTCAATCACATAGCCGTGCTTGAGCGCCTTGATAAAGTCAGTCTCCACATAGCGATAGGTCTGTCCGCTGCTGCTTTTATCCTCCACGGTTCTGGAAAGCTCCCGTACCTTTTCCGTTACACTGTCAAGTACGATGCTCATGCAATCCTGTGAGGTAGCAGCGGCATTCTCCACGCCTGTCAGCGCCATATAGACACCTGCCGGATCGTAGTCCATATCGTCGAGGTCGGGCAGCTTCATCAGCTTTGAAACATTGGCATAGTTGATGCCGCCCATCTGCATCAGTGTTTCCCGTTCGGCGTCCAATTGGGCACTGCCCGTAGATCCGTCCGCAGAATCCGGAAAAATCATGCCGACAAAGTCGAAGATCTCCGTGTTGGCTGAGCAGGTGTATTTCATATACGGTAGACCGAGTCCTGCAGCAATGGCTTTTGCACCCATTGTCTTACCCGTACCTGCCGGTCCGCGCAGTAAGAAGTTACGCATCTGCATGGATTTGCCGGTCGTCGCCTTGGCGTGCTTGCAGATGTCTACAACTTCCTTCGGGATGATATACCACTCCGGAAGCTTTGGAATCAGCATCGCTTCCTGCGGGCTGAAAGTGCGCTTGTTCAGCACATACTGTCCCTCGAAATCCACATGGTCGATGGTTTCCGTTGCGGAATAAATCTGCGCCGGTCCGGTCTGAGCAAATATCTTGAATTCACCCGCCAGTACCGTAGTCGGTGTAAAACTGCCGGAATCCAGGTGCGTCTGAGATACACGCATCAGATTGCCTGCCTTATCTACATTGACCTTGATATGGGCAGCGCAGCTGTCATCCTTGATACGGCGATAGGCATTGTCGCACATAAGCGCCATGTATTCCGTAGCCTTATCCATATGGGGATAGCCGGCGTTCAGCTCGTCCTGGTAAGCCTCGAAGTTTTCTTTGAATTCATCGTCCTGCATCAGCATCGGGAACAGTGCCATCATAACGGCGGCTCCGTCACGGCCGCTGCTGTTGAGGGTGTAGTTTTCAAAGGTCTCCATATTGCTGTCATAGACGCTCGCCAGCAAGGTGCCTGTATTGCTGTCGTACACAACAAGATGATAGGCATCCGCACTGACAGAGGATTTATACTCTGCCGCCGTGCGATGATCTATGATGCCGACAGCGCCCTCACCGGACCCGTCCATGCAATGGCAGACCGCATGGATCGCCTTGATCATCGCGCTGCAAAGGGTAGAAGTTGTCCCGTCGCCGTACTTGGAAGATACCTTGATCTTTTTGTTTGCAATGGTGTCAAACGGCGACGGCAGCCTTCTGCCGAAATTAAAAATGTTGTTGATGTATGTTGCCATACTTTACTCCCTTTCTGCACTCAGTGCGATAGATTGATTTTGATTCCCTCCGCAATACATACGGCATCTTCAAGCCCGGCTCGCTGCAATTCCAGGCAGACATTCTCCCAACTCTCACGGGCAGGAAGGTCGTCGGCCGTCAGGATGATTTCGGTCAATCCCTGACCGATGGCATCATTGCACCGTGCATTCAGCTCAAAGATGTGAGACTCCGCCCATTCAAAGGCGATGAGCTCATAGTTTTCTTTTGGTTGCTCTGTGGCAGGAGCTTCCGTCCGTTCCTCAGACTCATCCGGTTTTTTCGGTATCTCCTGATACTGAAGGCCGATTACCTGAAGATTCTGAATAATGACCTTTGCTTTGCGATAACCACCGGCTCGGTTGAGCAGGATATAGACCTCCTCGCCGAGTTCGATCAATTCAAAAGCATTCGGTGCTTCCCATATCCATCTGGCATTCGGATACTCATTCAGCACAAGCGTTGTGATTCGGCTGGTAATGAGGGATTGCGCCAGCTTTCGCAGATCGCTTTCCGTCGGTGCCGGTATGGGGGCAGGAAGCAGCGGCTGCGGTTCTACCGGGTCAACACGATTACCGGATAGAAACAGCAGTCGGATCGCTGCAACAAAAATGCCGAGGATGATGAGCAGCAGGATCGGCCATAGTCTGCAGATGAATGTCAACAGAGCCAGCAGTCCCAAAATCATCAGTGCCTCATAGGCAATTTGCCGCTTTCGGTCTTTGTTGTTCATTGAGATGTCCTTTCTGAACGCAAAAAGGCGCACACAAGAAACCATACGGTCACTTATGTGCGCCTCTTATACGCCCGATTCAATTGTTGCCTCTCAGTTTTCGTCGAAGAAGGAATTGCCTCCGCCAAACGACTCGTAGCCGGTAAAGCCGCCGTTATTTGCGGGTACGGCCGCAGCTGGTGCTGCCGGATGTCCTTGCGCTTCATTGGTGTTCTGGTTATCCTTAGACTTACCTCCGCCGGAAGCATACTCAATATCATCCAGAATGATGACCATTGCGCTTTTCTTCTCGTGAGTCTGCTGGTCTTCCCAAACATCCTCGTCCAGACGGCCGATAAGATTGACAAAGGATCCATCCTTGAGCTGCATCTTCTTGATGCGCTCGCAAATCGGGCCGAAACCCTTAACTGCCAGGTTGACCCACCGAGCATTATTCTCAGCGTTAGGGTCATAGACCTTCTTGCCGATCCGGAATCTCACCGCATCACCTTTCTCGGAAAACTTGATGGCTGCTGCGCCGTCGTATCCTCTCGATATGACGACCTGGGTTGCAAATACTTTTAACATAGGGTACTCCTTTCTGCAGGGATCGCCTGCAACAAAAATATTTATTTCATCCCGCTTATCACGGGTAGAAACCGACAGAAACAAAAAAAGTGCCAACCAGCACATTGCGTGCTAATTGACACTTTGAAAACTCGGATTACTCGGATTTCTCGTAGGAAATCTTGAAACTTACAATGTAAGTATAGCATAATCCATCGAAATAGTCAATCCGTTTGGGAAATTTGCCCCGAAATCATCTTTTCAATCTCCGTTTTGGCAAAGTCCAAGGCAACCATTGCCCTCAGCGCATCGAAACGAAGTGTTCCGTCTGCATTCCCGTTTTCCTCGACCAGGCTGTGTATTTCCTCCAGTAAGCCGAGTATTCTGTCTCTGTCTGTCATAGTCAGGCCCCTTTTCTTATTTCAACAGCATAGTAACCGTAGATCAGATATGCTCCGTCACGGCTGTACACCGGTGTCTTCTCCGATAAGTATATAGTCACAGTATCTCCCACACTGAGGCGTTTTATCCTTTCGTGTGTGGAAACGGTCAAAAGCCTCGGCGCTTCCTCTTCATACTCAAGCGTCAGGCTTTTTATGCGCTTTCGTATCGCAGTCGTTTCCACCTGGACACAGGTACCGCTTACCGAGATATAATCTCCCCTGATACAAGTATAAAACAGCCGTAAGGCATTTACAATAAAGAATCCGGCAAAGAGCAAACAGGGGAGGAAAAGGTACACATCCCAAAAGCCGAATAGCGTAATAAAGAAGAGAAGCACAAATACGATTGCTACGGCAAAGCGCCGGATCAGCTGCTGCTGCAATGGCTCAGGGAGTTGCTTGAACCTTTCCTTCATCCGATCTCACCTCACAATACGAGCACTAATTTCTTTTTCAACAGCCGCAGCAGACCCTGCACAACGGCATCGCGGCATTTGGCTGTTTCCATTTGAGTTTCAAGAAGATTGTCTGCAATCGTATCAACCGTATAGATCCGTTCGATCAGTCTCTGCCGGTTATCCGTGTGCAGAAGGTCCTGCGTGGGCTTGATCCCGTTTTCTATGAGATATACAAGCTCTGCTACGGTCAGGCGAACGCCGGCATTCTTCAGCCACTGCAATATTTCTTTATCCATAGCCCTGAGCACGGATGCCTTGGTAGTGTCTGCCGGACAGAAGATGCACCTGGATGCAATCCGATAACGCGAAAGCTCATCATTATCCGTTTCGGTTTCCACAAGCCCCAGCTTTTGCAGATAAGCGACCGGGGGCTCATTGCGCCCGAGAGCTTCCGCAAAACTGAAGCGGCCGTTCAGCCATGCTGTTGCGGCATTTCCTGTGAGTTCAAATTTCTGACCACCATACAAAACGAATAGGAGCTGTTCCGTAGAGCCTTTCTGCACAATTCCTTTGGATAAATAAATCATCTCTGCCACCTCGCATGCTTTTTACTTACATTACACGGGCGGCGCACCGGATTTACAACTATCAGACAAAATACAGCATCAGTACGCAGAGCCCGATCACAACGAGCACACCGGCTGCCAGGATGATGATCTTTTTTACCGGAGCAGAGTCCGTTTCAAAGCGCTCCCTGCCGTGATCGACCGGCAGAAGATCCTCATAGTATCCGTCATAGCCGTCATTGTATGCTTTCCGGAGCTCAGCATCGGTCATGACCGTGGACTTATGCTTTTTCTTTTTGCCTGCAGATGATTTCTTCACCGGCGTTGACTTCTCTGGTTTCTCCTTCTTGACCGGTAATGCTTTCCCGCATTCAGCGCAAAAGGAAACGGCACCGTCAGGAATATCGGCGCCGCAGTAGGGACAGTATTTCATTTTCACACGCTCCTTTTTTGCATAATAAAAGTGGGCCCTTGCTACAGGCCCACTGATTGACGGTATTATTATAGCATCTTTTCATTTCCGTGTCATCGGCTTTTCTGTGCCATTTTTTCGCCATTTAATCGGCGGCAAAAGGACGCGACGAGTCTGAAACAAATGAGTATTTTGATTTACTATACTTATGGAAAAAGGCGGCAAGGATTTTACTCCTTGCCGCCCGAACCACGTTAGAACATCTGAACAGAAGAACTGTCCGGTTCTTTGTGGTTTTCACTGTACTGTCCCTGCTTTTGTGCCGGTTGATTTGCATTTTGCTGATACCACGATGTGAGCCAGCAATGATAATGCATCCTTGTTATCAGGAACATCTCGCTCAGTGACTCAAAGCTCATCATGACTGCCACATGGTTTTCCGGCTTATTACCGAATTTCGGAACAATCAATCCCTTTTCGTTGGTTTCGCCGGGGCCGCTGTCGGCAACAAACAGGAAATCCGCTTTGTTGGCCGGTACCAACTGCGCCACGCGGGAAAGGCTTTTTCCGTCCGGCCTTGCCCGACCGATGGCTCTGAGTTTTTCGGCAGATGTGCCGCCCAGGCATTGATACAACGGCGTATTATCGCCGTTTTTCTTTTTGCTTTGCAGCATATACCGCAGCTCACCGCAATCCAGCTTCCGGCACAGCTCCAGAAACTCATCCACAGCAATATAGATATGAACATTGTTCGTCTGGCGCTGACCGGCCGGCTTCGACTGATCATAAGCAGCAAAGGCCAGATGGATCCTGCCGATAGAGAAGCTGTCATTCAGGCTTTCCACAAAACAGTTCCGGGCATCTTTGCGAATGATCTGAAATTGATTTCGGTCTTCACGCATGGTTTAACAGTGCTGGCTCGGTATACCGTTCCCAAAAATCATCCATGCACTCGATATCTTCGCCTTGCTGCTGCAAATGCTTTACGATACGGAACGCATCCAGAGTTTCGACCGGAACCTGCATATGTACATGCCTGCAGCATTCTCCGCAGCCGATGCACCGAAACGGTACCTGCTCCTTCGGACTCAGTCTAACGAGATTTTGATACAGTTCATCCATCAAACTTCCTCCAGCAGCATTTTTCTCCCGAAAATCGGATCCGCCTGAAGCCAACGCTGTCGCAGAACCAATACCCGATATCTTCCATCCAGACGATATCCGAAACGCTCATAGAGCGACCTCTGTATCCGTTCGGATGTTTCAGGTTGAAAATGCGAAAAACATCTTCCGCTGTCTGCGCCGGCAAATCGCCGTCAAAGACGAGCTCATAGGTGTCTGCGTTGATCCCACCGTGCAATACGGTAAATTTGTAACTCATGAACATCAGCTTTTTGTCATCCTTCTCAGGAGCAATCTGATATAGCTTTATTTTCATTGCCGGAATCCTCCTTCTTGCCAGATGTCCTCTGTGGCCAGCGACTGCAACTGATAGGGCGTCTCACACTCTGAATCTTCCGGGAAGCGGTTATGTTTATCCGGAACAATGATGCGAAGCACCTTTCGGCCTGTTTCTTCAAACTCGGTCAGCCGTACATCGCAATCCTCGTAAATTCCGGATACCATATCGCCGTTTTTGAAACGCTCTCCGGTCTGCACACGAAGCCCCATTGTGTTGAGGATTCTGCAAAGCTCCTGCGGAGGGTAGGCTAAAGTCATCTGAAAATCGAGATGACTGTATTTCTCCATACCGTGCGTGTGAAAATTGCAGGTACCGGGCAGAAACCCGTTTTCGGTTTCACCAAAATACTCGCATACCACACCGTTGGCACAGCCATGGATGATCCAATCAATTCTGGACTTCATCTTGCCCCTCCTTTTTTTCGTAATACCGTCTCATTCCCTCCATTGCATGGCGAAGATCTGCGTCAAAGCGGTACCAGTCTGCAATCAGCATGTTTATGGACGCAGCGTCACAAAGGCATGCATCCTCTAAGCAAAAAAGTTCATAATCAACGCTGTCTACTTCATTGAATGGCAGACTCAAGACATCTTCTTTTACAAGCAGCAGAAAAGTGCCTAGATGCAGTTCGTCCGTGGTCGGATAATGCCAGCACAGTTCGTTTTGATATTTCTCCCGGTATTCCTCGCAGATGTCCATCAGTGCCGTATGTGAAGCACCGTTTTCCCGAAGGTAGTCAAGCACCTCCTGACGGCTTTTCAGCTCGCCAAGCGGAAAACGCTGACTGCCGATTTTAATAAAATCATTGGTTTCGGGAGCATCCTTCACTCCGAGTATCCAGAAACTGTCCTCGGCAAGATGCAGGCATTCCCAGTCATACCCGAGATTCCTGCGAAGTAGAAGTTGACTCACCGTCATACTGAGCGAACTGACACTGTCGGCATGATCCTCCTCCGGAGGAAGCGACAAATCGCGCTGACTATCCGTTGCATCAAGTGCTTCAAGAATACGGTGCAGGTCGGATAAGGGAAGCCTCTTCAAAGGGAAGCTGATATCCCAGTAGGTGTCGTCATCGGATTTTGCTACACAGAAAACATCTCTGCCAATGATTTTTCGGAGTTCTGTCCGGACCATTTCCGCGACCTCCGACCAGGTTAGTTTTATTACTTTTGAACTCATGGTTCGTTATTCCTTTCTGCCATATATGGCGCGTAATATTGGGTTTCATCCTCGTCGGAGACATAGGTGCCGATGCAAACCTGCGCACCTTCATCCCGTTCGGAATTGTATTCTGCAAAGCAGAGCAGTTCGGAAGCTTTTCCGCCATCGTGATCCCAATAGATGTTGATAGCAGGAAAGTGGTCGTCCTCATAGACAACGGCCCGAAGGTAGCTTCCGTCCGGAAGGGCAAGTGCAATTGTCGGCTCCAGAGGCCTATCGTCGTCAAACTCGTTTGTATCTGTCAATGAAAAACGATGTTTCCCGAGCGATGGCTTTCTGAACCGCTTTTTGGCTTTGTCCAATTCGGATTGCAGCGCTGAAAAGATGTATGCCGCCTGTGTGTCTGTGTACTCATATACGCCCGTTCCGGAGCAATTTCCGAGCAAGCGGATCATCTTAATGATTTTATTCACCCGTGCTTCTGCCACTCGGCGGAAACGGTCTGTCTTGGATTCGTTCATATGGCGTCGCCTCCGTTCTGTATATGCTCAATCTGAAATGCAATTTTTGCGAAGAACTTGGCATTGTCATCCAGATACCGCTGCGCTGCCTTTTCCGTTCCGAATTTCCGAACAGAGGCTGCTGTCGGCGGAATCTTTCGAGCAAACCAGATGCGTCGGCTGCTGCGTTTGACGAAGAAACCCTGAGCAGCTCGGAGTACATAGTATTCAGTCAGATCGTTGTGGTTCAATAAGTCGTTTTTGCGCCGTGTTGGCGGATGTGTCACGGTTCGGTCATCCCAGAAGGACACCGAGATTGGGTTCCCATCCAGATCATTTAGCTTGTCGAGCAATTTTTCCGTTGTGTAAACAACATGCTTTTTCCAAATTGGCTCCGTATACTCAACTACAACAACGGTATTACCGCATGCCCTGTATTCCTCCACGGTGTGTGCCGTTTTCATCCCATTCATGATCCAGCGGCCAAATTCACCTACACCAAAGGAACGGTTTCGGCTTTTCCTTATTCCGTCGCGGTTATCGCTGTTTGCCGCTTCGTACACCGCTGCAATTTGCCGGATTTCCTCTTCGGTGAAAAGCTGGCGGCCGTGAAAGGTGTAATTCAAAACCGACCAATGCTTTTCCGGGACCTCCCGACCGTGGGCGTCAAAATCGAAGCAATTGGACGAACCGTGATTGACAACCGGTATGAAGCGATCGCCTACACGGATAAAAGCTCTGTCATAGTAGATCTCGCTGCTCATGCCGATACCTCCTGTTTCACATGCAGGCGGTAGTTGGTATTGACAGTTTCAAAGCAAATTTCCTGTGCAGAGATCTTCTTGGTCCGCAGGACGGTACTTGTTCTGCGCATACCGTCTGCTTCACGGATAAATGCAGCTTCGCCGACTTCGATTGGATAAATCAGGCTGCCGGTAAGCTCGATGTTCTTTTTATGTGGATTCATCCCGATGTCCTCCTTATAAAAATCTGATTTCAATTGCGGTGATTTCTCCGTCCTGCTCATAGGCATACACGCCATAGCAGCCATCACCATACCCGGACGAGCTATAAAAGCCATCTTTGATCAGCCAGGCATCGCCATGCCTGACTCGATCGCAGAAAGCGCCCCATTCGCCGTCGGTATAATCCGGTTTGTTATGAAAGAACCCTGCCAGTCCGGCATCCACACCGATACTGCCGATCTCTTTCATCTCTTTCTGACACGGAATTACGCCATCAAGGTATATCCCGATGATCCCAATCACATCGTAGCAATACGGTTCACCGTTATCGAATGTGCCCTTGTCCTTGTGATGCCATGCTATGCAGGTATACACACCGTTTCTGATCTTCACATCCGTCATGCGGCACCACACATCCCGGTTATAACACGGGTCTGTAATATCGACGCTTCCGTGAAAATCCATCGTTCCGATTTTCTTTCGTCTCATTTCTGAGCTCCTTTCTGAAAAAATATGGCGGAGCAGGAAAGACCCACTCCGCCACGTTTTGCTGAGATCATTCAGCGAGCATATTTTCAAATTCCTGTTCTGTCAGAGTCTTCACACCGAGCTGCTGCGCCTTTGCAAGCTTGCTGCCGGCTTTTTCTCCCACGATCAGGTAGTCCGTGTTTTTGCTGACGGACGAACCGGACTTTGCGCCCAGCTCCAGAAGTCGCATCTGGATGCCGTCACGGGTGTAATTCTCCAGCTTTCCCGTTGCAACAACGGTTTTGCCATAGAAGGGATTGCTTGTATTTGTGGACATATTTGTTGTCTCCTTTTCAAAGATGATTTTGTCGAGCAGTGGACGCCAAAGCTTTGCTTCTTCCTCATCCGCATACCATTTGTAAATGTTGTTGTGCATCGTCTCTCCGAAGTTCGGAAGCTGCGTAAAATCAAAGCCGCTTTGGATTGCGGATTCAAAGGCTTCCCATGAGCCGCCAAAATAGCGGTCCAGATCACGGCCGGCATGTCTGCCGACCATCGGGATGCCAAGACCGGCAATAAACTTTGCCAACGTGCAATGGCGGCTCTTTTCAATGGATTCCTGCAATCGCTCATAGGATTTCACGCCGAAGCCCTCCGTCTGGATGATATCCTCCCGGTGCTGTTCCAGTGCATACAGATCTCCGAAGTTTTTGATCCAGCCATGACCGATAAACTTCTCCAGCGTTGTGGCGGAGAGGCCCTCGATATTCATGCGGGTTTTTTCGCAGAAATGGTCAAACTTCTGAACCAGTTTGGCTGCACAGGACGGATTCTCGCAAAACAACTGCTTGCTTCCTCCCGGCAGGGTATGGAATGTGAGCCTTGAACCGCAGCAGGGGCAGGTATGCGGATAATCCAATTCTCCGCTTTTGGTCCTGTTCTCTGCAATCTGCGGAATGATTTTGTTTGCCTTATAGACCATAAGTTTGTCGCCGACACCCAAAGCCAGATTCTTATAGATGGTGAAGTTATGCACATAGGCGCGGCTCACCATCGTCCCGTCAATCTCCACAGGCTTAAAAGTCGCTGTCAGACTGACCATTCCGGTTCTGGTCACGGCAACATCCAATCCGGTACACTCCGTTTCATAGAGTTCGTCTTCCCATTTGAGTGCCATCAGTCGGTTTTCATGATGTCCGGTGGAGCCAAGGCTCCGACCGTAGACAAGATTGTCATATTCCATAATCACACCGTCTACGGGGTAGCCATACTCAGCAGGTTTGAAATCTGCAATCAGCTCACGAAACTCATCTGCATCATGGGTATCCGTATATACATACGGAACTACATCAAACCCATTTTCTGCAAGGAATTGTAGCTGGGCAGTTTTGCTCTGTTCTTCGATGGAATCGCTGATCAAATCAAAAGCAAAGAACTCCAGATATCGTTTCCCAGATTCACGGGCATCCAGCATTCTTACGCTGCCGGCCGCCAGATTTCTGGGGTGGGAATATGGCTCGCTCAGACTGAGATTGATCTTTTCAAAGTGCGCCCAGGAAATGACGCCTTCACCTCGCACCTCAAATTTGTCTGTGCAGGGAATGCACATTGGCACATTCATAAAAGTGCGGACGGTATGCGTCACATCCTCGCCGATAATGCCCTCGCGGCCACGGGTGATTGCCTGCTTGAACTCTCCGCCTTCGTAGCGGAGGACAAGTGTCAGGCCATCCAGTTTCCACGAAAGCACCACAGGCCTGCCGTTTGCAAACCGAAGCATCTCATCAACGGACTTTGTTTTATCCGCTGAGAGCATCGGCTTGGTATGGCGCACCGGCGTCAGTTCTTTCAGGATCTCTCCGGAAACAGTCTGAGTGGGTGACCCGGAAAGGATCAAACCGGTTGTTGTTTCCAGTTCCTTCAGTTCATCAACCAGCAGATCATATTCACGGTCCGTCATTGTGGGATTATCGTCCCGGTAATACGCAACATCTGCCGCCTTGATGCGATCGATCAGTTCACGCATATGCTGCATTAGATTTTGATTCGTACTCATGTACAGTCTTTCCTCCTTGTATTTTGTTTTATGGGCATCAGTGTTGTCCATTCGCAGGTTCCACAGCACATCTTTTTTCACTCCACATCGTCGAAAAGGGTACCAATGCATACGGCGTATACCATCTGTCCCACTCTTCCATCGTCAGGGTGTTTCCGTGAATGACCATGGCAGGGATTTCATACAGACTCAGTTGGATATAGGTCATCCAAACGCAGCGAATGTCAATATCCTGCGCCACAAAGAATGTATTGTGACGATAGTCAAATTTCTTACGCTGCATTGCCCAAATGGCACCGATAACCATTGTTCCCGAGCCGCAGGTCGGCTCGTTAATGGTAATCGGACCATCCTTAACTGAAAGCTCGTCCGATGGAAGCGTTATTTGTGCCATGAAACGGCAGATATCGTCCGGCGTGAAGTATTGCCCGTTCCACTCGTTATTCAGATTCAGCTCGTGATAGATTCCCCCAAGAATGTCGCAGGGATCATCTCGATACTCACGGACAGTCAAGAACAGCAACGCCAACATCCGCGCATATGACGATAAAAGTTCCGGCGTCATAGTCGACGCCATCTCCTGATATCGCTGCTCTCGCTTTTCGGCATTTTCCGGGTCGGTCTGGGCGGCAAGGCTGTTTGCGGTAATCTCCAGGAATGTGGTAAACACCGTGTTCAGTCCTTGTGACTGCGCCAGAGATCGTATCTCGGAAATCAGTTCTTTTCTATGCTCACTGTTTCTCATCAACATGGCCGTCCTCCTGAATACAGTTTTTAGGCGGAGAAAACTCTAGGTTTCTCCCGTTATCAACGAATTCCATTTCCGAAATGGTGATTTGAGGCTCGGAGATGGTATCGGAATATAACCCGATATCTGTAATAACCATACTGCGCAGCTCGTCGAGCCTTCCGTTGGCAGGCTCTTCACCAAAATATACGCCCTTGTATTTGGCACCAAAGCCATCAGGATTGCGGTATATTTCGCTTTCATCCCAGTTTAGGGATGCGCTTTCGCCCGATGTCAGTCTGACCTCGATATAATCGATAAACAGATCCGGTATGGAGGTTTTCGCCTCAAGGTAAAGAGTCAAACTCATCACCTCCGGTCCCGTTTTGCTCCTGCTGCTCCCATTCGGTTTCCGCAATAAATTCGCGGACTTCATACAGACTCAAGGCGATATAGACGCACAACATCAACATGCCGGAAAGCGCCTCAAAAAGAAGCCCGAGTTCAATTGCCATAATGATGGTTGCTACCCCAAGTGGGATAATGATTACTGCCATAGCAAGCATAGCAACAAAAATAATTCGAGAAAGTATTCTCAAGTCAGATCACTCCTTTATTGGATTTTGTATATAGTTACGGCAAGCCATAAGGCTCCCCGAGAAAAAAGGTTGGGGGAACCTTACGGCTCCGATCTATATAAAAAAGCACCCAAAGAATGAATTTACACATTCTCTGAGTGCTTTGTTGCCCAACGGCCAGGATGAAATTGTAAACACAGAGGGAGGCCCCTCTGTGTCCGTCCGGTTCTGTGCTTCCCGTTAGAAAGCATAAAAAAGTGCCTGAAAGATGTTCTCTCAGACACTGTGTAACCTGAAAACTATAACTGCAAAAATGCAATCAATGAAACTTACAATGAAATTATAGCAGAAAACGAGGCGGATTTCAAGTAGTTTTCCAGATTTCAATCTGTCCCACAAGGAGTTTCGCCAAACTCCTTGAAAAAGCCGTCTACAACGACTATAATAGATATCGCGTGATTCGTCGGGAGGTTTGGAAATGGAAGAAGCATCAAAAGCTAAGCACTATATTGCCGTTAATGCTGGTGGACGGTATCCGCTATTGAAAACCGCCCAAGATTACACGGAATATTTCCATGAGGCATTATCCTTCTCTGATCTGTATGAAACCTACCGATACATAGAAAAACACGGGCTTGAAAAAATCGCAACCGTCATAACCCGAATGATTTGACCGCATTGTCTGCGGTCTTTTATTTTATGCCATATAACAAAGCAGTCTACTTCATACGGCCGATCAGTACAAAGCGGGCGTTATTAAACTCATAACTGCAGGTGGACAATGTTATAACTCGGTCTTCAGCCGTTGGTATCACTTCGCTATTGAACCAAGAGCGGCCAACAGTTTCATTCAGCCAATCGACATATTCGTCCTCCGTTGCAAATGTTACTTTCCAAGCGGTTTCGTCATCGGCGCCGGCAACATAGCCCGCAAAAAACTCAATCCGGTAATTCTCTGTTGGGGTCAAAATCATTCCCGTTGTATGGTTCTCATAGAAAGTCTGATCTTTATATTTTGCGATATCCGAAAACATCGTACCATTCTTCATATGATGGCCATACAAAACACTGTGTCGGTCTGACAAATCGGGATTGACACGCGAGTCTAAAAAGATGCAGCCGGCACCGTTCCATTTTCCGCCAAACAAATGCTTCAGATAGAAGCTGTTGTCATGCCCTTGTACAACAGGGTAGTCGATCTCTGTTCCGTCAATTCTGATCCATGCAACGCAATCAGAATTGATGCTCTCCAGAGCTGCAAAGTCTACCACCGGCCATGCGATTGCATTTTCCGACATTTCATCCTGCTCGGGTTTGCTTTCTTCAGGCATAGGTTCCGTTTGCGGTTCCTTTATATAGGCTTCCAAGACGGAATAAGAATCGGCACCCTCACGATACTCAGAATGCTCTTGATAAATTCGGTGTGCTGCATATACCATTACGGCTGCTGAAATCAGAACAAGCGCCGTGCGTAAAACATTTTTTCTCATAGCGCCTCAAAGCTTATTGGCTTTTTCTTTCATCTGCTTTGCGGATGGATTGCTGTAAATCAGTGTGGTCTGCACATTGCTGTGCCCGGCCTGATTGGCTACCTCATGGATCGAATAGCCATTCTCCAAAGCGTTGGAGCAGAAAAAGTGTCGGAGTGTCTTCGGTGTGATTGTATCAGAGTATTGGTTGAATATCTGATTGATCCGGGACGCTGAAAGCTTCGCACACTGTCGGCTGGCAAATAAGTAGGGACTGTCTGCGTTACGCTCCTTCAGGTACTCCCGAATGGCTGCAGCAATCCGGTCATTGATATATACAAGCCTCTGTTTGTCTCCCTTGCCGATGACGCGAATCTCCTTTGCAATGAGATCCACCTGATCCAGTTTCAGATTGACACACTCGCTGCGGCGCAGACCTGCATAGACCAGTAAGGTCACGATTGCAAAGTCCCGTTTGCTTCCGCTTTCCAACATCCTCTGCCGGAATGCCTCTACCTCTTTTTTATCAACGGAGCATGGGCTGGCATATTGAATCTGTACCTTCATGAAGTCACTGTCCATAACTGCCATGTCCGACTGCCGACCACTCTGTACCAGATACTTGTTTAAGCAGCGCAGCGCCGACAGGTGGTTATTGACAGACTTCGGACTATAGCCTCGGATATTGCGCATATAAGAGATGTACTCCAAAACATTGGAACGGTAGAGTTCCTTTGGCTCGGACCCGAAGCTGTCCCGGCACCAACTAAAATACATTCGGATGTTACGGCAATATGTCAAAGCAGTATTTTCGGATTTCCCGATGCGTATCAGGTACTCCTCAAATTGTTTCATATACGATCGCCTCCTATCCCTATTACACGAGGGAAGGGATGCGTTTACAACCGTTTTGATTATGTATAACTGCGTGTGGGCAAATTGGCATTTGATTATGTTTAACTTGCCGCCGAAAAAAGCTGCGCACGGGTGGCTCAGCTCGCCATAATTAGCATTATGTTGAGGTGATAGCCCTCGCACTCTAATGGCCGGATGACGGTGTCAAAATTAAAATTTGTGCCTTTTTAGAGAATCCTCTTGATATTATTCCGCATACCGAATATAATATATATTATAATAACGGCCGAAAGGAATATTGGGGAATATGAAGTTTATCACTACGACCGAGGCAGGCAAAAAGTGGGGTCTGTCATCCCGCCGTATAGGTGTTCTGTGCAGCGAAGGGAGAATTGCCGGTGTGCAAAAGGTCGCAAATACCTGGTTGATTCCGGAGGATGCAGAAAGGCCAACAGATGCTCGCATCAGAAGCGGCAAATACATCAAGGCAAACCATACGGAGGGGAAATAAATGGTTGACATCGTTTCTATATTGCAATCGCACGAACGCGTGAACATTGAAGTTAAAGCAGCTAAAGGAGGAATCCCGCACAGTATTTGGGAAACCTACTCTTCATTTGCCAATACCTTTGGCGGTACGATTATTCTCGGTATCGAGGAAGATAAGGTCACGAAAGAGTTCATTCCGTGTGGCGTAGTAAATCCGCAGCAGATGCTTTCTGATATCTGGAATACACTGAACAACAGTCAAAAAATCAGCACCAATATCCTTCTGGAGCATCATGTATACAGTTTGGAATACAACGGAATGCACTTCATCGTAATGGAGGTTCCGCGCGCGGATCGCCGAGACAAACCTGTATTTGTCGGTCAGGATATGTTCAAGGGTACCTTCCGCAGAAACCATGAGGGAGACTATCGCTGCTCTGGTGCAGAAGTGAAGGCCATGCTGCGTGACCAGGCCGACACACCGCAGGACGCGCTGATGTTGGATAATCTCCTGAACAGTGATTTGAATCCGGAATCGATCCGCCGTTACCGTATCATGTTTAATAATTTGAAGCCAGGTCATATTTGGTCAAAACTTGATGACGAGGAATTCCTTCTGAAAATCGGAGCAGCAAGGAAGGGACAGCACGACGGAAAGGTGCACCCTACACTGGCGGGTTTGTTGTTCTTCGGTGATTATATTACTATCACGAACGAGTTGCCTCAGTATTTCCTCGACTACAGAGAGCGCTTGTCAAACGATACCCGTTGGTCTGACCGTGTCTGCTCCAATGATAGTAATTGGAGTGGCAACATCTTTGATTTCTACTTCAAAATAATAGATCGTCTGACGTCTGATGTGAAACGCCCGTTTGCATTAAACTCGGATTTGCAGCGCATAGATGATACTCCGGTGCATAAAGCGCTTCGTGAGTGCCTTGCCAACGCATTGATCCATGCAGACTATTATGGTCGCCGCGGAATCGTGATTGACAAAGAATTCCGTAAGATATCCATCTCAAATCCTGGCACATTTCGTATCAGTGTTGATGAAGCCATTGCGGGTGGTATCAGTGATGCCCGCAACGGTCGAATCTTCAATATGTTCTCCCTTATCAATGTAGGCGAGCGCTCAGGTACCGGTCTGTGTGATGTCTATAATATTTGGGAAGAAAGCGGATTCATGCGACCTGAACTGGTCGAAACTGTAGATCCGGATCGTATCACCCTCACTTTGGAAATCAAACTTGATAACGCAAGCAAACATGATGGAGAAAATGATGGAGAAAATGATGGAGAAACAGTTAACGAATATGCAGATCTGAACAAAACCCAGCGCCGTGTTTACGAAGAAATCAAGAAAGGTCCCACGGCTCCTGCTGAAGATATTGCCAAGTCGCTTGGTGTTTCCAGACCAACCATTGAACGTGCAATATCCGTTCTAAAGAAAAAGGGCTATATTATACGGAACGGAGGGGCAAAGGGCGGAAAATGGATTCCTCAAAAATAAAAAAGGGGGCGATGAGATGCCAAAGCGATATAAAGAAGCTCGGTTGATGCACAAAGCCAAATTAACCGAAATGGCTACAAAGCTCGGTGTCTCACAGCCCACCCTAAGCGCTTGGGAAAGCGAGCGAAAATCTGCTCCGGTTGAAGCCGTTATTAAAATGGCGACACTATATGGCGTAACAACAGATTATTTACTTGGTTTAGACGATACCGTTTCCGTAATGCCGGGGCAGCCCATTTCGGTAGAATGCCTAAAGCTATTCCACGAAAAGCCAGTTTGGTCCTCTGATCACGGCTGGATGTTAGTAAATGCAATAAATGAAACTCTGTGTACCGCTGACGGAAATACACTTTCATTTACAGAGGCCGGCAAACTATTTACAGCCGCTGCGCCTTTTGCAGAAGCTGTCTATCCATCGAAAAATCCACTGCCGGTAACAGCTCTCGCAGAGCATACACTCCTTTGGGTTGAACCGATTTCCGTAGATGAGTACCTAAAAAATGAACTCAGAGGGTACTACCATGTTAAACAGCAATATGTAGAGAATGATGCCGGCAATCGTTTCTTATTTAATTCCTACGGTGTCAAGTGGCTCGCCTTTGAATACCAGTCGGAATAAACAGTCTCAATAACACGGAAAGCCTATGGGGATAAGTTCTCCATAGGCTTTTCTTATGGTGCCTGTTTTAAAAAGGAGATAATAACATCCTTATCTGCACCATACATTTTCTTTCCGTACAGATATTCCGCCATATCTGCAAGTTCCCGTGCGGTATATGCCTCCAAATCGAGGCTGACTACAACCTTCTTCGCATCAGCCAACAAAGCTCTGCAGCTACGCATATCGGATATGTACTCGCACCCAAGCTTATCACGCACTGTTTCAAACAGATCCATATCTTTGTTCACCCCCATATCAATGTGTCTCTGGATCAAGTTTTGGGGCTAACTGCAATTCCAATTCCCCGGCCTCATTCTTGGTGACTTGAAAATGAATTGGATTTTCCTTTGCCCAAGCCGGATTCGCTGCAGCTTTTGCAGTCCATTGCTCATAGAATGCAATGACATCGCTTTTTAGCATTTTTTCCGCTTTCTTTCGGGCAGTAGCTGCTTCTGCCAGTGTGTCATAGGTGCCGAGAGAAAACTGTTTTTTCTGAAATACGATCTTTGCTTTATAGCGACCTTTAACGCAATACACGCCTCTAACGCCGGTCGTGTTATTGCTAGGTATCTTTGAACTTTTCAACGCTTCGATGCTGGTTCCGTCTATGTGTGTCAAATAGGTGCCAAGTTCGCTTTCATGTTCTCTTTTTTGCAGCCACAGCTTTGCTGATTGCCATACACCAGAGCTTTGTATGAAACATCAATCTCGTTTCCGCAATCACAATAACAATGCCAGATTTTATAACCTGAGTTGTCCCGTCTATCGGTTGCATATAAAGCGGTCAGTCGCCCAAATCTCTGCCCTGTGATATCTGCATTGGCATAACGTTTTGATCTTCTACATCCGCAATCTGCTATATGACTATTCCTGATACTACTTGAAGGCAGCAGAATCTCATTGCCGCAATCACAACGGCATCGCCATATGATGCTTCCCTGACTGCTACGATGATCGGTAGCTTCTAGAACTGTGAGATGCCCAAGCTGAATTCCAGCTAAATCCAATCGCTTTCCACACATATTTACTCCAGTTAGAACAATAAACTTCCTGCAAATGCTTATGAATCCGAGTTTTCACCATACATAAATTCCCGTAAAGCCTGCGCGTTCGTATCAAAATCCACTGAGAAGAGGCTGCGTCCGCCAAGTCCGGTCATGCCGCCGTAACTATCTTTTATGGGAATCGTTATCTGTTGGATGGATGCTCCTCTGCATTTAGGTGCCAGCATCAGCAATTCCGTAATTTCCAATTTGCTCAAATTAGTCTGTACAAGAGGGAAAACCTGATTCATGAGATCATTCAATTCCGAAATGCTGAGATCCTTTGTACTGTTGACTGCCGCTTGGATGACATTACGCTGCCGCTTAACACGCTGCCAGTCGCTGTCTATTTTTCGGCAACGCGCATACTCCAGTGCAGCTCTTCCATCCAAATGGTTTTGTCCGGCGACACAGGTAATACCGCCCTTATTAAATTTATTGATATAGGCTGCTTCGGCTTCTGTCAGGGAAATATCTACCCCGCCTACTGATTCAATTCCCTGTACAAAGGTAGCAAAATTTACGCGGATGTACCGATCCACATCCACCTTAAAGCACTCACGCACTTCACGCATCATCAAGTCCGCCCCACCATAACGAAAAGTATGCGTTAGCCAGTCATACTCACCTTCATATTGTCCTTCCAGAATTGGGACGCCCATTCCGCGCTCCAGACTGGCCAGCTTCACAGACCCATCCTTTTTGCCGAGTGTGAGTATCATGCAGCTGTCGCCACGAGCATTATCATTGAAATACTCAGTTCGTTCGTCCGTTCCGATCAGGAGAATATTGATATAATCCTTATTTTCATTAACATCTCCGGATGCGCTAATTACTTCCTGTTCCTTCAAACCGCTTATGGCATCAGCCATGCGGCTTTCTTCTTCTAAAACATCATCATCGGAATCATCAACTGTGCCACCGGACTCAACTTTTCCATCACTGAACTGTAACTTATCCAGCTTAGTCCAATAGAACCCGCCGACAGCAATCAGCAGGGAAAGAATAACAGCTATGGGAATGAGAATTCCTTTTATTACATTTTTCGTTCTCTTTTTCATGATATGTCCCTCCGTCAGATTCACAACCCCAGTGGTGCTTACTCGTCTTTCTTTGATTCTAGCGCCAGCGAATCCAGAAATTCTCCAAAAATGGCCTGCTCTGCTTTTTTCCGAACAAGGACGGCATCGTCAAAGTTCTTATAACTTCCGAGTCTTGTTCGTTTCCCGCGGAATTTGATTTGAGCCTCCCACCGCAAAGTCTTCTTGTTGAAAGAACCCCCTCGGCAGCCACTTGTGTTAGCGGCAGAAGGCTTCATATTCTGTATCTTGCTGAGTTGAGTGCCATCAATAAAGCCCGCATTTTTTATTGCGCAGGCTGCATTATGTTTTTGGGCGCACTCCGCACAGCTACTTTCCACTCCCGCCATCAAGGTATCTGTTGCTTTATATGTAATGGCCCCGCAATCGCATTTACACTCCCAGAGGCGTACACGCCTTTTCCCTCTGGTCGCGTACTTGTCCGATCGGCCAAGTACAGTCAGGCTTCCGATATGTTGCCCGGTCAGATCATTCAATTTGATGCAGCCACAGCTTTTGGTATGTCCTCTGACAAGATTTGAGCCAAGAACAACAGATTCATTACCACAATCGCACCGGCACAGCCAGGAATCTGCTCTCGCCCTGTTACTTTGAGTTCCTTCGACCCTGCGGATAACGGTCAGTTTCCCAAATCGTTGTCCGCAAAGATCACGTCTGTTTGCTTGCAAATGTCCAAGCCACCTTTCATACTTGTTGAGATTTCAAAATAGCAACATCTGCACAATTGCCCGCACCCCTCAATGTAGTATTTCCGCATCCAAACCGGTGTGTCTACCTGGTACGACGTAATACCTCCACAGCAAACACAAAACTCATATTGATGCAGATTTTTTGCAGGACGATCGGGCATAATATGACGTGTTTCCTGAAATAAATGAACCGTAATTTCAGCCTTTCTCATTGCACCTTTCCTCTTGCCAAACACCAAAGTGAAATTTCACCATATATACTTGATTCATCCGTAATGTACATACGGATGAATCGAATTCTATCCTAATTAAGCGGCAGATACTCATTTTCGAGTTGCCCACGTATTTTGTCCAAATCAGGTACGAGTACGGACATTTCTCGAATGCTTGCGTAATAGAACGAGTCATTTGCCGGAACGCAGTAACTGTGTAGCTCAATTGAGCCAAAGGCAGGGATGCATTTCGCTGCCAGTCGCATGATCTGTCCGTTTGTCATATTCGTCGACAGGTACGGTAACACCTCCTGAAACAACTTCATCAAGGTGTCAGTATCTGCGTATTGAAATTTTTTATATAATGCTTCCATAACATTACGCTGCCGCTGCGTTCTGCCGAAGTCGCTGTCCAATTTGCGGATCTGTGCATAGCTAAGTGCTTCTTTTCCATTCAAATGATATAGCTTTTCTTCCGAGCCAACGCCAACCACCTCTGCCTCACGCGCAGTCAGTGTGACATCAACACCATCAAGAATATCAACAATGCTCCGGAAACCGGCAAGGTCGACTTCAAAACACCCATCGATCGTAACACCAAAATTGGTATAAAAGGCATCTACCAGCAGGGGGAAACCGCCAAAGGCATAGGCTGCATTCAGTCGATTATCAGAATAGCCGCCCGGAATCTGCACATACAAATCGCGAAGAAACGAAATCATTGATACCTTCTTCGTTTCTGGATTGATGCTGCAGAGAAGCATTGTATCTGAACGCTGCCGAGCTGTTCCGACATAGCGGTCTTGCCCGACAAGGAGAATATTGATCAGCTTATCGTCCAGGAACGGCTCAATTTCACCCCAACCAATGTCTTCCGGCTTAACAACCGGAGCAGTTGTCGGGCTTTCTTCTGGAGAATCTGTTTCAAAAAACTCGTTGGACGGATCCACCCGGCTAACCTCCGGAATTTTTTCGATTCGATCAAAAATCGAGTTGATGTAAAGGGAAACGCCTGTGCAAAGAAGTGCTAGGATTACCACGAGCACACTGCTTATTGTGATAATTCTTTTGGTCGTTCGTTTCATGTTCTCCCTCCTCGTCTATTCAAATCTATGTGTTTTCCGTGCTGTTTGTTGAGTATGCAATCCCGATCACTGCATAAATAGGCAGCAGGAAAAACTCATCAAATTGCAGTATATCAATGCCCATCCAGGGCAATGCAACTCCAACACACACCAGCAGTACATGTTTCCATTGCACACAGCCGACATTAAATTGGGCGAACAGGTTCCGCAAAGAAATCACGACCCATGAAACAAGAAACGGTATTCCTATCAGCCCAAATTGATAGACCAGCTGGATCAAGGTATTGTGAGATGCTTTGTTGTTTAGGTTGATGCTTGTATAGCCTTCGCCAAAGAGCAATGTAATGGGGTTATATAAGAATTCGTGAATGTAATTTCTCCACAAATCCGTTCGACCAGTTGTCAACTCAGACATGTTGGATGCTTGAGCAAAACGGTCATCAACGATCTGAAGCAGTGCTTGGAAAGCCGATGAAGAAGCAATGACAATGCCTGCACACAGGAGTCCCATAAACAAGCGAAAGCGACTGCTGGAGGCTCCCTTTTCCAACAGGATCGGTACCCATAAAAGAAATAGGCATGCCGTCACGATAATAAACGACTTTGAGGCGGAGAGAAGTCCGCAATATAGCAGTACCAGCGCCAGTATAGCAAGTACAATTTGGCTGCGCCGACCCTTCTCATAGCATAGCAACAGCTGGATTCCGGCAAGGCATGCGGAGATATGAGCAGAATAGAAATTTGGATCCCCGTAAAAACCGGACAATCGTGTCACAGTCAGGTACGAATCAACGGTGATAAATTGCGATATATTTGGAAATGTTGCAATTTGCTGTGCTGTCAATGCTGCCGATATGATTCCGCACGCAAAGAATATGGTGATTCGATAGAAGGATATATTTTCTGTGCTTCCTTGCATAACGCACGGAAAGAGCAACAACATAATGAGAAAACACAAATAGTCATTTCCAATCGGGTTATGTTGTATGGCCTTGGTCACTAATGTCAGCACCATAAGGAGCGCAGCAAGGATAATCTGGTAAAGCCGCAAAGACATTTTGTTCTGCAGAAGGGAAACCACGCAGCATAATAGAAGCGCAATCGTAAAAAATGAAATTCCGCCGTTATACATCTTGAGCAGAGGGCTCCACGGGAGAAAATACAGCAAAACAGGGAAAACGATGCCTTTGTTACACGCCCATGCAGTGAACACCAGATATCCAAGCAGGCATAACAGCAGAATGACCGAATTTCCAAGGACCTGTGCCACACAAACTGCTGCAGAAAGCAACAGGCAACCGCCAAGCACCGGCAAGGCTTTTACATGAGGCAGTTTATTGGTATTATAGATGATTGCTGTATTTTGCATAGTTTCATTCCAATCTGAGGAAAGCTCAAATGCAAGTTACGCTTCTAAAGGTAACGGCATAGCAGTTTCCTGCATTTTTCAAAGTCATGGTAGCCCGACCCGAACTCATGAATATCGCTGCCGAGATAAGAAACATAACCTTTTTGAATCCACTCAAGGTAACGTTTCCGATGCAAATGCTTCCGAAGGCATTCCGCATTCAGCTGTAACGGAATCCCTTCTGAAATCAATGGATGGATATCCTCCGGTGGGTACCGATCCGCATGAGCGATCACAATCTGTATATCTCTCAAATCATTCAGTCGATACAATGTATCCCAAATAGGAGCCGGCCAACGATAAAACGGCATCTCCAGCAGGAGCTCATTTGTTCCTTCAGGGCAGAGTTCACGAAGGCCGTTCAACCGTTCCATTCCGTCGCAGATTAACACCTCAGCTCCTAACAAAACACGAGGAGCATCTGCCGGGATTTGTGCCCACAAGTTGTCTGCGGTTTGTCTCCGCCTTTCGATAAATGACGACACGCTCTCTTTATGTGGGTAAAAATGGGGCGTTGCACAAATCGTCTGTATGCCCGCTTCCTTTGCCATATCCATCTGTTTGAGCGACATATCTACACTGCTGCTGCCGTGGTCGCACCCTGGCAAAATATGTGCGTGATAATCCAAAGATAAGTCAATCATAGAACTATCTTCTTTCATACGGGTCTGCATAGGAATACTTATATCCATACTTATCTCCATATTTACCGCCGTACTTATACTTATAGGAGTAGCGCATAGACTTCATATTCAAATCGTTTAGTACTACGCCGCACAAATTTCCCTCTGCCCGTTCAACGGCATCGACAGCAGCTCGTAGCTCATCCGATGTCGTAGTTCCAGACTTTGCTACGATCAGCACACCATCTACGAATGCAGAAAGAATCTGTGCATCGGCAACTGTATTGATCGGCGGCGTGTCAATAATGACATAGTCGTACCTCGTTGCAATTTCTGCAACAAAGCTCTTCATTCTATCTGAAGAAAGCAATTCGGATGGGTTCGGTGGTATGGTTCCGGCGCCAACGATCCATAACGGAAGCTCCTTTACCTTTACCAGTTCCAATTTCCATATGCCCGCAATGAAATCACAAAGGCCGGATGAGACATCCAATTTCCAGAGTCTTCTTTGCGTCGGCTTTCTCAAATCGGCATCAATCAAAAGGGTCTTTTTACCGAGCATAGCGTAGCTGATCGCAATATTGGCTGCGGTCAGGCTTTTGCCTTCTGAAGGATTTGCGCTGGTGACAGCAATGGTCTTACAGGCTCTGTCCCTATCCTTCGTCATACAAAACATGAGACCTGTTCTCAACTTGACATACGCCTCGCGAATAGCAAATGGGGTATCGTTATTCAGGAGGCGTTTCCGGTTGCTTGCAATAATCTCACTTTTGTTCTTCATGTTTTGCCGCATAGTCGTTCGTTTCATAGCTAATCGTTCCTCCATTCGCGAGTTCCCAGTATTTATAGTTTTTCTCCGTGCCTTCAATTTCCGGAATCTGTCCGATAACGGCAACACCAACCAATTTCTCAATATCTTCCGGCAGATAAATCGTTGTGTCGGAGAGTGTTTTCAGGATAATGATCACAGCAGCAATAATCACGCCAACCACAACTGCGATTGCGGTATCAAACGCCGTCCGTGGAGAAGCTTGTTCCGTTGCAACCTCCGGATGGTCTACAACCTCAACTCCGCCCGCTTTCGTAATGCGAACAATTTCAGCCGGTGCTACACTGGCAAAGGATTCTGCCACTTTACAAGCGAAATTTGCATCTGTCGAGGTGATTACCACTTCGAGGAGCTGGGTGTTCGTAACGACTGCTACATCAACCATTTGCGCGAGCTCTTTTCTTGTCAGAGTGCTATTCAAATCACTCAGCACCGCATTTAAGACAGAATTGCTCTCCAATATTTTTGAATAAGTCGTTGCAAGGCTTTCGGCCGCCTGTAAGTCGCTCTTGTCGATTGACCCGGACTGCGATGCACCGCCAGAATTGTTGTACACATAAAATGTGACGCGTGATTCAAAGGTCGGTGTGACAAGGAGCGATAGTACAAGGTATACGCCTATACCGAATGCCAGTCCTGCGGCAATCAGCCAATGGATTTTGCGCAGCAAAAGCCCGACAATGCTCCAAAGCGACACTTCTGCCCGTGCTGTGTCTTTCTGTGATTTTTGGTTCTCATTCATATTTGCAGCTGTTCCTCTCAATCTCACTTTTATTGTTTATTTTCAGAATCGATTCGCCGAAGAAGGATGTTGGGTTTAATCGGTTCATTACTTCCTCCACACAAAACGATCCACGATGCCGGTATAGCTCTGGATAATCCGCGCGACCTTCACGGACACATTTTCTGCGGTATAGTCCGGCACTGGCACGCCGAATTCACCGTTTTGCTGCATCTGCACCGCCAGATCAATGGACTGCAGCAGCTGCTCCGTGTGGATGCCGGAGAGGACGAAGCAGCCCTTGTCCAGGGCCTCCGGGCGCTCGGTGGAGGTGCGGATGCACACCGCCGGGAAGGGCTTGCCGACCGACAGGTAAAAGCTCGACTCTTCCGGCAGGGTGCCGCTGTCGGACACGACACAGAAGGCGTTCATCTGCAGGCAGTTGTAATCATGAAAGCCCAGCGGTTTGTGGGCAATAACACGCCTATCCAGCTGGAAGCCACTCTCCTCCAGCCGCTTGCGGCTCCGGGGGTGGCAGGAGTACAGCACCGGCATGTCATATTGCGCCGCCATGGCGTTGACCGCCGTGAACAGCGAACGGAAATTCTCCTCCGTGTCGATGTTTTCCTCCCGGTGGGCGGAGAGCAGAATGTATTTGCCTTTTTCGAGGCCGAGCCGGGCGTGAATGTCGCTTGCCTCGATCTGCGGCAGATTCTGATGCAGTACCTCCGCCATGGGGCTGCCCACCACGAAGGTGCGCTCCTTCGGAACGCTCGCGGCGTTCAGATAGCGCCTTGCGTGCTCGGAGTAGCAGAGGTTCACATCGGAGGTCACATCCACAATGCGGCGGTTGGTTTCCTCCGGCAGGCACTCGTCAAAGCAGCGGTTCCCGGCCTCCATATGGAAGATCGGAATGTGAAGCCGCTTGGCGGCAATGACGGACAGGCAGGAATTCGTGTCGCCCAGCACCAGCACGGCGTCCGGCTTGACCTTCTGCATGAGAGCGTAGCTTTTGGCGATAATCGTGCCGATCGTCTCACCCAGATTCGCCCCGGCGGCGTTCAGGTAATAGTCCGGCGCACGAAGCCCCAGATCCTCAAAGAACACCTGATTCAGCTCGTAGTCGTAGTTCTGCCCGGTGTGGACGAGAATTTGATGGAAATAGCGGTCACAGCACTTTATGGTGGCGGACAGACGGATGATCTCCGGCCGCGTGCCGAGGATCGTCATCAGCTTGAGCTTTTCCATTTCAGACCTCCTCATAGAATGTGTCCGGGTTCTGCGGGTCGAAGCACTCGTTGGCCCACATGACCGTCACCAGCTCGTCGGTGTCGCTGAGGTTCGTGATGCTGTGGGTGTAGCCCGGCAGCATGTGGACCGCCTCGATCCGCTCGCCGCTGACCTCGAACTCCAGAACTTCGTCCGAGTCCAGTTTCCTTTCGCGGATCAGGCCGTGTCCGGCTACAACAATGAAGAATTCCCACTTGCTGTGGTGCCAGTGCTGGCCCTTGGTAATGCCGGGTTTCGTGATGTTGACCGAGAACTGGCCGCAGCTCTCCGTTTTCAGCAGCTCCGTGAAGCTGCCCCGGCCATCGACATTCATCTTGAGCGGGAACGCCGTCTTTTCCGGCGGCAGATAGGAAAGATAGGTGGAATAGAGCTTCTTTTCAAAGCTGCCCGCCGAAATTTCCGGGAGCAGGAGCGTTTCCGGCTGCTCGTGGAAGGAGTGCAGCAGCTCAACGATCTTGCCCAGTGTCACGCGGTGCGTCACCGGCACGCGGCAGAAATCCCCGCCGGGGACCGGCGTCAGCCCGTCATAGTTGCAGCGGTGCGCCTGTCCGGACAGCGCCGCCAGCAGTTCCGTCACAAGGTCGTCAATGTAAACCAGCTCCAGCTCCGTCGCCGGGTCATTGACCGTAATCGGCAGGTCGTGAGCGAAGTTGTGACAGAACGTCGCCACGGCGGAATTGTAATTCGGGCGGCACCATTTGCCGAATACATTGGGGAAACGGTAAATCAGCGCCTCCGCGCCGGTCTCGGCGGCATAGGCCCACAGCCGATCTTCGCAGGCCAGCTTCGCCTCGCCGTATTCACTGCCCGCATAGCGCCCGATGAGGGAGGCTTGTGCGGAGCTGGCCAGCATCACGGGGCAGCGATTGCCCGCGTTTTGCAATGCGTCAAGCAGTATTTCCAAAGAGCCGGTATTGCCGGGGAGGTATTCCTCCGCCGTTTTTGGGCGGTTTACCCCTGCTAAATGGAATACGAAATCCGCAGATTTCGCATAAGCGGCAAGCTGCTCCGGCGAGCCGTCGGTGTCATATTCGAAGATTTCCCGGATGTCCAGCTCCGGGTGGGTGCGGTCCTTGCCGTCGCGGATGTTTCGGAGCGCCGCGACGAGGTTTTTCCCCACAAAGCCGCGCGCGCCAGTGACGAGAATGTTCATCAGCAGGTTCCTCCGAAGAGCTTCAACTTCTGCAGCAGGCGCTTCATGCCGTCCAGGTCCAGCCGCTGGGTGTTATGCGAGGTGTACGGCTCGATCTGGGACAGCTCTGCATTTCCCTTGGAGAAATAGTTGTCATAGTTCAGGTCACGGCCGTCGGCGTGAATGCGGAAGAAGCCGGGCAGATCCTCCGCCCGCAGCATTTCCTCCGAGGTCACCAGCACCTCAAAGAGCTTTTCCCCGTGGCGCGTGCCGATGGTCTGCACGCCGAGGTCGGACCGCTTCAGCTCCAGCACTGCATGCGCCAGTGTCTCAATGGTCGCGGCAGGGGCCTTCTGTACAAACAGGTCGCCCTGCTCACCGTGCTCGAAGGCGTAGAGAACAAGGTCTACCGCGTCGCTGAGCGTCATCATGAAGCGGGTCATGTTGGGGTTCGTGACGGTGAGCGGCTTGCCCTCGTCGATCTGGTCGCAGAACAGGGGAATGACCGAGCCGCGGGAGGCCATGACGTTTCCGTAACGCGTCAGGCACAGCACGGGGTCGTCCGCCAGCATCTGTTTCGACCGGGCGACGACGTTCTTTTCCATCAATGCTTTGGACATGCCCATGGCGTTGATGGGGTAGGCGGCCTTGTCGGTGGAGAGAAAGATCGCCTTCTTGACCCGGTTTTCCACACAAGCGTCGATGACATTGTTGGAGCCGATGACATTGGTCTTGACGGCCTCCATGGGAAAGAATTCGCAGGAGGGCACCTGCTTGAGGGCGGCGGCGTGGAACACATAGTCCACCCCGCGGAACGCCGGGGCGATGGAGCGGTAGTCCCGCACGTCGCCGATGTAGAATTTGATCTTCTCCGCGCAGGCGGGGCAGGACAGCTGGTAGGCATGACGCATGTCGTCCTGCTTCTTCTCGTCCCGGGAGAGGATGCGGATCTCCCGGATGTCCGTGGTCAGAAAGCGGTCCAGAACCGCATGACCGAAGGAGCCAGTGCCGCCCGTGATGAGGAGGACTTTATTTTCAAACAGAGGCATTTTCTGATACACTCCAATCAATTTTTTGTCTTGGGGAAGGGGTTAGAAAAATGCCCTTCCCACAGTTCTTTTAGGTTTCTTGGATCAATCCCCTCAATAATCAGATGTCCAACGGGACGCAGGGAAGGAATCGTAAAACACAGCACAAAATTGACGAAAAGCTGTGCTGCTACCGAAGCAATTGCTGCTCCGTTGATACCGATAAGCGGTATCAGGATGTAGTTGGCTATCACATTCAAAAGAGCCCCGGATAAATTGATTTTCCATAGCATCTTCTGCTTCTGTTCTGCCAGGATCCATATATTGCGAACGGAACCCATATAGGAGAATGCTGTGTACCAGGTGATGATTCTCAGCGTAGGTATCGCCGGGGCATATGCGGCTCCGTAAATAATCCGAATAACAAGCGGTGCTGCTATGGTTAGCACAATGCTTTGCAGCACCGCTAAATATATGATAATAGAATAGAGTCTGGCTATATGTGGACCGTAATTGGGAGAGCTTGTCTTCTTGGCTTCTAAAATAGAAGGTCGCATAGAATCCACAATAGCCGCAAACACGAATTGACTTAGTGCTGCGCAACTCACCGCAGCTGAATAATAGCCGTTGGCTTCTTTCCCCAGCATCAATGTGATCATGACCCGATCTGTTAGAGAAAAGAAAGTAACCATGATGCCGGATACAATATAATATCGGCTTCTCTTAAAAAGTTGTTTCGCAAGTGGAAATGATACTGTCAGTCTTTGCTTTGAAATTCTTCTGTAGATCCCGTACAGAGAAGCAGAGATCAACAAATAGTCCAGTGCCTGTGAAAATGCAAACCAGTATACGCTCTTTTGCGTAATCAGTAGGAAACAACGATAGGCTGAAACGACCACATATGCGGCCAGTGAAGTGATCGCGATGTATTTTGACAGCAGCTTTGCCTGGAACCAGTATTGAAGTATTTCGGTTGCCTGGAAAACCAATGAAATGCTGTACAGCGCACAAACAAGCATCGTTTCCGGGTCATTTGGATTTGCAATCGCAGTAAACGCAATCACTCCGAAAATCCCCAAGAAGCTCGTTGCCGTACTCATAAAAAGCGATGTTCCGAGCGTCTTTCCTTCACTGTCAGGCGCTGCAATAATTTCGTGGACAAGGGTCGAGCGAAGTCCGAGCTGTACAACCGGAACCATAAAGCTGACAATTGCTGCAGCATAATCAATGATTCCGTAATTCCCCGGTCCGAGATACCTGGCAGAAAGTGTTCCAATTACGAAGCTCAATAAGGACTGCACAACTTTACATGCAATCAGCCAGGTCGCGTTCTTTACAATTTTTCCGGATTCTGTTGGTTTCTTCATCATCACAAATTCCACCCGCAGTCCCCACAGCAGCAGGGACTGCGGGCTTCATTTATCCTATTTGTTACGAGATAATCATTTTGCCATCTTCTCCAAAGGTATAGGTACCCTTCGGGAGGAGATCATTGGTTTTAGAAACATAGTAGCTGCCGACCGCAAGGTTTGCACCGCTGCGGACATAGATGTAGCTGCCGTCGTCAAGCTGTACGAGGCCGGCATTGACCTGACGCACATTGTTCACATAGTAGAACAGGTACTCGTTTCCATCGCCGAGCTTCTCACGGTAGATGCCGTTCTTGATTTCCATTTTGCCGTCCGCACCAAAGGTATAGACAGCATTCGGCATGAGACCATTGGCCTTTGTCACATAGTAACTGCGCCCGCAAACCACGGTACAATCGCTCTTGACATAGTAGTAGGCATCATCAATTTTAACCAAGCCGGCATAGTTCTTTACGCCATCCTTGTAGTAATACTTCGTGCCGTTATCTTCGCGAATTCCCTCAAGGAACATCGTACCGTCAGCGTTGAACCAGTACCAGCCGGCAGGTTTCAGTCCATTGGCCTTGTCTGCAAAAACATAGTGCTTGGCATCCTTTACTGCTTTTAGGTTGCTGGCGATATAGTAATAGTTGCCTTCCCATTCAATCAGGCCGGCCGCTGTTTTTGCGCCATCCACATAGTAGTACAGGTCGCCATTTTCCTCGACCAGGCCATTCTTGATAATCATCTTGCCGTCAGCGTCGAAGGTATAATAGCCAGCAGGCTTCAGATCGTTGGTCTTGGTAACATAGTAAGTGCAATTCTTGACAGCCTTGAGATCGCTGGCGATATAGTAGTAGCTGCCGTCCACTTCGACCAGACCGGCATAGTTCTTCACATAGTCGACATAGTAGCAGAGGTTGCCGTTCAGATCTTCATGGAGTCCTTCCAGCTTCATCAGCCTACCTTCGGCATCAAAGGTATACTTGGCTGCCTTCAGCAGACCGTTGGTCTTGGCCACATAGGTTTCAACGCTTGTGACCATACCGTTGCGCTTGAAGTAACGATAATCATCGCCGTCCTTCACCAGACCCGCGTGCCATACCAGCATACCGTTGTTGATCCAGCGGGTAATGCCGTTATCGTTGTACACACCGCACTGCTCCTTCTGGAACACGCCATTTTCGTCAAAGACGAACACTGCACTCTCACGGTCCGGATAGTCATAATTGTCGGGGTTGCCATCCTTACCGGGGACATTGACTTCGGCATCTTCCGCATCAGGGCCGTAACCGGGCAGCAAATTTGCGGTAGGATACGGTACACGAACCATTCCGGTGACGATATATCCGTTGCTGTCGAAATAGTAGAAAGAACCTCCAATGTTATCCCAACCAGCTCCGTGCATAACGCCATTCTGATAATATGTTGTGCCTTGATCGCAGGTAAACCATCCATTGAGCTGCAGGATGCAGTTACTGTCGAACGGATAGTAGCCTTGCGGGAGCAATCCGTTGGTTTTGCTCAGATAGTAGGTGCCGTTGGCCTTTAGCGTAGCATCGGCGTTCACATAGATCATGCGATCGTCCGCCATTCTGACCAACCCAAGGTCATACTGGACATCATCATTTACATAGTAGACCAGCACACCGTTGCCATCGAGCGGCAGTATACCGTTTTTGGCAATCATTCTACCCTGTGCATCAAACTCTCGCTGATAACCGGCTTTGACAATACCATTTGTTTTGGTGACCCAGTACTTTCCGTTCTTGACTGCTTTCAGATTTGCATTGATGTAATAGAGATATCCATCATCTCCATAAACAAGGCCAGCATAAATAGCCATACCATTTTCATCAAAGCAAACAATATCGCCTGCACTGAATCCACTGGCGATGTGGGACAAATCGCTGCTCAGCTGGTACAATCCAGGCTGGACAATCAATGCGCCCTCTGCATCAAACAAATAGTAATCAGCACCCTGACCGCTATTGCCTCTCGGAACCTCACTAAACCCAGTGAGGGCATCGCCGTGGTCGCCAAAGAAATAGCGGTCACCGTCTACTGTCCACCACTTTCTGGCAATCGGTTGTCCGGCCCAGTAATAGCGACGACCGGTACTGACCGTGATCCAGTCTCCTCGCACCAGAACATGATCCGCAAAGGTATAGTTTAAGTCCTTGGGGTATTGCTTGCCATTTTCGGTGATCATCGTGCGTATTGTTTGAGCACCGTCAACCGCCTTGAATGTAGTTGGATCAAAATAATAATACTGACTGCTTCCATCGGATGTTTTGATCTCACGCCAGCCGTCCTTGGTCTCACCGTTGACGGCATAGTACAAATCATTCTCGTAGGCAAACAATCCGGTTATTTTTCCGACAGAGATGCCATCCGAGCCGAGATCGTACCAATATTCACCGGTTTCACCATCCACATTGCTGGGAAGCTTATGAATGCCAGTCAGCGCAGCGCCGTCTTGCCAGTAAGACCACTTTCCGTTTTCCTTGACCCATCCGTCCTTGGTATTCTTTTGCAGCTTAAAGCTGTCTGTGAAATCCGTAACGGTATCAAAGAAATGGGCACCGTAGTCTCCGTTGATATTCTCGCTGTTGTCATAGGGGTACAGACCGTATTTGATCTGATATTCTTCCTGCTGCGCCAGCGATTTCAGAACATGGAAGTGTGCATAAATGTCATAGCCGAGATCACCGCTAACCGTGCAGTCGAGCAATCCGTTTTCGTCCCATGCTGCGCTGTCTGTGGGGATAAGCTTCAAGCCGCTGAGTACGCAAAGCGGGTTTGCAGTAGCGGGGTTGATCGGTTCGCCCTGCTGAATGAAGTTGCAGACGACCGTCAGCTTATTGTCTTCCACCTCAGCAGAGGTCATGGTGAAATACTCATTTGCCAGACGGAGCTTGGAGGTATCGATCGTAACGCCTTGCGGTGCGGTCAGTGTGATCGTGACCGTCGTCAGGGGGCTAATACGCTCGGCAAGCTGCAGCAGGAAATCCCATGCTGTGCGTCCCTCCTGATCGCCGCCAGGGAGCATATACAAAAGCGCTGTAAGCTTCTCCGGAATCGGCATCTTGGACATATCCACTGCAAAGGTATAGGATGCTTCCATTCCAGTTTGAGAATCAATCTGGTAATAAGTCTGCTCGTCTTCTTTATAATTTGAATTGGAAACGGTACGGTTCCATGCAAGCAGACCGCTGCCGCCGGTCGCCTGATTGAAGTCAAAGTTTGCCTCGTCACTTTTATACAGATAAGTTGTGATCTTTGTTGCCGTTTCCAATGCTTTATTGATTGCGGCAGTCTGCGCCTGAATTGCGGCTTCTTCATCACTGTAGCCCTTGCCTTTGGCTTCCTGATATGCACGGGCATATTCCTGATTGATTGTCGCCTGGAATTCGGCCAGCTTGTTTTTCAGAACTGCACCGATCGTCAGAGTACGCAGTTCGCTGTTTGCATTGGGTGTGAAATCAAAGCCGGAAATCGTACCTGCCTCGGGGTAATCGAATACCAATTCCGTTTTCGTGGTATTGACACTCCCACCTTCGACTTCACCGATCGATTGCAGTGTGATCTTCAGGAAGCCGAACTGCACATCATTGGGGTTGATCTTTACGGGGTTGCCGTTATAGGTAGCCTCCAGCGGCAACTCGGTCGATTCGCCGTAGACCGCATTCAAGCTGTCTTTGGTGAATTTCAATTCCGTCGGTTCAACAATGTGCAGCGTTTTTGTGCCTAGCACGCTGCCGTCTGCTGCAATTAGCTGGATCTGCACATCACCGAGCGCTTTGGCTGTGAACACATCGCCCGACAGCGTACCAAGGCTTTCATCGGACACCTTCAGCGCAGAGCCGTCGGGGAGTGCAATCGCGCCGCCGGTAGAAGTGACGCCGGACGCATTGACAGTTAGCTCGGTTCCGACCGTCAGGTAGTCATAGTCTGCGGAAACGACCGCATGGTCGAATACATTGGAGGGCTTTGCCGTAGATACAACGAGGAGGGAGGAGCTGACTGAGCGCTCATACCCGTCTGACGGGCGGTTGACGACGGAAATCGTTTCAGAGCCCTCGCCTCTAGCAGCAAAGGTGGAGGAACCGCCGCCATCCAGATTTATGGCGGAGACGCAGCCGGCATCCAGCATAATCTGTGCGATCTCAATGGCGCTGCCGCCTGCGGAGAACGGCTCCTGACGGCCATCAAGCACCATCAGCACGACCTGACCGTCATAAGTAATACCAACACAGGTACGGGAAGCACGGTTGTTGTAATAATTGACAGGTGCGGAAGGTACAATTTTACCGTTCCTGACAAGCCAAATATCACCGCCGACAGCTTCCTGAAGCTCACCCTTGTGCGCATTCCACTCGGCACTTCCACCGATAATGGGCGTTCCGTCCTTGAGAATGCCGAAGAAGTTTTCGCTGCCAATGCCGTGATACTCAACGCCTTCCATAACCAGCGCACCGCCGGGGCAGCCGTTGCTCATGTTGTAGAAATCGGCATTTGTTCCGACAACCGCACGATAATTAGGAATATAGTGCTCTGTGTTGTTCGGATCCGTATGTTTTCTTTCTGCGGCTTCCATCTGATCTTTCACGCGAGCCATCTTCCAGACAGAGGCGTCATTGTCGTTATAGTTGGCATAGATATTGACATCGCTGCGTGTAATGTCCGCAGTCGCGAGATAATAAACAATTTGCTTATCATCCTTCGTCAGAGCCATTTTCACTTCCTGCTTAATGCCGGGAGCCAGTATGGAGGAGGTGCTGGAAAAGACCTTGTAATAATCGTTTTCCAGCTGTCCCTTTGCCGTTTCGTAGAGGTAATCGGCAAAAGCATAGCAGCAGGCACGACGCAGATCGGCATTGACACCATTCGGAAGGTAGCTGCCTTCCAGAGTCCGGATGCCCTCGTTTCCGTAATAGGTATCATAGACAGAAGCGCGAATGTCATCCTTCGTTGAAACTCCACCGAAGCGGTTGTCCAGGAAGAACTTTGCGCGTGCGGCATCGGTCAGGCTGGTCGTAAAGTAATTCTTCATGACCGCGCTGATTGTCACACCGGTGCCAATCTTCTTTAGAATGTAAAAGGCGTCAAGATCGCCGTACAGATCGAGAATACCAAAAGAATGAATTTCCGGATCGGGATTGTCGTACAGAAAATACTTATCGTTATTGGTTCGGATCTCATCGGCCATTTCTTCGACCGTACCGGTCACGCCCGCATTGGTCGTGAGCTGAAGCAGGTCACAGATATCGCCGGCCCAGCTGCCAAGGTCGGCAGTGCTCTGATTGCCGGTGTGGTACGCCATATCCATTGCGCCGAACATGTGCGCAAAATCGACTTCGTTTCCGTTGGGTACCGTGAAAACCTCCAGGCTGCGCACAGCAGCGGCATTTGTTCCGTTGGCTGCGTCCTGCTCGGACACATAACCGGTAAAGGCTGTGTTTTCCGGACCGCAGAAGGTCGTCCACGTACTGGATGTGTATTTTTCCACGCCGCAGCGGATGTAGTTGATGACAAGCGCCGTAGCATCTTCGCCGGAATGTTCCCGGGCGTAAGCGTCGGCATATCCCTCAAGGGTGGTCAATGAGGATAGGAAGTCAGTATACCGTGTATCATCGGTCGAGGTATCTACTGCAAATACAGACAGCGGGAGAATACTGAAAACCATCATGACCGCCAACAGGAGAGATATCCATCGCAGTGAAAATGATTTTTTCATATGAATTCCTTCCTGGATATTTATTTCAAGTTTTCGACAATGACATTCACAGCCTCCTGCATGGCATAAAGCTGATCCTGCTTGTCCTGTGCCAATTCGCTTATGTCACCGAGGTCGTAAACCGTAATATATACATCACGAGAAGTACCGCGTTTGTCAGTCAGTGTTCCGGCAAGCTGTCCAACTTCTTCGCCGATGCTGAGGTCGAAAAGAGTGTAGGTCTTTCCGTCTTGTTCAGTAATGAACTTGACTGTATCGCTGTCTACCTCGGCCTTCAAAAGCTGTTCATATTTTTGAGGAATATATAGCGTTCCGAAGTCGGTATTGATTTCCGAAAGTGTCGTGGTATCCTCGATTTCTTCTTCCGGCGGTGTGCTTTCACTCTGATTTACTGCAGGATCTGCAGTAGATTCCGGAGCCTTTTTCCCGCACCCGGCAAACAAGCTGACAATAGAACAAATCACAAGGAGCATTACACTCCATTTACGAATTCGCGATAACTGCATATGCACTCCTTTCGCTGTGAATACAGTGGTATACAGGGAGGGACTTTCCCGCCCTGTATACACACTTGTCTCTTACGGATTTACGACCATCTTACCGTCTTCTCCAAAGGTATAGGTGCCCTTCGGGAGGAGATCATTAGTTTTGGAAACATAGTAGCTTCCGACCGCAAGGTTTGCCCCGCTGCGGACATAGATGTAGCTGCCGTCGTCAAGCTGTACGAGGCCGGTACCCACCTGACGCACATTGTTTACATAGTAGAACAGGTACTCATTTCCATCGCCGAGCTTCTCGCGGTAGATGCCGTTTTTAATTACCATTTTGCCGTCCGCATCGAAAGTATAAGTTGCGCTCGGCATCAGACCGTTGGATTTGGTGACATAATAGCTGCGGTCACAAACCACAGAGCAGTCACTCTTAACATAGTAATATTCGCCGGAAATCTCGATCAGGCCGGCATAATTCTTCACTCCATCCTTGTAGTAATACTTCGTGCCGTTTTCTTCGCGGATACCTTCAAGGAACATCGTGCCATCCGCGTTGAACCAGTACCAACCGGCAGCTTTCAAGCCGTTCGCCTTGTCTGCAAAGATATAGTGTCTGGCACCCTTTACTGCTTTCAGGTTGCTGGCGATGTAGTAATAGTTGCCATCCCATTTGATCAGGCCGGCCGCTGTTTTGGCGCCGTCCACATAGTAGTACAGGTCGCCATTTTCCTCGACCAGGCCGCTCTTAATAACCATCTTGCCGTCCGCATCGAAAGTATAATAACCAGCAGGCTTCAGATCGTTGGTCTTGGTAACATAGTAAGTGCAATTCTTGACAGCCTTGAGATCGCTGGCGATATAGTAGTAGCTGCCGTCCACTTCGACCAGACCGGCATAGTTCTTCACATAGTCGACATAGTAGCAGAGGTTGCCGTTCAGATCTTCATGGAGTCCTTCCAGCTTCATCAGCCTACCTTCGGCATCAAAGGTATACTTGGCTGCCTTCAGCAGACCGTTGGTCTTGGCCACATAGGTTTCAACGCTTGTGACCATACCGTTGCGCTTGAAATAACGATAGTCGTCGCCGTCCTTCACCAGGCCCGCATGCCAGACCAGCATACCGTTGTTGATCCAACGGGTGACGCCGTTGTCATCGTACACACCGCACTGATCCTTCTGGAACACGCCATTTTCGTCAAAGACGAACAGCGCACTCTCACGGTCCGGATAGTCGTAATTGTCAGGATTTCCTTCCTTCCCGGGGACATTGACTTCGGCATCCTCCGCATCGGGGCCGTAGCCGGGCAGCAGCTCCGCCGCGGGATACGGTACACGAACCATTCCGGTGACGGGCTTCTGCTCTTGGTAGAAGGAATAGCTGTCTCCATCTTTCCGCCAACCATTGTGGTAGATCACTTCGCCGCTCTTCAGCAATTCGTTGCATACAGAGCAGTAGGTATCGCCGGTGTAACCGTCCTCGGTGTCAGTGACTTCCTTTATATTCCGAATTTCTTCAACATGCCCCTTGGCAGGGATAACTTCCTGTGCAACAAGAATCTCATTGCAGACGGAGCAATGCTTGCCTTCCGTCTTGCCGCTTTCTGTGCAGGTAGCCGCAACAGCTTCGTCGATTACTTCCGTATGCCCCTTAGCAGGAATCTCTTCCTGCGGTACAAGCACTTCATTGCAAACCGAGCAATGTTTGCCTTCGGTCTTGCCAGGTGTGGTGCAGGTAGCTGCAACAGCTTCGTCGATTACTTCCATATGCCCCTTAGCAGGAATCTCTTCCTGTGGTACAAGCACTTCATTGCAAACCGAGCAATGTTTGCCTTCGGTCTTGCCGGGCGTGGTGCAAGTAGCTGCAACAGCTTCGTCGATTACTTCCGTATGCCCCTTAGCAGGAATCTCTTCCTGCGGTACAAGCACTTCATTGCAAACCGAGCAATGTTTGCCTTCGGTCTTGCCGGGTGTGGTGCAGGTAGCTTCAACGGCTTCGTCGATCACCTCGGTATGACCCGTAGCCGGAATCTCTTCAATTCCGGAGATCGTTGCGCCGCAAACCGAGCATTTGACGCCCGCCGTATGACCGGCTTCCGTGCAGGTGGCAGGCTGTTCAGCAACATCAACAGGCGTATGACCGGTTGCATCAAGCACTTCAGTCTTGGTTTCGCTGCAAACAGTACAAGTGTAAGTCTTGACACCGGCATCGCTGCAGGTCGGGGAAGTCGTAATTACGCCCTTGTCCCAGCTGTGACCCTTGGCAGGGATAACTTCCTGTGCAACAAGAATCTCATTGCAGACGGAGCAGTGTTTACCCTCAGTCTTGCCGGGTGTGGTGCAGGTAGCTGCAACAGCTTCGTCGATGACCTCGGTATGTCCCTTGGCGGGAATAGCCGTGCCGGTGCCTATTTTCTCGCCGCAATCCTTGCAGTAGGTGTCGCCGGTGTAGCCGGGCTCGGTGCAGGTTGCTTCCTTGGCATTACGAAGTTCTGTGTTCTCATGTGCGCAAGGCGTGCCGCCCCAGACACCGCTGACATAGTTGATGGTATCGCCAGCGCTTGCGTTCGCAGTTTCCGTGTAGGTGCCGTCGGCGTTGTGCAGCTTGGCGGCGGTGATGGGGATCTCATGTGCCGTCACACTGCCCTTCTGGGTATACTGATACGTCTTGGTCTCCGTACCGGGGGTACCCTGCTGGTTGTAGGCGCCGGTACCGGCGCTGGAGCAGATGTCTGCGCCGCCTGCGGTGGTGTAGATGCCGCCGATAGCGGTCAGCGTACCGTTGACGTCCACCTTCACATCCGCCAGAGGCGCACGCTTACCTGTCCGTCCGGGGGCAACGACTACCGACATGTATTGTGCGTCACCGGAGCCGCAGTAGCCGCCCCACTCATCCACGTCGTAGATGTAGATGCTCTTGCCGCTGGACACCACCAGCTCGGCGCCCTCAGCGATGCTGGCCTGTACGCCGGGCAGCAGCGACGCCGTCTGGTTGATGGTCAGCTTGCTGCCGGTGGTCAAATTGATGGTCATGTTGTTGGTCAGCGGCAGAACATAGCTGCTGGAGCTGACACTCATGCCTGCCAGCTTTAGGTTCAGACTGTTAACCTCCGCAACTCCGTCGATGGTGTAGATGATACGGTCGGTGGCGCCGTCATACGCCTTGGTTAGACTGCCGGAGGTCAGCTTGAACATACCCTTGTCACCGATAAAGGGAATGGAGGTGGGGTTGATCTTCCTCATGGCGTATACCGCAGTATACACCGTCTCGCTGGCGCCGGCGTGCAGGGTCAGGGGTACCTCCACATTCTGCACGGCGTACTGGCTAAAGGGGAACACACTGTTGCCCATTTCAGAAGACGCCGAGCCGCCGCGGAAGTCCAGAATCTGGTACCATTCGTAGACGGAGCCGCCGGACTCCACGGTGACGGCGCCGCTGCCGGAGATGAAGCCCCATGCGTACAGGCTTGCGCCGGACTGCACGTCGATGGCGCTGCCGGATTCCATTTTGATGTAGCCATAAGGCCCGACGATGCGGCCCTGCTGACCGCCGGAGGCGGCATAATACTGGCCGCCGATGCTGATGGCCGCCCCGTTTGCAAGGGTGAGGGAGCTGCCCGCCGCCATGGTTAGCGTCCGGAAGGGCGTGGCGGCCGGGGCGGAGGTGATGGCTGTCGGGGTACTGGTATAGCAGGTCTTGGCCTCGTCGAAGGGGATCAGCAGGGTGACCTTGCTGGGGATAGTGTAGTTCCCCGTGATCTTACCGCTCTCGGCGAGTGTGATGGTAGCAGGCAGGTTTTTCTGCGCCTCCGCGATCGCCTCGTTCAGGTCGTCAAATATCTGACCGCCGGTTTCAAAGAGCGCCAGCTCCTTGCTGACGAATCGCGCCGTGATGGTACGGTTACTGTCAAAGTTCAGGGCGGTCTTGGCATCGGTGCTGATGCACTTTCCGCTGGCCACATCGTACCAGCCCTTGAAACGGTAGCCCTCCGCCGGGGTCGCCGCTACCTGATAGGCGGTCATGGAGCTCTGGGTGTGGGTGTACACCTCGGTGATGGTCTTCCCGTCCACGGTATAGGAGCCGTTCTCGGCGGGCTGGAATGTCACGGTGGCGCTCACATCGGCCACCAGCTTCACGTTGGTCATGGTGATCTTGGTGTCGGCACTGGTGCTGCCAGATTCGATCTCCACCTCAACGGTGCCGCCAGCTGCAAGCTCCTTGCTGAAGCTGCCGGCTGTGGTGGTCGTGATGTTGTTCACCAGGATCGTACCATCGCTTACCACGACGGTATAGTCAAAGGACAGCGTCGCCTTTGTGGTCTTGTTGTTGGTGATGGTCAGCGTAGAACGATAGTTACTGCTACCGCCGCATGACCCAGACGTAGACCGAGCCTTACCGATGATCTGCGTGCCGCTGGCACTCCACGCATTGTCTGCTGTGCCGGTAAATCCCAGGCCAATGTTGGAATCACTAAGACCTGTCACGGTGCCGCTTGTTGCCGCAAATGCAGGCAGCGTAATGGCAGGCGCTAATGCCAGCACCATAACTGCCACCAGCAGTAGGGATAAGAACCGTTTGGATATTCGTTGGATCATGATTGTTTTCTCCTTCTCGGTTTAGATTTTGAGGTTTTCATTTCAGCGTAAATGCTTACGCCGAGTAATAATGTAATGAGTGCCCACAGATGTGCCCGATGGAACAGGCCGGAAATATCCGACTCACGAAAAAATTCGATAATAAACCGAAATGCTCCATAGCATATCATGTAGACCGGGTAAGCGCGTCCTTGCAGCCGTTCTTTCCAAATTCGTGGACACAAGACGGCAAGCAGGATCAGGTAAAACACGATCTCCGCCTCACGCGTTGGGAAGCGCATCCCGTTTGTCCCCGGAATCGGAAGACCGCGGCAGCAGCCGGACAAAATGCAGTTGACCCGGGCGCACATGACCGTAAAGACCATGCAGGGGGTAAACACATCAAAGACTTCCTTGGGCGGTCTCTTTGAAATTTTTGCACCGAGCCAATACGCCAGCGGCATCAGAAACACGCCACCGAACAGGCTCATGTTTCCAAGGCTGGCTTTGTCAAAGCCGGTTTCGAGGAACGCAAACGCCTTCACTGTCAGAACGCCGTAGACCGTATGTGCAATCGCAATCATGATTGCTACATACCATGCCATATTCAGCCGTTTCCGCAGCAGTGCGAGCCATACCGCGGTAAATGCTGCGCCGACCGACAACAGAATCAACAGTGGTATTTTATCTTGCAATAGAATCACCGCCTTTCGCCGAAACCAAAAGCGGAGAGTCATCGCCTTCGGTGGTTTGAATATGCCGTTCGAGCTGATCTTCGGAGAAACGATTCTTTATAAAATGTGCCGGTGCGCCGCCTACAATGGTGTATGGCGCAACATCCTTTGTTACAACGCTGCCTGCCGCCACAATCGCATCTGCACCGATGTGCACACCTTTTAAAATAATCGCTCCTGCTCCGATCCATGCCCCTCTTCCGATCACCACATCCTGATCATCTTCTGCGGTTTTATCCGCATCCGTCAGTTCTATGATGTGCTTACCGATGATGTCCTTGCGGTGATCTCCTGTAATGATCGTGACGCCAGGGCCAAACAAGGCATAATCCTCTATGTAAATTTTCGCCCGTGTTGTCCAGAAGCGTGCATTTACTCCGATAGATGCATGGTTTCCAACATGAATGTTCGACAGAGGGAAGAAGTCACCGCCCGAATCAATGTGCGAATCTTTGCCGCACTCGGCAAATGAGCGTTTGATATCCGGCTCAACGATTGCGTGGTATAAAACCGCTTTCAATTTACGAATGGCTCGGTATATCATGATTTCTTCACCCCTTTCTCTCCGGTATCGATGTATTCCGTGAATGGTCGGTGCAGATCACATATCACATAGTGATGATGCCCATACTGCTGATCCGGCGGTATTCCGCCTCGCCAGTCTCCGTATTTCTGGGTGAGATAGGCATCATACTGAGCCGGAACACGAACCGGAATCCCTTCAAACTTCATCCAGACTCCGTCGCCATATTGCTCTTTGGGCGCATATTCCAACGGAGAAGTTGAGTTTGCATGATTGCACCAGACAGCACTGTCGTCAGTAGAAAAAGAGGAAATAAAACGGTCAAATACGGCTATTTCCGCAGCGGTGTCATGTTTATACCCAAAAAGGCGGAAGAGCAGCCAATACCAATTGGTCCGTACCATACCGAGGTTTTGCGGTGATAAGCGGTTATAGTTCAGTCTGACACGCCGCGCTGCCTCAAAGATTGCCCGCTTTTTTCGGAACATTTGGTGCTCGCGTTCAGTGCACCACTGTCCATCCAACGGGAATATATCAATGAACACTCCATGGTTGATTTTCAGGCGATCCGCCATCATCTCTATGTAGGTCGTTCTGCTGTCGCGTAATTTGCTTCCGAGGAGATAGTATTGGGGTTCGGAATGATAGTTCTGCAGGAAGCACCATTCCGGCAATATTTGGGGAGCTTTCCTGCAGAATATTTCGTAGTCTTTTCTCGGAAGTGCAACATCAATGTCATCATCCCAGGGGATGAAACCGCCATACTTCACTGCGCCGAGTGCGCTGCCGCAGACGAGATAGTAGGTTAGATTCAACTGTTCACATATAGATAAGAACTGTTGCAACAATCCAAACTCGATTTCTTGCAGTTCAGTCAATGGGGTTCACCTCGTTTCTACTTCTTCTTTCCGAATCTCAGCAATCTGAAAAGCACATATATTGCAAGCGTGTTCTCAGAGTGCAAGGCAAAATGTAAAACCTTTCGTTTATAACCGGATGGCTTTTCCGAAGCAACGGCGGACCGGTATAACACCGTCTGACAAAATTCACGCCACCACTTCTTGAATTCCGTATAGCTTCTGTCGATGATAAACGGATTGGCAACAATGATAATACTCGCGTCAAATGCCCATCGGGATAATGTCCTGTCGGTGATTGGCAAGGGAAAGCGCCCCTTTTCAGACATGACCCCGAAGGTCTGTTCATATGGCTGCGTGTAATCCCTTGAGGATAACATGGCCGATCCCGGTACAATGGTATAATAGTAACTGGCATCCTTACTAAAGCGAATCGACCGGCAATGATGCAGATACTGAAAAACAAACAGCATATCTTCACCGATAGACAGTTCCGGCAGGAATGCGATGTGCTCTCTGCGAAGCGTCTGTAGAGAAAACAGCTTGTTCCAAACAGAAAAAGCAATTCCATATCTGAGCTGCCCGCAAAAATAGGAATCGACCCAGTCGCCATCCAGCATAAAGGTTTCAGGCATAGGACTTAGCGCAGAACCGTTGCGGTCACTGCGAACGACATCAATCACAGGGAGCACTCCGGGACTGTACAGCGTGTGCAATGTTTCCAGATAATTTGCCGATACCGTATCATCACTATCAATAAAGCAAAGCAGTTCCCCTGAAGCGGCTGCTATTCCTGTATTCCGTGCAGAACTGACCCCGGCATTTTCCTGACGAATTAGATGGATACGAGCATCTTGAGCAGCTTTTGCTGCCGCAATTTCTGCTGTTTCGTCTGTGGATCCATCATCAATAATCAGCAATTCAAAATCCGGGTAGGTCTGCCGCAAAACTGTGTCTATGCATCTTCCAATCACACCTGCGGCATTATAAGCCGGTACAACAATACTAATCATTTTTGAGGACTCCTAACACCGTTGTAACAGCCGGTCATATACCTGCTGGAGCTGCCGATCTATGTGTTCATCGGAAAATTTACTGTAATCTACCTGCCTTGCACGCTGCTTTATCTCGGCACGGCATTTATCGTCACTCATCTTGCGGAGGCCTGAAGCAAGTGCATCTGTCGAAGACGCTGCAATCAGCAGCCCATTCTTTCCGCTCTCGATGATCTCGCCGTTTCCGCCTACATCCGTCACAAGGCACGGCAACTTTGCTGCGCATGCCTCCAAAATAGAAATGGAGAGATTTTCATGCAAAGAGGGAGAAAGAAAGAAATCAGAAGCATTCAGGTATTTTTGAATCTGTTCCTGCTGCCCGGCGAAAATCACTCGCTTCGCATGCCGTAGGGCGGCACATTCAGACTGCATCTCCTGCAGATAATCGCCGTTTCCTACGATCAACAGGCAAAGCTCCGGCGGCCAACTCTCATCCAGCTGCTTTAACGCATCGACCAAGTAAGACAGTCCCTTTTCTTTCGTGACCCTGCCGACATAGATGCCGATTCTTGCATTCTCCGGAAGGTTCAACTCCATGCGCAGCGCACGCTTTTCTTCCTCACTGCAATTGGGATATTTCGGCATTCGGTTATACACAAACGGAAGCATTTTCTTCTTGTATCGTCGAAACACATCACGCTGTGATGCCTGCTCATAGACGCATGAAATTCCATCCGATAAGCCAAAGATCATCGGTTCCACCACATGCCTACATACCCAGCGCTTTATCGGCGAGTAGTACACCAGATCGCTGAACATACCATGAACGGTCACAAGAATCTTCCCGCGGCCGGAAAGCTTTGCGCCGAGAACAGCATTTAGGCTTTCCATTCCTGCTCCACGGATGTGGACGATATCCGGATCCACTTTGCGAATGGCTCTGCGGTAAAAGCGGATATCTGAAAGGCTGATTCCGCAGTGGCAGTTGTTCAATACCACCGGGACAAATTCAAAATGGTCCGACAGCGTTTCCCGACTGCTCAGCGCTTTATATTCTGTTTTCAATCCGCCGTTGCTGGCGGTCGTTACATACTGCTGAACGACTCGGGTTCTTGGCATGTTGAGCCTCCTCGGTACAGTTCATTTTGATTATTTTTTCTGCAATGGCAGATGCCAAAAGATTTTTTGCGGCATATTGCAGAAATTTCGTATGCCTTTTTTCTATTTCTTTCTTCGGCGCCGATATAGCTGCCTTTAAGGCATCGGAAATGGCGCAAGAGATATCCCGGTTTGGGTCAACGACATACAAAAAATCTTGATAACACTTCGGCATACCATCCAGAAGGAAGGCAACCGTTGGCTTTCCGCTTGAAAGATACTCTATGTCCTTGGAGGGGAAAGAGTATTTCGTATACTCCTCATTGTTCGGCCGAGGGTTTACAAGCACTGCGGCAGATGAAATGTATTCCTGTACCTTTTCCGGCGATACTTGCCCCGGAAGAATGATTCTCGAATCTTCCATGGCACATTTCTGTAGATATTCCACTGCGTCACCGTTCCCGCATAAAATCAAGCGATAACTGCTGTCTTGCAGCAGGGAAAACGCTTCTACCAAAGAGCGGATTCCAAATCTGAAATACAACTTGCCGGCATATACGATATTGACGGTTTCTGCATGAGCGGTACTATTACGATTTTCGGGAATCGAATCTACGATTCCCTCGGCAACAACATATGGTCGATCCGTTAACTGCAACGCTTTTGCCATAGCTTCTGTCAGAACCACAGATGTATCGACGCATTTGATATGTTCCTTAATTGATTTGATATCGAACCCTTTAAAGAAGTTATAGAGAAAACCTCTTTTTGCTTCGAGGTTCATATATTGCGGAAGATCGGGAACAATAAAGCAGATCCTGATTTTTGGGTTCAGCTTTTGGGCATAGGCTGCTGCCGCTAGAAACGGATCGTGTGCGCTGTATACAATGATCAACTTTTCTTCATTGCCATCCAATGCAAACGCGCGAACTGCCTTTTTCAAAGCGCGCGCCCTGGACAAATTTCGGAAGCCCCAGATGTTGTTAAACGAAACATACCGGCATATATACTGAGGGTTTGTGAAACCGGAAAAACGCAGACTGCGGCTTTGATTCGGATAATGCCCGATAAAGGGGGCAGAGATTACTTGGGTGTCAGTGACCTCTTTCAAGCCTCTGATCAGCTTTAACTGCATTTGGTTTGCTGAGAATTCTACACTTTTCTTTGCCTGAGCAATCACTTCGGCTTCATTCTCTTTTGCAAAAACACCGCAAAGGAACAGTACATCCATGTCAAACCCTCTTATACTTTCTGAGGCCTCGCGCCGTATAGGATAGAAATACGGAGAGTGACTTTAGCAGAGAGAGTTTTTCAACCTTGCGGTAGACCTCCCATCTGTTTTTTGCCGATTGGACCTTGCTATGTGACCTTGAGCCTTCCACTATCCGATAGTCTGCCAATGGCTCGCAACATGCCGATGCAGAATAGCCCTTTTTGAGCAATTGAAGCCAATACACCAGGTCTTCGTGATAATAGTCAGCGGAAAAGCGGTTATTATCGACTACGTTTTTAGCCAAAAGAGTGGTGGAGCAGCTAAATACGCTTTCTTTCAGCATATCGTCATAGGATGTCTGCGCTGGCACAATATAGTCGGATATTTTTTCCCCATCGCTGCTGATTAGCGAGTACGAGCAGTAAATGATTTCCGAGCCGGAATTCAACGCGACCGCGAGCTGTTTTTCAAGCTTGTCGCTATGCCATATGTCATCACTGTCTAACAGTGCGACCCATTCGCCTTCGGATAATTCCAAACCTCGATTTCTGGTTTTAGCTGCCCCCAAATTGCGAGTGTTCCGAAAAAGCCGAATTCTATCATCTGTGTTTACAAAGGCTTGAACAACATCAACGGTATGGTCTGTGGAGCAATCATCAATAACCAACAGAACCCAATTGGTATATGTCTGAGATTGTACCGAGCGAATCGCTTCACCTATGTATTTTTCTGCGTTATACGCTGGCATCACAACGGAGACCAATGGATGCTGCATCGCTGCCTGCCCGTGACAGGTAGAGGTTTTCTGTAGTGTTTCCATCAGCGCGCTCCTTCGTGTGTAAAAATTAACGACACCGTTTTTGCAAGGCATTTGATATCCATAAGCACTGATCGTTTTTCTATGTACTCCATGTCATAGACGATTTTTTCTTCCGGCTCCAGCTCATAGCCACCATTGACCTGTGCATATCCCGTTAATCCAGGTGTTACGACCAGCCGATTTGAAAATCCCACGATGTACTTTTCAAACTGCTCATAGAAATACTGCCGCTCTGGTCTCGGCCCGACAAAGCTCATATCTCCAACCAAGATATTCCAGAGCTGGGGGAGCTCGTCTATCCGCGTCTTGCGCAAGAATGCCCCAAACCGGGTACAGCGCTTATCTTCTTTATCCGCCCACTTGGGGCCGTTCACCTCCGCATCATGATTCATTGTCCGAAATTTGTAGATTACAAACGGTTTTCCGCCCTTTCCAAGCCGCTCCTGCTTGAAAATTGCACCGCCTGGCGAATCAAACACTATGATCAATGCGATAATCGCCATTGGAATTGCTAATACTATAAGTCCTATCAAAGCGAAGAAAAAATCAAAGAGCCTCTTCACAAGGAGGTATGACCATCGTTCTTGAATGCGGGGAAACGCAATATGAACGGTAGCATGTTCTTTGGCTTTTTCAGTGATTTGATAGGAAGCCGTGACTTCCACCATAATTCATCTCCATCGTGTCATTCTAATTCCTTTTCGCTGTCAGCTGTCTCCACCCAATCTTCTCTTGCATTGGGGCGGACGAAACTGTACACCTGCTCAAAAGTCCATTTCGTTGTATCTTCGCTGTCCTTGATCTCATCAGACAGTACTCGGGCTGCAAAAGAAAGCATCGTGTCAAAAATCTGATGCAGCAGCATGTCCACATTTGTGTCAGGACGAAATACCGGTCGGATTTCATCAAACAACGAATGGAAATACTTCAGATGCTCATCATACGCATGACGTCGGCAACTGACAGAATAGTAATATTGCAGGTAAAACCGGCAATCATCTGGTTTATGGAGAATGAATTCCCAGCAAGATTTCCACAAAAGGAAACAACGCTCTTTCCAATTCAGTCCGCGTATCCGCATAACCGGAAGCGATTTTCGCACATGCTCTGCCAAGCACACATCTTCCATATGAAATGTTGCTTGAAGAAGCGAATCCTTGCTGTCATAACAGCGATAGATATACGCCTCATTGATTTGTGCATCTGCCGCGATCAGCTTTGTTGTCGTCCGTTCCAGACCATACTGTGCAACAATTCGGACGGTGCTGTTGAGCAGAGCCTCACGCACTTCATTTAAATTTCTCATACAACAGGCCCTTCCATAAAGTAAGTGATCACTATACGAGTTTCAAAAAAGAAGCGGCTCACAACAAGGGTGAATCAATAAGCCGCACTAATTTGTTCAAAACGCTTCGTAGAGTATGTCACTCCACGAGTGCAATTCAAACTCTATAAACGCATGTATTATAACACGCATCTGTCGGAAAATCAATAGGAAACACGAAATTTGGAGATGTTTTTAGAGAATAAACCAACTTAGAAGGAACCATCGCGTTCCAATTCGTGTCAATTTTGGCCCTTTGGGCGAGGTCAGCGCAGTCAAATAAGCAGTCAGGAATCTGTTACAGATATCAGTTACAATATAGGTACACCCATTTGCGGGCGAAAAAAATATTGCCGGAGGTAATTAAAATGGCAAAAGGAGAAAACATTTTCCATAGGAAAGATGGTCGATGGGAGGCACGCTATATCAAAGGGTACGAGCTTTCCGGAAAAATCAAATATGGCTTTTGCTACGGAAAAACATACCGTGAAGCGAAGGAAAAGGTTACGAAGTATAAAGCCGCACTTGTGAATGGAAAGGCCGTTCCAACCAATACGGCAAAGCATCGATTTGCTTATTACTGCAACGAATGGCTTCGCCTGAAAAAAGGAAAAATCCGCGAATCCACATACATCAAATATAGCACAGTGCTTGAAAAGCATATCAAGCCAAAGCTTGGCGGATGCTTTCCGCTTGGCATCAGCACAGGTGTTATCGATGATTTTACTCACGAGTTACTTTTTGATGATGGATTGGCTATAAAAACTGTCCACGACATTCTGGTGGTGCTGCACAGCGTTTTGAAATACACGGCGACTCTGTTTCCGGGGGTCTTCCCGGTAATCGAAATCAATTACCCCAAAGAGAGCCGAAAGGAAATGCGCGTGTTGTCACGGGATGAGCAGAACCGATTTATGAGTTATCTATTGACAGATATGGACAGCTGCAAATTCGGACTTCTATTAGCGTTGTCCACCGGCGTGCGCATAGGGGAACTATGTGCATTGCAATGGTGTAACATCAACATTCGCGAACAGACCATCAAGATTGCCGCAACATTGCAAAGACTTCACGATACGGATATGCAGGGAGAAGCCCGTACAAGGATTGTGATCGGTGCGCCAAAAAGCGACACCTCAGCGAGAACAATCCCGATGATAAGCTATTTGGCAGATCTCTGCAAACAAATGGATCCCGGTAATATGGGGGCATATGTACTGACGGGAACGACTGACTATATGGAGCCGCGGACATTACAATATCGCATTGAGAAGTACACTCATGCATGTGGGCTGGAGGGTATTCACGCACATACGCTTCGGCACACATTCGCAACACGCGCAGTGGAAGTTGGCTTTGAAATAAAATCTCTTTCCGAAGTGTTAGGACATTCTACCACTACGATTACACTGGAACGGTATGTTCATTCTTCTATAGAACTGAAACGATCCAATATGAACAAATTAAATGTGGTTGGCCTCTAATATCAGCAGTCAAAGTTGTGTGTCATTCTACTTAAAAGCAATTGAATACGGTGGATTTTATGCCTTTCAATCCGTGCTTCCATTGAGTGACATACTCTATGAAATGCAGTGATTCAAGGCATTTTTTCTTTGAGGAGGTGAATGCTTTTGGGGTGTAGAACATCTGCGTTCTTCGCGCACCCCATTGAGTGACATACTCTACGAAATATAAAGCAAGCAGCTGCAATGATGTCCATCTACAGTTGCTTGCTTTTTGTCGGGTTGTTATATTTATCTTGTTGGTAAAATTACCTTTGCGACAATATCATCGTTCATTACAAAAGGATATTCCCAGTAACGAGAATCGTATGAACATTGACCATTGTCCCCAAGCACATAAAAACCGCCTTCCGGAACCACCAGATTTTCTCCGTTACTTTCGATCAAATCTCCTTCTACTGCTTCGACCCGTTTGACGAGATATTCCTTGTTATGTCGGAACACAATAATGTCCCCTTTTTGAATGTCTCCCCAAACACGCACTCCGAGGAGCAAACTTCCAGTTTTCAGAGCAGGCTCCATAGATGCTGTCGGAACATATCCAAGCAAGAAAACGAACCGAAACAGAATTAAAATCAAAAGTGAGATTGTCATCGGAAGCAACGACAATCTCACTGCATTTTTTATTTTTTTCATAAGCACCATCAAAAATAGGGACATCGAGATGCTATTTCTCGATGTCCCTTACTATATTACTTATACTCCTTTCAGAGCCAGTATTTCCGGCCGGCTTTTCAGATACTTCCTCGCCTTGGATACCCAGGCGCAAACAAGATTGGCGGACACCCCAAACTCATTTCCGATTTCCTTGCTGGAGCGCCCCTCGGCCATCTGAATCATTGCATCTATTCCTTTTATCACACACGGAGATGCTTTCTGCTTTGCTGCTTTGAGCGCAGCCTGCACATCCAGCTGCGTTGCAACATCTGCAATCGATACGGTCGGATTTTCTGCAACCAGGGGAATCATATCGCTTGAAAGCTCCGTTGCCTGCCGCCTGGTCGAGTAGATCAGCGCATCGCAAATTTCATTCCATATCAAGCGATAGGCATAGGTAGAGAAGGTCCCGCCTTTATCTGTTGCCGCAGCTTTGCAAAGGCCGATGCAACCGATTTGAAAAATATCATCATATGTATAGATACCCAACTGATATGGACCGTGGACCTTATCGTTGATCACTTTCTGGACCAGCCGAATATTCTGCTCCACTTTCTTTTGCTGTTCTGCTGTCAGGGTCATGACGCCAGTGCGCCTCCTTTCTGTGTATAATATCGCCCCCGCGTTTTGGCTTTCTGCCGTTCTAAGAGCTTTCTGCTTTCTTCGATCACCTGCTTACAGTAATATTCGCCAAGATACCCAATGTGAGCTTCGGAAAGCGGTGCCATAATCAGGTCGGCCAGCCACTGGTATGCATCCTGCTTACTCATATAACCGGATTCATAAAGCTGGTCAAAGTAATGGTGCGCTGTACGGCGCAATGTACGCAACTCGTGATTGGCCATACTTCCTACCGGAATATTAGTACCGGTGTGAACACGAACATAGGCATCGCACTCTGGATAGTGCGAACACACATATAGCATCGTTCCTCTCGAATTATCGCGATAGATTCCGTCTGCGCTCCGATAAATAACCGGACTGCCGCAATACGGGCATCGCATACTGCTTCGGTTAAACCCCTTTCGTTTTTTCTTTTTATTCATAAATTAACCTCCGAGTTCTTAAAGAAAAAGCCGGAAGGTTGCTAAGCGCATACAAAGTCTGTTGGAAAACATATCTCCCCAACACTCAACCTGTAAGCATCCAAGCAGCCTTCCGGCTATCATATTCAATTGCCTGCGTTGTTGTGGATTTGCTCAGTGCGCAAATCCGTAACGATTCCTTGCCTCTTCCCGAGACGAAGTCTGACGCCGTACCATAGACGTATCGAGAGCCTGAACGCAAGCTCCTGCCACGCCTATAGTATATCAGAACGGAATGCAAAAGTCAAGCCTTTGCGGAATATTTATTTCATATCGCTCAGCTAATATTCCTATAAGTTTTGCATTTTCTCCAAACTGAAATGGAATCGTTATTCCTCGTCTTCCTCATCATCCGGCGCCTCATTTTCACGCTTTTTCTTGAGGATCTGCATGACGATCAGCGTGCCGATTGCGATAACCATACCGCCTGCAAAGAGGATGATATGCAGCGTCGGAATGCCGGATTCGGCTTTCTCATTTGACTCAGGGCTTTGCTCTGTTGTGGCAGGAGCCTGCGTCCGGTCTGTTGAGTCCGCCGTATCCTCCGGTTCCGGAAGCGAAGTTGAGGAATTCATACGGGTCAGAATGTACTGGGAGCTGCCGCCGATCTCCAGGCGGAGTACGCCATCCGTCCCGACCTTGACGGTGCCGGGGTAAACCCCGGCGTCCGTCTTGAGCTGGAACTCTACGCCCGACCATGATGTGCCAAGCTGGATCTCCAGTTGTTCTGCTTTTACCACCTGCAGCTCGCTGCCGTCCGTGCCTTGCTGCGCCGCATAAACCGGGGTGACCGGAACGCAGAGAATGCAAAGCAGCGACAGGATCAGCAGAATGCCTTTTGTCAGTTTTGTTTTCATTGCCTTACCTCCTTGGTCAGTCTGCAAGATGCTTCTTCTTGCGGGAATAAAGAATGGTGCCGATCAGAACACAAAGGCTTGCGAGCATTAGGCATAACCACAGAGCCATGTGAGAATCGTCACCGGTCTTCGGGCTGTCCGGATGATCGGTCGTGACCTTATCGTTGTGGACATTGACCGTCAGCGTTTCATCAGCGGTCAGCTCGATCTCAAAAGGATCCGGGCGTTTATAACCGGCGCTGACGCTGTCCTCAACCTCCGTCACGGTGTATTTGCCGATGCGTAGGTTTTCAATGAAGATCTCACCGTTTGCGTCGGTCGTGAATACTTCGTCGTAATTCTCACCCGTGATACGGAAGCTGAAGCCTTCCACACGGCTGTCCGAGGAAGTCTTCACGATCTTCAGATTGCCGACCATATGGTCGTTGATGAAACCGACGCCGGCCTGATTCTCTACTTCCACCATCTCGCCATCCGTTACGATCTCAAAATAGTGGTATCCGTTGTCCTTGATGAAATTAACAGGCGCCTGCTTTTCGTAGAGGAAGTATCCGCCGTAACGCAGCTCAGCGAGTTCATACAGACCGGGCTCACATTCCGAAAGGGTACCGACCAGCTCATCCACATCCGGATCGAACTGCTGATTTCCGTTTACATCACGGTAGACCTCAAACACGGCACCGGTAAGCAGATGGTCGGGATAATCCTTATCGACCTTGGTCGTATGGACTGCGCCATAGATATGGCGGTTCTCGGCCTTGAGCTCGATTACGGCAGCATCCGTAGTAATGTCGACCGGGAACTCTGCCTCGTTGAGGACGAAGCCCTCGGCGGGTTTCAACTCGCGCACGATCCATTTCCCAAATCGCACATTCTTAAAGGTGAAGATGCCGTCTGCATCGGGCACCGCCGTCAGCACGGCGTTTTCCTCTGTGAATTCCGCATCATCTTCCGTAAAGAGGCCAAACAGCGCACCCGCAATCGACTTTCCGTCTTCGTCGACTTTGTAGCCTTTGATGTCGCCGCGAATGAATTTGTTCTCGACGGTAATGAAAACGGTTTTGCCGTCCTCGGTGATTTCTACCTCGATCGGCGTTTCATTGAGCACATAGCCGGTCGCCGGCTTCAGCTCACGGATGATCCATTTCCCGTACCGGATATCTTCAAAGCGGAACTTACCGGTGCTGTCAGACTCGGTTACACGCACGGCAGTTTCCTCGGTAAACTCCGTTTCATCTTCACGGAACAAACCGAATACCGCACCGGCGATCACATTGCCGTCCTCGTCGAGTTTGGTGCCTTCGATATTGCCGCGAATATACCGGTTCTCCAGCTGGATGTTCACCACATCGCCGTCTTCAGATACTGTGACCGGATACGCCTTCTCGTTGAGGACAAAGCCCTTGGCTGGCTGGATCTCACGAACGACCCAGGTTCCGAAGGGCACCTTTTCAAATTTGAAGGTATCGTCCTGTGCGCTTTCCGCCGTTAAATACGCATTTCCAGCCGTATACTCATTTTCATCATTTCGGAACAGGCCAAAAATCGCACCGGCGATCACATGACCATCCTCATCAATCTTACGGCCGGAAACCATACCGTACTTGAGGTCGTTTTTAATCGGGGCACCGCCATTGACAGCGATCTCAACCACCTGAGTTTCCTGCGAGCCGTAGGAGAACTCGAATTCATAATGGGTGTCATCCAGGATGTAGTGCTCGTCCGTACTGCGCTCCTGCAGGTAATAGCTGCCGAGCGGCAGGTCGGTACTGACCGCTGCCAATCCGTTCTCGTCAAAGGTCACGATCTCAATGAGTCCGCCGGCCGGAATTATGGTTCCGTCTCCGGCGACCAAATCAGTCTTGGCATACAGGCCGAAGGTGATGTTTTTCAGCTCGCCGTTCATACCGATACCGAACAGTTCATTCTGCTCCAGCACCTTGCTCAGGGATACTTTGACATTTTGGCGTTCGTTATAGAGATTACCGGCGGTTTCCGTAATGGCGACCTCCTGACCGGCGTAAGTCAGCTCCACCGTCTGGATTGTGCCGTTCAAAACCATTCCGTGCGGCGCGGTGATCTCCTGGATCTCATATTTTCCGAGATACAGTTCCTTGCTCGATGCTACGCCGTCAGACCCGGTTGTGATCGTATCCACGATCTCGCCCTTTGCGTAATGCATGACGCCGTCAAGCGTATAAATATCTTCTGCCGCGCGAACCTCAAACACTGCGCCGGGCAGACTCTTGACCGCATAGACCGGTTTATAGATCCCGTCCGCTTCCGTGACTGTCCAGAATACTTCGCCGGTCTTAGTGATACGGATGATACCTTTCTGCGGCATGTTGGAACGGGTGACTTCGATCAATGTGATGTCGCCGTCCTCGGTCGCCGAGTTTGCGGTTACATCAAAATAGACCGGATCGGAGTTCAATACATAGCCATACGGGGCTTCGACTTCCACAATGGAGTAGCCCTTCCCGAACGGAAGCACTTCCGGAGTGATCAGATAGCCTTCCGCGTTAGTGTAAAAGGTGTTGATCACCGTCAGCTCCGGATAGGTATACTGCATGGTAACTCTGGTACCGTCCGGGTTATAAATCTGGAATGCTGCACCTGCATACGGGATACTCAGACCGGATTCTGCATCCGTCTTTTGAATCTTGAGATATCCGGTAAAGGGCGCATTGTTGAGTAGATATTGATAGCAGCATCCGTCTTTATCAATGAAAACATCGAAGGGCGCTGCCAGATCAAAGCCCTCCGTGCCTTTCGTCTGTCTGACTGTATAGACGCCGTAAGGAAGCTGCTTCGTCCCGGCATAGCCGTGTTCGTCTGTAATCAGGTAGTCCCGTTCTGTGTCCCGGGCATTTTCATAAGAACCGGCGGTTTTCAGAAATACCTCAAATTCCGCTCCGGCCTCAACCGTTTCCAGACCGGTGCTGCCGTCATCCATGTGTTTGATGAGATACAGGCTGCCGAAGATGATGTCCTCATAGACATCCAACTCTTCCGTATTCTTCTCCAGCGTATACTGTCCCGGCGTCACACCGAGCCAATAGACGGTTTCATCCAGGAGATATCCTTCCGATGGTGTGATCTCACGGATGTTCCACCCCTCGCCGCAAGGGTAGTAGTCGGTCAGGAAATATCCGTTCTTATCCGTCACATAGGTGTCCACGAGTTCATCATAACGATAAACGCCGTAAACTGCTCCGGCGAGTGTGGCATCGCCCTGGGTTTCCCCGTAAGGATAGCCGAGATTTTCCACAATGCTGTCCGAATCGAGTGAGAGCATCTGCGGATTCTCGTGTCCGCCATTGCTGCGGAGAGAAGCGTCGACCTTGAGGACATCGGCACGCCATTTCTTGAGGATATTATCAAACTGGCGCTCGGTCACTTTATTCCACTCGACCGAAATGTTCTGTACCTCCGGGATCACATATCGCTCGGGGGTGTTCTCTTCGGAAAGCGTGTAGTCCGTACCGATCGGGACGCGCTCAAACACGGCCGTACCGACCGCATTGGTCACAGCGGTCATATCCACGCTCTCGCCGTATTCGGAGGTGCCGGTCAGGCGGAAAGTCAGACCCTCCACCAAGCCGTCTTCGGCGGTTTTGCGGACTTTGACCATTCCATACTGACGCAGGTTGGCAATGTCCAGGGTGATAAGCGGGCTGTTATCGTCGATCGTTACCTTCCACTGCGCATCGCCGTCCGGCTGGTAATTGACCGGGACTTTGGTCTCTTTCACAATATAATCGCCATAGATGATCTCGCCGGACTTGGCATAACCGTTTTTGTCCGTGGGTCCGATCACGGCAATCTCTTCACCGGCCAGATCATAGACGGTGAATTCTGCTCCGCTGAGGTCCTTTCCGGATTCGGCGTCGGATTTCAGAACCTCAATATGACCCTTTTTGAGCCGGTTATAAGCATTGACCGTTGCCAGGCTGCCGTGTGCGGTATCAATGGTGACCTTCCATTCGGTCTGACCGTCCGGCTCATAGTTGAATGGGAAGGTCGTCTCGACTACTCGGTAGGAGCCGTAAGGAATACCTGCGGATTTGGCATATCCACGATCATTGGTCGGCCCAATGGTTGTTACCTTTGCGCCGGACATATCATAGACTGTGAAAATGGCTCCCTTGAGGGCTTCGTTGGTACCGGATGATTTTTTGTAGACCTCAATATTGCCCTTTTTCAGTTCATTGACTGCCTGGATCGTTACCACGCCGTTATTGGAAGCGCTGACTGTGCGGATCCATTCCTTGGTTCCTGAATAGGTGTAGTCCGTCGGGAAAACCGTTTCCACGATTTTGTAGGTGCCAAACGGCAGCCGCTCTTTGGTGCAGGCGTAGCCACGGCTGTCGGTAGGACCGATGGCATATTCTGCTCCGGTCGAGGTGTTGGTGGCAATAAAATAGGCGCCGCTCAATGCTGCGCCCTTCGGATCCTTTTTATAGACTTCGATTTTGCCGGCTGCCTCTACGAATTCCGGCGTAACGACCTGTACGACGGCTTCCGGGTAATCACCCTTGGACATGCCGACAATGGAACTGAGTTCCGGTCCGCGGTCGTTACCGACATGAGTCACGAAATGGATCCCATTATAATATCCTGCATAGAGTGCCACATGAGCGATGTCTCCGGTCGGGATGTGCTTGAAAATGATGAGAGAGCCGATCGGGATATCTTCGCTGGGAATGAAATTGTTGCCGTTCGCATTCTGGCTGAAGCTGATGCGGCGCGCCGTTCCGGCACTGATCCACGCATTCGCAGCAGCGTTGTATGCCGTTGCGGTGCGCAGATTGTATGGGCGGGTTGCACTGCTGGTGTCAATGCCCGCAATGTTCGGCAGATAGTTGTAGTACACATACGAAACAAAAGAGGCACAGCAAAGGCCGCTGCTCTCGAATCCGGCGATATCCGGTGCGAGCCCGGTTGCCGTACCGCTTTTTGCAACGGTTTCCGTGCCGTACTTATTCAGCCCGTAGGAGATTTTCGAGAGATAAGCAGTTGCGCCGCCGCTGTACTTTTTGAAAATTGTTCCGTCATCCCGTTGCGCCTGTACCTTGTAGCCGGTGTACTCCAGCGCATCGAGGAAAACATTGTCCAGCATCTCAGCCGGAATGTCAGATGCCGGAGCCGCAAAGACGCTTGTCGGCATCATCGAGATGAGCATCAGCACTGCCAAAAGCATTGACAGGATGCGTGAGGTGAATTTCTTGTTCATCTTGGTATCTTCCTTTCTTGATTTGGATATGAAAAGAGCCCCACCGTTTTGGGTGAGGCTGCAATTCCTTGATGGTTCTTAAAGATTGTCCGTGTTTTCAGCAGCAACTGCGATGTCGCAGTACCACATACCGCTTTCATAAGTTACGCCAACGGCAATATAGCCATACTCGGCCGAGCCGATATAGCACCAGTGCTCCGCACTGTTTCTGACCAAGGTCGCCAGCTTATAGGCAACTTCGTCCACCGTACCGACATAACCGGCCTTTGCAATCGCTTCACCGGCATTGGCACGGTAGTACGGCTCGCCGCTGCCGCCGTAGACACTCGGATCCACATACTCGCCATACTGAAGTGCTGTCGCCGCTGCACGCTCATCATTTGTATCATGCGCAAAATTGCGGATGAGCTGTCGGCTTCGATACTCAGCATAGCTCGTAAGACCCGGCAATTTGACTGCAGGTGATGTGCGAAAGCTGTTGATGTACTCCAGCACCTTATCAGCAACCGCCCGTGCGTCCTCGGCCCCGGCATACGCTTTCGCGGATTCCGAAGGCGGTTCAGTAGGCCTTGTTTCCGGCTCGGTCTGAGGGGGAGTCGTAGACTCAGGGGCTTTCTCGCTTTCCGGTTCGGTAGTCGACATGGGATCCGCCGGCTTGGCAGGGGCTGTCGTCTCATTTTCAGTTGGGTCTGATGTGACGGTCGTATCCTGAGATATCCGGCTCTCCTCCAGGGAACTCTCCGATTCAGTCTGGTGAGCAGAGGACTCATTGGCAATTGCTGAGCCCGGGATCCCAGAAGGTACGGAACTATCAGCCGAGTCTGTGGTATGGCAGGCGGCAAGCGTCAGGCAGAATGCCAATACGCAGGATAAAATCAAAAGCTTTTTCATGATGCATACTCCCGGTTCGTGTTTTTACCATCATTACACGGACGAGTCTGGGATTTTACAACTCAGCACGCAAGCTTATAAAAGCCGCGGTCCGCTTCGTCGACGCAACGGTCAAGGATTTCGTAAAATCGCTTGGCATCCAACTCGGTATCCAGCCAGTGTGTGGCACGGTAGGAATAGCAGCCGACTTCGTCGTTGATCGCATGACTTCCGAGCACGCTTCTCAGATTCAGATCGTTTGCGATCCGGCACTGTTTTGCGGTACCCGGATGGGTAAGCGCCTTGGCGAGACAAACCACCATCAGCGGATGCAGCTCAGAAAAAGAGATCTGCAGGTAATAATCCCGATACCTGCCCATGATCGAAGTTTCATCCTGACTGTCGATCGGCAGCTCTGCCAGAAGCATCTGACGGGTATGCTCGGCGATCTCTTTCCTGCGATGCTGTTCTTTCTGACTCAGATCACAATGTAGCATAAAATCTCCTTTCTTTTCTCAATGCGGCATGGCAATGTGGGTGATGGCGCCCCAGATCCGGTTGGTCTCGTGGTTGATTCCGAGGATTCGGACGGTGACTCTGGCGCCTCTCGGCGGGCGACCCCGTTTGGGGTAACTGCACAGGCAGTCGATGCCGCCGTCCAGCGCCACAAACACGCCATTCACATCCACCATACTGACAGTACCGACATAACGGTTGCCAACGGAATATCTGCGCAGGGCTTTCTCATACGGATTTTCTCCCGCCTGTTTCACAGAAGCGGAAACCTGAACATGGTCACGGTCGCTGCGATCCACATCCAAGACCTTGACGAGGATGCGCTGGCCGGGCTGGAAGTGGGCCGCCGCGTCCATCCAGCGTTGGTAGCTCAGTTCTTTAAGGGGAATGTAGCTCTCCACGCCGAACAGGTCGATGAAGATTCCTGCACGGATGGCAGAGACAACTCTTGCTTCTGCGCAAACACCGGCATAGATGCGGTTGTTGCCGTCCCGGTCTGTGCCAAAATACATTTCTTTTCTTCGGGCACGCATAGCCTCAAGGCGGCTCGCCGCTGCAATACCGGATTTGGGATCGATGCCTTTGACAATATAGTCGACTTCGGCGCCGAGGCGCTTGGTCAGCATGTAATGAAGTACCTCGTCCGGGTCACGTCCGCGATAATCTTCGGGCGGCTCCACTGCCTCAGCGGCAGGAATGATGACCTTGAACTCACCGTGATACAGGACTGCAAAGGCATGACGGGGGTTATCCGCCGACTGTTCCACCCCCTGGATCGTCCCGGTCAGGATACGGCCGCTTCGCTGCGACTCGATGAGATCGAGCAGGTCGTTTTTGGCCTTATCTGCCTCCGTTTCGACCGTCGGACGATCGTCAATGGACAGTACCGACGCGCTCGGTTTGGTGTAAGTGCGTTTTCTCTTGGTTTTTGGCGCTGCATCGACGCCGTCTTCCTTGGCATTCGGTGCAGTTTCAGGTTCTGTGTCAGACTGGGATGGTTCCGGCTCTGTCTTCTTGCGCCTGCGGGGCTTTTTTACCTCGGTCTGGGATTCCGTCGGTTTGTTGAGAGCTCCGTCCGGAATTCCGGCTGAAGGGCCGTCCGCTTCCGCCGAATCTGTTTCAGTCTGGGAGAGCGAGGCATCACAGGCGTCATCCGGTGCCCCTTCGGCAGGTGATGCTGTGATATTCTCTTCAGTCTGGGATTCCTGCGCCTCCAAAGGAGTCGTCATCTCCTCGGGAAGCTCTGCTTTCTTTTTGGTTGGCATAGATTGTCCTCCTTTATTTGTTAAAATTCGCTCGGCGGTTGTGCCGAGCTGTATAAGCTTTTTCTGCGCGCCGCTTTCTTGGGCGGCGTCGGTTCGGTGTCAGACTGGGTGGGTGTAGGTGTAAGCGTATCGGCTGCCGGCTGATAATCATATACCGATGCCTTTACGATCTGCTTTGCCATCGGGTGCTTTGTGAAATCCAGTTTGTTCAGCTTCAGAATGTTATGCCCGCGTATGATGCAGAGCAGTTCCTCATTGGGAAGCCGTAAAACCTCATCCGGTGTGAGCAGCCGTCTGCGCCCCTGACCCTCGGTATGGCGGTACTGGGGAATGACCTGCGCCACTGCGATAGTCTGACGGACCGTCATGGTGGAATTGACCTGCACCGACATATCACCGGACCGGGCTGAGATATACTCGGCGGTCACATCGTCGGTACAACCGAGCATCAGCTGGATGTCACAGTTGCCGATAATTTCGGACCACAGATTCTTGGGATACCGATTCTGCAGCTGACCAAGGCTCTGCACAGCCAGCATGACTCGGATATCTCTCGACCGCACCACGGAAAGGGATCTAGCAAAATCGGATCCGTCTTCCGCACCTCCAATGCGGCCCACATTGTTAAACTCATCCAGTATCAGATTGACGGGCACGTCGCAGCGGCCGTTCGGGCGACCGTCGGCATAGCGAGTCAGTTTGATGAACATGAATGAGAAAAAGAGCGATGACAGGAACGCCATCGTAGCGTCCTGATCGCTCAGCACAATGTAATAGATGCACTTGTTTCTGCCAGGCGCCGTCAGGTCAATGTCAGACCGACTCGTGATTCGCTGTACTGCTTGGTTCTGAAGCACCTGAAGGCGTGTGCCCAGCCCCAGTATGATGCCGGAACGCACCGTATCACTGGACTGGGCAAACAGATTAAATGGCGCCCGTGCCGGATGGTCAAGCGGCAGCTTGTCAAACATAGCGGTCAGTTGCCGTTCGCTGTTTTGTGTGAGCAACTGATATACGGCGGACAGATGCTTCATACCGGGGCTTCGGGTCCGATCCTGGTCAACGAGCAGGATCAGTGCCTTCAAGAGATTACCCTCGCCATTGTCCCAGAAGTGGTCGCCTTTACCTGAGCTGGTGTTGCCGATGATGACATTGGTCAGCACCTGCGCCATCAATGTGTCGCCGTTCAGGTCTGACATACAGTTCCACGAGTCACTGTGCTCAGGGGATACAAGATTGTAGATCTTCACATCGTAGCCCGCTTTTCGGAACATTTCCGAAGTGTCGGCATATAGCTCGCCCTTGCTGTCGGTCACAATCACGGACTCGTTGCGTCGCAGCGCCTGAAACAACGCATTTCGGATGATCGCACGAGACTTCATGGTACCGGATGCGCCGAAAACGGCAATATGGCGGTTCAGTCTGGTGTCCTCCGGCATACAGACGGCTTTACCGTTGTACTCGCCGAGGATCGTACCTTTGGCATCAGGGATCGGAGATATCTCCAGGACTTCCTTCATTTCTTTTTCGTCCATCCAGGATGCCGTGCCGTAGATACCGGATTTGCTTCTGGCAAAGCCGCGGGGGTCATGCTGCTTCCCGTCAAACTTATCGTGAAGCTTCACATAGGCGAAGATGGCGCCGGCAATCAACAGGATCATCAGGATGCCTTTGATTCCATTCCCGCTGAAAGCCGCCGAAAAACAGATCAGTGGATTCCAGCTTACCGGCTTCATCGTACTTTCACCGGAAACGCCGCCGCTGTCCATCCACGCAGTGTAGTTGCCAAGCAATTGGCCAAGCATTCCGCCCAGATAGAACAGCCCGACGCATCCCAGTATGGCGGCGATGATGATGGCTATCTTGCGGTTTTTATCGCTCAAATAAATTCCTCCTTTCAGGGTCGAGTTCTGCTTCCACAGCGTCAAACCCAATCGTTTTTATTGTCACACGGCTTCCGAGATACTCCCGGATAAATGCCATCTGGTACGGGTAGCACAGCACCTCATAATTTCCGCACTGATTCTCGACAGCTTCCTTAAAGCGAACCAGCCTTGCGAGATCTCCGTCCAGATGAGAGAACACATAGGCATCATCGATTTTTGCGTCATACTCAAACAGCCCGCGATCATAGGTTCGCACTTCCGGGTCAAATAGAAGCTCCAAAAGCCGTTCTTTCCAATCGGGTACTGTCATCAGCCGCAGTTGGCGAATGCCATGCTCATCCATAGGAATGAAATACAGATTGCGGTAGATGGCATCAAACCGGAACTCAGGTCGCTTGGTTGTGTCGGACTCCAGCAGCGTCTTCAGCGCGACGCTCTCAGACTGGCCGAATAGAATGGCGGCCGGCGTTGCATCGGTGCCGGCATTCAGGCGGCTGATCTCAATAACGCTGTGCAGCGTTTTGAACTCGCCCTTGCCGCTCCATTTCATCACGGCGCTGCGCGTGTTATAAACGGCGTATGGCCGCTGTCCAAGATAGGCGGTTCCCACCATCCGGGTAAACATCGTTTTGTTCATCTCCGCTTCGCCGAGCTTCTTCAGTTCTTTGGCAAGATAAAAGCAAGGCGCATTGGGTATTCGTTGGGTAATGGTCCGGTTTTGAAGAATGGGAAGTATATACGGTCGGCATTCAATACCTGAGCGCATACACATAGCCACGGTTTCGGCAACACGGTGGTTTCTGTCCCGGTGTGCGGCATTCCCAGGGAATTTGTGTTCCCAAAAGGCGTCCATGTAGTACCGGTAAGCGTTTGGGTGAAGCCAATCCAGTATGGGAAGAGCACCTTTATAAAAACGCACAGACCTGCCGTTGCCTTTGCCGGTAACGGTAAGCAGGCGTGTGGTCATTTCCGTTTCCGTTTGAGGAATGCGGAATGTTTCCGGCGTGGTGAGCTTATGAACCAGGGCTTTGTAAGCGCGTTCATTGCCGAGTAGGTAGAGCGAACGAATCGGATATTCACCGACGATGGAAAGCATTGTGATGAGCTGCCGGAGCTGACTGCCCGGGCGAAAGTATTGCATAGGCGCATCACCTCGCTTTGTAAGAAATTCCGACCACATGACTGCTCTCTTTGTCGGAATTTCCGCCGTGAAATCTGCCCCAAATCGCCGCTATACCGGGCATTTTTGACTCCCAATTTCTTATGTAAGTTTTCCGAACCGGAAAACGGCGGTTTTTACATAAGATTTTTCCCTTAACAAAAGCGGACTTCATAGAGCTTCACCCCCTTATCCGGCAGCGTTTTCTCTTCGACCATCCACATAGGAAAGTCGTGTTTAGGGATTACATAGACTTCCGTGCGGTCCTCACTTCCGGCAGCGCTGCAATAGTAATGCGAGCAAACTGCCGGGTGATCGTCGGGCAGAACATACAGTGCCAGAATGTCCGTGACCATATTGGTTTCGATATTATCGTGATCCCGCATGGCCCGTTCCGGGCGGCTTCTGTCATACACATGGCGGTAGGCAAGTACGCAATCCCGAAAGCGAACCGGAGGCTTGCCCTCAAAGAACTTCCGCATAGCCGGATAGAGGTAGGAGCGGATATAATCCGCTGAGCCGGATGCTTTCTTCGGCAGCAGTGCCGGAATGCGAACGGAGAACCACCCCTCGGCTGTAAACCCGACCTCGACCGGGATCGTGTCGGATATGATCGCATCCGTTTGGATTGTTGCCCCGGCTGCTCCGGTGTAGGCCGGAAGGACACGGGTGAGAAGGACTGCCTGCTCGGACAGTTCCTCAAGCCGAAGCGCTCGGTTATAGCTTTCCGGGAGGTTTCCGTTTTCGTAAAACCAGCGGACGACAGCGGCCTGTTCCTTCATGCGGGAAAGCTTGGCTTCTACTTTGCCGAGTGTCTTCATATAAGTTGTTTCAGTCTTCATGCTCGGTCGCCTCCTCACTGTAAAAACGGACTTCCGGCTCGTCCTGGCCACAAAAATCCACCGTGGCGAACAGACACGGCGCATTCGGAAGCCGAACAGTACTCACCATATTGATCCGAGGCACCACAACGATATATTTCATATCTTCCTGGGGCTGAAGCAGCTTCAGCAGATTCTGCTCGCCGTCATAGAGCACTACGATCTCGTAGCCGACATTTTCTTTCAGAAAAAATAGCTGCGACGGGTAGACCGCCGGATAATGCGCCATCGGCTCCACCTTATCAATGAACCGGAGCAGTACCCATATCGCCAGGATTATTCGCTGATCCGGCTGACACATTGGGTCGAGGCCGATATAATAGCCGCCGGAAACATCTGCGATACGCATTTGCCTTTTCAGATTCCGCAGGATCTTTTCTGCCGTCTGCGGCGGTTTTTGCAGCATCTTTATGATTTGCGCACGGGGCAGGGCTCCGTATTGCGAGAGCCATTTGACCACATACTGTTCGTCAGTCAACAGCACGATAACCACCTCCTTTTTGTACTCATTTGTACCCAAATGCGTATTCCGTGCAAAATACGCATCGTTAATCTGCCTCCTGCTGCCGCTCCTTGAGGATAGCTTCCAGTTCAGCACGGTCGGTCGTGATCATTTCCTGTTCCTCTTTGGATGCCTTAATGATGACAGGTACCTTACTGTTGTTGGAACAGATCAGCGCCTCGCCGCGTTCAAAGCGGGTGATGGAACGGATCTCGGTTTTTGTAAGCTTCAGTGTATCCCGTACAAACTCCGCTTCGTCCGGCTCCAGATTCAGAATGATCTTATTTTTGGAATTGTTGATGATCGCCCGACCGTAGCGTCCATCTTCCAATCCGAAGAAATCGGACAGGTCCTGCGTTGCGGAAATCGCCGCACCGCCGAAGCCGCGGATGACCTTGAAAATTTCCAGGCAGAACTCTGCCGCCATCCTGTTGGAACCGGCACCGATCAACTGCCAAATCTCATCGATCATAATGGCCTTCTTTTTCGTGCGGTCGCTTTTGATTTTGTCCCAGACATAATCAAGGGCGATCATCATGCCCACAGGCAGCAGCTTGCCCTTCAGCTCCGACAGGTCGAGAACAATATACTTATTGGACAGGTCCACATTCGTCTGCTGATTGAAGGACTGCGCCGAGCCGGTAACAAAACGGCTGACAATGACTGCAATACGCTTGGTCATTTCATTCTTTTGCAGTTCCTCATGCAGATCTCCGAGGATCGGCATGGTCTTCATCTTCGGCGGAACGGCATTGCGGTCCGCATAGACCGAATCGTTATCATGCGTGATACCGAACTTGCCGTAGGTGCGGATCAGCGCCTCATCCAGCATCTGCTCCTCTTCGTTGGTCATGTCCGGAATCAGCAGTGAGAAGAAGATCATCAGCTGCTGAATTTTCTGCGCCAGAAGAGAGTCCATCTCGCTGTAATCCAGTTCATCGATCAGTTCCATCTCTGGGCTGATGGTGTGCCGAATCTCCATAATATTGATGCAGTGCGGTGAGCCCGGTGCAATCTTGATAAACTGACCGCCGATGCGGTTGCACGCCCGCCGGAACTCATGCCCCTTGATGGGTGCAATGATATAGCACTGAATGCCGCGCATACGCATACGCAGTGCCAGCAGCTGCATGGTAAAGGTCTTTCCGGCGCCACTGGTACCGAGCAGGTTCAGATTGGCATTTTTATTTTTCTTCGTGTCAAACAGATCGACAATGCACAGCGAGTTGTTATGGCGGTTGATTCCGAGCAGCACGCCGGTATCGTCCGACATCTCGAAGGAAGTGAACATATAGGTAGAGGCCGCACCGCTGGTCAGCACATTCCGCTTGGATTTCTTTTCAAGCTTCGGGGATATCTGCAGAAACGGCATCACCGTGCGCAGGGCGTCCTCCTGCTGAAAGCTGCAGTCGCTGACATACATATCCATAGACTTGAGCATATCGGTCATCTGCTGCTTGCGCCACATCAGTTCTTCGTAGGTCCGTGCGGACACGGTCACGAATACTGACATATAAAAAAGGTCCTCATTGTAATTGGCGATTCCTTGCTTGATGAAATATCCTGCCTGAATGGAACCGGCAAGCTCCTCATAGTCGGTCGAGGTGTCCTGCATACTTTTAAGCTTCGTGCGGTTCAGGCGGATGCGCTGGGCAACCTTGTCGATGGTCTTGCTGCGGTTTTCCCGTTTTAGAAACACATCGACATCAATGCCTTCGCCGGCATTGATGAGGGAGGACATCCATCCGGCGCGGACCTTATTCGGGTATCCATTTCCTTTGATATACAGGAAGGAGTAGTAGAGGCCGTCCATAATGATGTAATTGCGGTGCGTCAGGTCAATGCCGCGCGGTGCGATAAAATGCGCCATACGGATATGTGGAATCGGATCGATGCCGATGACCTTGTTTTTCGCCGCCATCGTGTCTAAGACGATACGGTCGACGCGGGAATGAAACGGCTCCTCTACACAGGAACGGCGATTGAAAAACATATATAAAATCTCCGCCGTTGCTTCGTCGGGATCCTTCGGCTGAAGGATATTGTTGCCGCACTGCATGAAGTAGGCTCGGGCATTCTGCTCGGCGGTTAGCAGTGTGCTGCAGATCTGTCCGTAGTCGCTGTTTTCATTACGCCGCAATTCTTCATACCGGAAAATCAAAAAGAAGCGCCTTGTCAGCGCTTCACGGCTTCCCACATCCTTAATAAGTCGGATATATCCCTCACTGAGCTTCTTACACTGCTCACTTTCCTCGGTTTCCGTTTCCTTTCGGAGCATAGCTATATGCTTATCGGAGTCGGCTTTGCGGGTAATGCTCTTGAACTGCAGATGCACCGGTGAAATTTTCAGCCAGCTTGCAAACGAGCAGATGATCTCATACTGTTCTTCCTCAGAGCGCAGCATAAAGTTGATGGGCTCAATTTCAAGAATTTTGATATACCGCCCGTCGGTCGTCTCAATAATGCCGTGCTCCAGATTTTTGATCGGAATGAAATCCTGGGTAAAGCTCAGCTTTTCAGGCTTTCTTTTTCCTGCTTTTCTTTTTGCGGAGCTGTCTTTGGTCATATTTATATCCCACCCTTCTCAAATGCAGTTTTCTTCTGTGTGCCAGAAAGCAGATAATGTGACCTGCATACTGGAACAGCGAATCGCCGTCAATGCCCATAGCGGCGAGGATCCCGATTGGAATCAGCGTGACGGTCATCACAACGATGCGTATTGTGGTTGCCATCGGGATCAACATCAACTCCGGATATCCGACGGCCAATATCAGGATCAGTGCCTCGACCGCATTCCGCGGTTCCAGCATTCCGCCGAATATCTTTCCGGAGTCGGTATAGTTTGCAGGAATGGCAAAGGTTGTATTGAATTCTTTTTCTTCCATGATTCCTCCGTTCTTTTTTATCCCGGTGTATCACCGAAATCTACATTCTTCGGTCGGCGCAGTGCCAGTCCGGCCTCATAGCTCGGCGTATTGAAGATCACGCCCTCACCACCGGAGGAATGGACCCACATACGCTCGCCGTTTTCACCGTATCCGGCAAAAATAAGTACATGATTCCATCCGCCTCCGTCGTCATCCATCAGGAATCCCAGATCGCCGGGCAAAAGCTCTTCGGCGGTAATGGCATAGGATTCGTCCCACTGGCTCCAGGAGGCACCGTTCAAGCTGACGCCGACAGCCGTTTTATAGGTCCAGTCTGAAAAGCCGGAGCAATCCAGGCCGAATGGGCGGATCGTGCCGGTCGTTGTGGAACCGGCGGCTGTAACGAGCTTCGGCGTATTCCATTCATCATTCCATCCGGCTGCCGATTTGCCGCCCCAGAAGTATGGCACCTTCCCGACGAGGGACAGCCCGGTTTTGACAATGTGCTTTCGTGTTTCGCTGCAATTCTGACGGGCGAGGAAGGCGATCAGCTCTACATCAGTAAGCGGAACGGTGCTGCCGTTTCCGGCTGTTCCGTAGAGCGTTTTCTTCAGGGCCAAGGCTCGGGAGTGGATCACATCGCCGTATGTGGTTTCCAAACCGTTATAGGAGGCGTTCAGATCCAGCCCGAACGCCGTGGAAATCACCGTATTGTCAAAGGGATGAATGGTGCATTCCAGATATTTAACGGTTTTCTTTTCCGGCGTAAGCATTTCCTTGCCCGTGTACTGATAATAGGTTGCCTTGCGTGTGCCTGTGATATTGCTGCCGCTGTATACGGGGAGCGTCAGGGTGACGGCTGCGTATGCATCCACCTCGATCTGTGTATCGGATGACAACTGCTGATTCTGCAAATAGTAGGTTGCTTCCGCCGTTTCATAGCGGTATTGCGGGACGCCGTTGATCACTCCGGTCTTAACCGTTTTCGTTACCACGGTTATCGTGACCGGCTTGTAGGTATAGTATGTGACCGGTGTGATCACTTCATTTTCTCGCTCAACCGAGGTTACGGGAAACATTTTGGCTGCCACGTCGTCAAGCTTCTTTTTCATGTCCTCCGGGTCGTTGCTGAGCTGTTCCACCGAAGTGGAATATGCCGACAAAATATAGGCGGTGTCGTACCCGGCTGAGCTCTGCGCATAATTGATCAGCGCATTCATTGAAAGCTCCCGGTCATAGCCTCCGTCTGAAATCAATCGTTCTACCTCGGCCATTGAAGCGTCGTACCCGGCCTGGACAATATCCGAAACCGTCTCGGAGAGATTTTCATAGATCTCTGTGATGGATACCGTCGGCTCATTGCCATCGAGGCCAAGCGCTTTATTGATGATGATTCCGGGCAGCTCTACGATCATAACAATGAGAAAAACCACCGATAGGCACAAGCAGACCAGAATCTTAAACAGGGTATGCCGCATCGCCCATGCGGCGGAGATGATCGCACCCCAAGGACCGCCGGCGGCTGTACCGGCTGCAATTTCTGCCACAGCTTTGCCGCCCTCCACACCGGCCTTTACGGTTGCCGCAGCGGCATTGGCTGCTGCTTCCGCTCCTTTTTTCGCCGCCTGCTTTGCGGCTTGTTTTCCGGCATTTTTGGCGGCTTTTGCCGCCTGACCGGCCGCTTGACCGATATTATCCGAACCGTCTCCCATTTGCTGCTTTTGCGGCTCTGCCATTCTTTCACCTCCGTATTCAAACTGCCAAAGGCAGGCTTGTTTTCTCTTTTATATAGGAAGACAGCCGAACCGAATCCATTGCTCCGATCCGGCTGTCCGCCGTTTATCGTTTCCGCCTTGGCGACTTGATCTCCGTTTGATCACGGGATTTTGGCTCACCATAACGGGACGGTGTGCTTTTGTACCGCACGGTTTCCGTAGAAACGGTGCGTACATTATCGCCGTCATAGACCGGTTTTCCGTTCTCATAAACCGGCTTGCGTTCCACTGCAGCCTCGCCGTGTACTGCGTACCACTGGCTGCCGTGGACATCTTCATATACCTGATAGTCACCGCGGGGAGGTGCATACTGCGATGTATCATAGAACATCGTGCCGGATCCGTTTTCATGCCGGACCTCAAAATGCCCGTCCATACGACCGGATCCATCCACGCTTGTGACCGACTGTTCATAGCCCGGCATAAAGCTTTGGAACTGTGCCCGATTATAGCCATCCGCCGCGTCGCCCGCCTCAAAGGGAGGCGTTTCTGCGTGCTGCTGCATGGCGTACCACTCTACGCCGTTGGCCGCCTGGATTGTGGAATGCGGTGCACCCGGTTCGTCATAATATGCACTGTTGTACCATCTGCTCACGCCGCCGTCCGAAGATGCCTCAATGACACCGTCTCCGACCGTTCTGAGCGTTGCACCATCCGCATCCGGGAATGCAGCTGCGACCTGCGCCGCCTCAGCGGAATTGCCGCTGAATACGGGTGCATCGTAAAATGCTCCGGCTCCGGAACCGCTGGCCATCTGATACCACTGACTGCCGTCTGAGGCATTGACAATGGCATGCGGGCCGTCCGGCTTTTCAAACTGGGAAGCATTGAACATCTCGACAGCCGTTTCTTTCCCGTCGGCACCAATCGCCTTTGTGGAGATATGTCCGCCGGTGATCTGTGTATCCGAGAGATTCATGCCCTTCATATGCGGCATATAATTGCCGAGACTGCGGTTGGCAATATCGCCGCCGATAGAGCCGGACACATTCGGTGTTCTGGACGCCACGGAAGAAATGGATTCTCCGGTCAGTGTGGCGCCGTTACGGGCTGCCATACCGCCGAAAGCCCGACCGACAAAGCCGATCGTTCCACCGGCACCCATTCTTGTACCGCCGTCCACGACCGCATCACGGACATACGAATTGCCCTTGAAACGGTTGGCAAAGCCTGCAGCGAACCCACTTGCCGCTGCACCTGTACCGGTTGCGGCACTGCCTCCGCGGAACACGCTGCCGGCGCTCCTTGCGCCTCCGGCCACGCCGGTGATCACTCGTGCGGCCATCAGCAGTTCCATGCCCATACCGGAGCCGGTCTGGGCTACATTCAGTCCCATTGCCGCAAGATAGCTGTCAAATTTCTGTGCCGTTTTGAGAAATGCCACTGCGCAGAACAGCCACAGGAACACATTTCCGTTCCCGTTGGACAAGGCACCGCCCGTGCCGATGTACTGGCCTACCGAGGTTGAAAAACCACGCAGGAACCAGACATTCATCACAAGGAGCAATAGCTGCGACCCGACCATCCGGCACCACGACCGGAATACCGGTGTTGATGCTTTGGAGGCACCCATAGAAAAGGCGAGTGGTGAGGTATAGCACAGCACACCGACAACGATATACCGTTCCACCGTTTCAAGCAGCAGCTTGAAGTAGTTCCAGCCCAGTGCAATTTCCAGTATGGTGAGCAGCAGCAATCCGACCACCGAGATGGTAGCGATAAGACTGGTCAGTCCGTTTTGAAGGGCCTGCTCGATTCCGGCAAAGGTGAAGTCCTCCGCCGTCATCTGAATGTCCATGAGTGCTGTATACGGCGCTGTTGCGATTTTCAGCGTCAACAGGAAAATCGGCTTGGCATATCCGATCAGAAAGGCGAATAACGCACTTCTGCCAAGCAGTACCCACGGGTTTTCCGCCTCCGTTACAGGGCCTCCGAATACACGGAATAACTGCCAAACTGTGATCAAAAACAACAGAGCCCATGCGGTGTACTGCATTACGGTAAAGGCTTTAGACACAAACGGGAAGTATTCTTCCATTGCCGTCATATCCGTACCGAGCGCCTGAAGGAACAGCCCGGACACCGCATCCATCATGTCTGACACAACGCTGCTGATCCAGGTGACGATTCCTTCAAAAATCCAGTCAAGCATAGGTGTTCACCTCCTTTCCGCTTGACCGGATCTTTTACGGGTTGTAGTTTCCGCCGCTGATAAGGGGCTGCAGATAGGCAACGATAAAGCCGAGAGAATTCAGAACGATCCAGGTGATCACGATCCTCTTGAGCCAGCTCGTCGCCTCGTCGACGGCTCGCTGATTGCGCGAGATCATGCGCACCAGCAGAGCAATAGCGGCTACTGTGACTGCCACGATGGTGCTGATCGCCACAAGCTCTCCGTAGATATCCTTCATGATCATCGAAAAACGATCCCACATATCTGCGGCGAATACCGCCTGCGTCGAAACGAGCAGTGCTGACACAACGCCCACAAGCGACCAGTATGCGGTTTTGACCTTCCCATCGCGCAGCCGAAGCTGTCTGTTCATGCGTTTAGCCCTCCTTTCTTCGGTATTGGGCAACAAAAAACGCCGTCTCTTAAAGCTTTTCAGCTCAAGAAACGGCGTCAGTTTCGCCCGATCCCAGTTTGGGACGATATTATTTTAGCACATTCGCATTCCCGTGTCATCGGCAATCGTGTGCCAACTTTTCGCCTTTTTATGGGCATATTCATTTCAGTCCTTCCAGAAGCGTCAGCATTTCCAGCCAAAAGTCCACATCCGGCGCAGCTGTCGCCCACAGACGAATGGAAAGAACGGAAATGGCCTGCTGACGATAGCGATAAAAGTTCCGTGACGACAGGTTCAGTCGATACAAAACCTCCTGATGGTTGAGCACCTCCGGCGCTATGTAGGTCGTGTAGATGAGATTATACAGCCGTTCGCCGTTATCCGGCTTCTTTCGGAGTACGGTCAACGCTTCGTTGAGCCGGTCCATCAACAGGCGGGATTTCTGCATGCCCTGCATCCGGCTTTCGATCTTCTTGTTGCCCAGCGCCACCTCAACATCCACATCCTCGATCAGCTTGTCCACGCCTTCAAACGGCCGGTCAAGCTCGGCAGCAACCGTCTCGGGGAAACATTCCAGCATCCACACCAGGGTGCGATAGTGCTGGAGGAGCATCAGCGTGTTGTGATAACAGTTTTTCGTCTTTTCCTGTCTGGCAGCACGCTTTTGTGCATCGTCGATCTGGCTGTCCCCCAAGATGCCTCGCTTTGTCAGAAGTGTGATAAAAGCGTCTGACTGCGCTTGTATTCGTTTTTCCTGCTGCTCATACTGCAGCTCATCCTGTTTGCTCATGAAAAAACATCTCCTTTGCGATTTTGGTGATATCCGTCAGCCTGCATGGTCCGCGGATTTTATTCGTTTCCTGTACCTTGAGCTGAGAATACTCTTTACTCCGGCAGACATATTCACAATTCTTACAGTTCCAACACGGAGAAAAATACGCGCGTATTATACTGTCCGAAAGTGCAACGCGATTTTCTTCCACATTGTCAATCGACTTTTCCACGGCATTTCTGCTGTACCATGCAACCAAGCGGTTGATATGATCGTTGTCACTGCCTACCTTGTGCGTATTAGCACCCCAAATGCGTATTTCATCAAGAATACGCAGGATTTCTGTCTGCTTAGGCAAGGAAACCTCGGTATCCATCGGATACGATTTATTGAAAACGAGGCAGCCGTAAGAGCCGGGAAGACGATACAGAGCAAAGACATCCCCGTGCTTTTTGAAAAATCTCCATACCTTTGTCTTTTCCCAGCCCCAGCGCTGCCCCAGTTTTTCCATAGTTAATATGGCACCGTAATTGCCGTATTGAACAGCCGGCGCCATAAAAGAAAACGCATTGCCCGGTTCCTCCGATACTGTGTGGCACCAGAGATCCAGCCATGCGTCTGCTTCATCAAATATATATTGCTCCTCGACAAGTCGCTGTGTAATATTGCGGGGGAGGCAGAGAAACCCAAAACCATCTGTGGCATACACGGTTCCGTTCATGCACTCCTCACCAGAGCATTTTACGACCCAATCCGTTAATTGATAGGTCAGCTTTTTGGTTTTGCCGTCCAGCGTGTATTTCAAATATCCGAGGGCTGCCAGCTTATCCAACATCTCTAAAGCCTGTGTGCGGCTTCTGATGCCGAGAATACTCTTCAGCCCAACAATACCTCCGGACCACATTCCGGGGCTCACAGCGTTCTTATGGCCACAGTAGGAGGCGTGTCCTTTGCGAAATGCAGCTCGGGCGGCAAGCTTTGCCCAGGCACCCATAATACCTTTGCCGACCGGCAGGGTATCTCTTCGCAGCTTTACCCATTCATACTTCATCAAGCATTTCAACATCAGCGCCTCCTTCCTTGGAATAATAAAAAAGACGACCTTTCCGTCATCACATAGTATCAGTCTTCGATTCTTACGATCAGTCCATTCAGCTTGATCAGCTTAACGCCCTTGAGATACCAGAACTCACCGAGTTCGATTCTCGTCTGGATCCACTCTCCGTCAAGCAGCACCTCCAGCCGCTCTCCGCAGTGAAGGCCACCGTAGTAATCCAGCGGCCCGAAGCGAATGTCCATCCGGTCGATCACATCATCATAAATCAGTACACCTTGTTTTTTCATTCTTATTCTCCTCATGAAATAGGAAAAGCCGAATGGGTTTCAACGCTCATTCGGCTTTTCTGTGTGGCAGGTTATGATTGAATATGTTGCTCGAATACAAACTCCTTTCTAAATGTAATTGTTTGGACTAAATCATCATACTCGCGTCTAAATGCTTAAAGGCTTTCTGACCGAGTCCTATTATATCACTCTCATCTGCCCGGAAGTCGATGGCCGGGGACGCCACGGCGTTGGCAAAGCCCGTGATGGGCACCAGCGTTCCGGCTCCGCCGAACCGGGCCAGCTTGTTATACAGGTTCAGCCCCGTGAACAGGGCCGACAGAAACACCAGGCTCACGGAGGTGGCGGTGGCGGCATCGTCCTGGGGCAGCAGCATCAGCCAGCCGTTCAGAATCAGCTGTCCGATAACGCAGATGGCCCCGCCGATGGCGAAGGCCAGGGCCATGTCCTTCAGCAGAGGGGACTTTTTTTGCAGATTTTTCACATAATCCTGGTATTCCCGGGGTGACATGTCCATATGGCAGCACTTCCTTTCGGGAATAGCATGTCCCGGCAGCGGAAAATTTATCCCTTCTTGAAAAATCCCGCAGAAGCCGCTATACTATATAAAAACCCTTAAAGGCAGGTGTCCCCTTATGTACGATCCCGCGCATCCCTTCGGACGCAAACGCTTCAGCCGCGCCGTCATCGACCCCGTCTGCTGCACCGGCTGCGGCTACTGCACCATGTTCTGCGTGATGGACTGCATTGTTCTGCAGCCGGACGGCCTGTATACCGTGGACCTGGAGCAGTGCATCGGCTGCCGCTCCTGCAAGGTAAACTGTCCCTTTGACGCCGTGACCATCCTGCCGCCCAAGGAGAGCTGACATGAAAAAACCTGACATCGACCGCAACCGGCCCCTGGGCCTGTATCTGCACATTCCCTTCTGCAAGGCCAAGTGCGCGTACTGCGATTTTTATTCCCTGGCCCACAGCGAGGAGAAAATGGACGCCTATGCCGCGGCCCTGACCCGGCACATCACCGAGGTGGCCCCCCAGATGCAGAATCACCGGGTGGACACCGTGTATTTCGGCGGCGGCACCCCCAGCTATCTGGGCCATAAGCGGCTCATCGCCCTGCTGAAAACCATCAAAAAGCAGTGCCGGGTGTGGGACCGGGCGGAGATTACCCTGGAGGCCAACCCCGACAGCGCCGGGGATTGGCGGGCCCTGCGGGCCCTGCGCCGGGCAGGCTTCAACCGCATCTCCCTGGGGGTGCAGTCCTCAGACGATGAGGAGCTGCGCCGCCTGGGCCGGGTGCACACCTGGCAGCAGGTGAAGGACGCCGTGGCCGCCTGCCGGAAGGCGGGGCTGGACAACATCAGCCTGGACCTGATCTACGGTCTGCCGGACCAGACCATGGAGCGGTGGGAAAACACCCTGGCGGATGCCCTGGTGCTGGCTCCCCGGCACATCTCGTGCTACGGGCTGAAGCTGGAGGAGGGGACGCCGCTGTACGCCCGGCGGGACAGCCTGACCCTGCCGGACGGGGACATGCAGGCGGATATGTATCTGTACGCCGTGGAGCTGCTGGGCCAGAACGGGTATGCGCAGTATGAGATCTCCAATTTCGCCCAGCCGGGGTACGAGTCCCGGCACAACCTGAAATACTGGACGCTGGGTGAGTACGCGGGCTTCGGCCCCGGGGCGCACTCCGACTTCGGCGGCGTGCGGTACGGCTATACCCGGGATCTGGACGGATATCTGGCAGGGCGGCTGGACCTGGCGGAGAGCGAGACCATCTCGGCTCAGGAGCGGGAGATGGAGTACATCATGCTGCGGCTGCGCACGGTCCAGGGCATCGACACCCGGGAGTTTGAAAGCCGGTTCCGCCAGCGCTTCGGCCCCCTGGACGCCATTCTGGACACCTGCGCCGCCCATGGCCTGGCCCAGCGGACGGATACCGGCTGGCGGCTGACACCCAAGGGCTTCCTGGTGTCCAACCGGATCATCGGCGACCTGCAGGAGGAGCTGCACCGGGAAAAGGCCCAGCGCCTGGCCCGGGCCGCCCAGGGAGACTATCGGGTGCTGGAGTAATGAAAATCAAAAACCGGTGATCGGACGGGTAAGGCCTCCGGTCACCGGTTTTTTCCGTCAAAATAAAGAAAAGTCTTTTCCATTTTGCGGGTCTTCTGATTCCTGCTGTATAAATCCGCCGCAGCGGGGCCATACTGAGGACAGAAACGCATGGCATGATTTCGGCCCGCCGCGGGCCGGCATACGCGGCTCCGGCCATGGGCCGGATGGGAAAGGCAACTATGAGCAGATACGACGGAAAAAAGGTCAAGGCCGTGTTCGGCGGCAAGGGCTTCTACATAGCCCTTGCCGTCTGCCTGCTGGCAGCCGGTATTGTCGGCTATTATACCCTGCTGCGGCCCCAGGCTCCGGCGGAGCCCGCCGCCAGCCCCAACACCGCCGTCCCCGACGAGCGGGACAACGCCTGGGTGGCTCCCACAGTGACCCCGGAGGAGAATGTTCCGGCCGCGCCGCCGGCGGAGGAGACCCCCATCTCCGATCCCCAGGACCTGCTGCCCCAGGTCATGTCTCCCCTGGACGGCACCACGGTGACGGTGTTCAGCGTCACGGAGCTGATGTATGACGAGACCATGGCGGACTGGCGCACCCACAACGGCATCGATATCCAGGCCGCCGAGGGAGACTCCGTCCGCACCGCCGCCAGCGGCACGGTGCTGTCGGTGAAGGACGACGAGCTTATGGGCACCACGGTGGTCATTCAGCACGGCGGCGGCTATACCACCCAGTACAGCTGCCTGCAGAAGTACCCACCGGTGCAGGAGGGCGACCAGGTAGCTGCCGGGGATATCATCGGCCTGGTGGGCAGCACCGCCTCCGCTGAGGGCAGCATGGGGCCTCATCTGCACTTCTCGGTATCCAAGGACGGCAAGCTCATTGACCCGGCAGATTATGTGAATTGACCCCAGGGCCCGGCGGAGGGAGTTATCTCCCCCGCCGGGCCTGTTGTTGGGCTTGCTCTACAAAAGGCGGACGCCCGGAGGCGGTCCAATAAAACAGTATAATAATGTTTTCGGGAAGCGGCATGAGTAATCATGCCGCTTTTCCGTTCATAACGTCATAGAGTAAATTGGCGGGAAGTATGCCGATATAGTTGTAGCTGATCGTCACATCCTGCACTCGGTGTCCGCTGGACTTGTCCGGTGCATGAACATATACGGCGTTGACCATATCGTTCAGAATAGTGGGGGTCAGCTTCTCCAAGTACAGGTACTTCTTTGCCTGTCGGATAAACCTGTCAACATTCTCCGCTTGATCTTCTTGATTCTGTATTTCGTTTTCAAGCATTTCAATCTTGGCTCTCAAGTCTGCCTGCTCTTGCTCATAATCATCAGACAACATCTGAAAGCGAGCTTCGGACAGCTTTCCGTTTACCATGTCCTCGTAAATACGCTTGAACAATCTGTCCAGTTCCGCCAGACGGTTTTCGGACTTCTGCAAGGTTCGCTTCTTGGCAGAAAGCTCTTTCTTTACTTCCTCACTTCGTTTTGCGCCCAATGCTCTGCGGAACGCATTCTCATAATCGGCAACACATTGAATGACCAACTTCATGTGTTGGAGTATTCCTTCTTCCAGTACCACCGCACGGATGAAGTGGGTGTCACAGACCTCCTTACCTTTTTTACGGGAAGTGGAGCATACGAAGTGATCTTGTCTGGTTTCAAAACTGTTGCTGGTGCAGTAGTACAGTTTCTCACCGCAATCGGCACAGCGGACGAGACCGGAGAACATATTGGTCTTGCCTGTTCTGGCGGGCCTGCGTTTGTTCTTGCGAAGTTCCTGCACACGGGCAAAGGTTTCTTCGTCAATAATGGCTTCATGAGTGTTCTCGAAAATCTTCCATTGCTCTGGAGGGTTTTCGAGTTTCTTTTTGCTTCTGTACGACTGCTTGCGGGTTTTGAAGTTGACCATGTGACCAAGGTATTCCTGCTTTTCCAGTATGCCGGTGATGGTGCGTGGTGCCCAATCGTAAGGATTATCGGGGGTCTTTGCAGGAGCATTTCGTCCCATCTTCATCCAATGAACGGTGGGGCAATCCACCTTTGCTTCCTTCAGCTTCTTTGAAATCTGAGAGGGGCCGAAGCCCTCCATACACCATGCGAAGATCTGACGGACAACGGCTGCAGCTTCATCATCCACAATCCAATGTCTCTTTGGATTGTCGGGATCTTTCATGTAGCCGTAGGGCGGGTTGGTGGTCAGATACTCACCGGATTCGCCTTTCTGCTTCATAACTGCTTTGACCTTTTTACTGCTGTCCTTGACATAGAACTCATTGATGATATTCAAGAACGGAGTAAAATCGTTGTCCTGTTGATTGGCGCTGTCCACGCCGCTGTTCACGGCGATGAAACGGATATCGTGTTCGGGAAAAAGCATTTCCGTGTAGAGACCGACTTCCAGATAGTTTCTGCCGATACGGCTCATATCCTTGGCGATGATGACACCAACCTTATCGTTCTCGACCAACTCAATCTTTCGTTTCCAATCGGGTCTGTTGAATAATGAGGTGTGATAGCGATAGCGGCAAAAAGCTAATAAAATCAAAGGTTTTGCGGACAGCGGATAAACAGGAAATGTGTTAAAAAGTGAATACGCGCACACAAACGGCGTTACTCATTCCCTTATGGGAAGAATGTAACGCCGTTTTTTCATGCCCGCAGGAAAGGAGGCACAGCCGGAATGTATTTCACAGAGGACGAACAGCGGGCGTTTGAACTGCTCATGCAGCAGAAGCCGGGATTTGACCGCTATCAATCCGGTTGCGCCGGAAGTGATGAAGATTGCGGGACTTGCCGTTTCTACCGCCCGCATTGGAAATATGAGTTTTGCGTTTTCAAAGAGTGTCCCTACTGCCCCGGCAAAAGGACGCGGAAAACGCCTGTCTGCATGGACAAATAGGCGGGTAAAAAGCCTTGCGCCATGCGGCTTTGCAGACGCGGAAAACGGCAAAGGCATATTGCAATACCAAAACCGCCGAAAACGGCTTTCTAATATTCCACGCAGACCGAGAAAGGAAGTGATGAAACATGGCAGTTTTCCGAGTGGAACGCAATACGGGATATACCGTAATGAGCAACCACCACTTGCGCAACAAGGAACTTTCCTTAAAGGCAAAAGGCTTGTTGTCGCAAATGCTGTCGTTGCCCGAAGATTGGGATTACACCCTAAAGGGCTTATCTCACATCAACCGCGAGAAGATCGACGCGATACGCGAAGCGGTCAAGGAACTGGAAAAGGCCGGGTATATCGTCCGCAGCCGGGAGCGCGACGAGAAAGGACGCTTGCGGGGCGCGGATTACATCATCTATGAACAGCCGCAGCCGCCCGATCAGCAGCCACCCGGCGACGGACAGCCGCCTACATTGGATTTACCTACGTTGGAAAATCCAACATTGGAAAACCCTACGCAGGAAAAGCCTACGTTGGAAAATCCAACGCAATTAAATAAAGATATATCAAGTAAAGAACAATCAATTACTGATGTATCAAGTACCCATTCCATTCCTATCCTTTCCCCTAACCCCTCTCCTTTGACGGGTACGGCAGAGCCGGAACGGAAAGGAACGGAAGCGAAAAGCCAAAGCGCAGTAGAGATTTATCGGGAGATCATCAAAGACAATATCGAATACAACCACCTCATTCAGAACTGCAACATTGACGCTGACCGTCTGAATGAGATTGTTGACCTCATGCTGGAAACTGTCTGCACAGCGCGGAAGTCAATCCGTATTGCCGGGGACGATTATCCCGCCGAGTTAGTGAAATCAAAGTTTTTGAAGCTGAACAGCAGTCATATTGAGTTTGTTTTGGACTGCATGAGGGAGAACACAACCAAAGTACGCAATATCAAGCAGTATCTAAAAGCGGTGCTGTTCAATGCGCCGAGTACCATTGACAGCTACTATACCGCCCTTGTCAATCACGATCTTTACGGCGGCGAATGAGCATAGCCGCAGTTTACCGGGAAAGGAGTTGAGATACCTTGCAGGAGGAAGTAACCCAAAAAACGATTGCCCTCTATGTCAAAGTGGGAAAAGGCGCGGCGAAGCTGACCGAACAGGCGTTGCAGAAAGCAATCAAGAAGTTTTTGGAGCAGAAAGGCAAAGCCCCGCATGGGAAACAGACCATGCGGCAGCTTATGAAGCAAAACGCGGGCGTTTCCAACATTGAGATCACCGACAGCAATATCAAAGCCTTTGAGAGTACGGCGAAAAAGTACAACATAGATTTTTCGCTGAAAAAGGTTAAGGGCGAACAGACCCGTTACCTTGTGTTTTTCAAAGGCCGGGACGCAGATGTTATGACAGCCGCTTTTCAAGAGTTTTCCGCAAAGAAGCTGAACAGGGACAAAAAGCCCTCTATCCGCAAAGCCCTTGCAGCGGCAAAGGATAAGGCGAAGCAGCTTAACGCCGCCCGCGACAAGGTAAAGAAAATCGACAGGGGGCGCGAGATATGAAGCAGCTAAACTATAAAAAGCTGATACTTCCGAATATTCCCTATGTGTTCTTTGTCTATCTCTTTGATAAAGTGGGACAGGCGGTGCGGCTTGCCCCCGGCGCAGATGTTTCCGCAAAGATACTGAACATCATGCAGGGATTTTCCGCAGCCTTTGAAAACGCCTTGCCGAGCGTCCACCCGCTGGATTTGCTTGTGGGTATCGTCGGCGCGGTGGTTATCCGTCTGATTGTCTATGTCAAAGGGAAAAACGCAAAGAAATACCGCCGCGGTAGCGAGTATGGGAGTGCGCGTTGGGGCGGTACAGCCGATATTCAGCCCTACATAGACCCCGATTTTTCCAACAACATCATTTTGACGCAGACGGAACGGCTTACCATGAACAGCCGCCCGAAGCAGCCGAAGTACGCAAGAAATAAAAACGTCGTCGTGATCGGCGGCAGCGGCAGCGGAAAGACAAGGTTTTTCGTCAAGCCTAATTTAATGCAGCTTCATTCCTCTTACGTCTTGACAGACCCGAAAGGTACGGTTTTGATCGAGTGCGGGAAGCTGCTGCAACGGGCGGGCTACCGCATTAAGGTACTGAACACAATCAATTTTCGGAAAAGTATGCACTACAACCCTTTTGTGTATCTCCACAGCGAAAAGGATATTTTGAAGCTGGTAAACACGCTGATTGCGAATACCAAAGGCGAGGGAGAAAAAAGCGCGGAGGATTTTTGGGTAAAGGCAGAACGCCTTTTGTATTGTGCGCTGGTGGGCTACATCTGGTATGAAGCCCCGGCAGAGGAAATGAACTTTATCACGCTGCTTGAACTTATTAACGCAAGTGAAGCCCGCGAGGACGACGAGGAATATCAAAGCCCCGTCGATCTGCTCTTTGCCGACTTGGAGGAACGCGACCCGGAACATTTCGCAGTCAAACAATATCGAAAATATAAATTGGCGGCGGGTGTAGTAAGTTTGAAGAGACTTCTTAATCAATCAAATTTAAAGAGTTGGAGCT
>ENA-ORSY01000028-ORSY01000028.1-human-gut-metagenome-genome-assembly--contig:-NODE-28-length-137305-cov-12.828954_pt1 | contig 137305 bp, 139 predicted proteins | sample MGYA00242193_ERZ509160 | MGnify/ENA primary metagenome ERZ509160 (study PRJEB26280, sample SAMEA2338670) | human gut metagenome | biome: human gut; feature: human-associated habitat; material...
CGAAGGTTAGCTTTCGTGACGGTCACTATTATGTGTTTGACGGGCAACATACTATTGTGGCGCGCAAGCACATGAACGGCAACAACGACCTGCCGATCCTCTGCAAAGTGTACTACGGTATGACAGAGGCTGATGAAGCCCTGCTGTTTGCCATGCAGACCGGCTACTCCGCAGCCCTGACGCCCAGTGCAAAGCTCCGCGCCAATCTTCGCGGCGAGGATAAGGCGTCGGGCGAGTTCTACGAGGCCACAGAGGAAGCGGGGCTACATGTGGGCTTTGAGCGGGGCGGCGGCACGGGTCGCATCCTCTGCATCAACACCGCTTTTGCGGAGTTCAGGCGCGCTGGGGCAGAGCTTTACAAGGAAGCGCTCACCATCCTGCTGGAAGCCTGGGGCGGCGACCCCGATTCCCTCCGAGCCGAGGTGATTCAGGGTATCGTCCACTTTGTGGAGCTGTACCACGGCGAGTACGACCGGGAGCGGCTCATTTACAGTCTCCGCGCCTACGAGCCCAAGTTTGTTTACGCGGCGGGCAAGGCGGAAAAGGAGCTGCGGGGCGTAAAGCGCTACGTCAACCTGTTCTACCGCATTTACAACGGCAGGCGCAAGCATTCGATCCTTCCCATGAAGTTCTGAGGGAAGGGTCTTTTTATCCGCATCGAGGCCGGAAACCATGGGGCTGTGTTCCGTCACAGCCCTATTCTTCTGCCCTCGGCTCGGGCTCATAGATTTATATATCCAATCATAACCATGGAATAAACAAAACAAGGAGGTATGGCATGGACGCATATACGGCATCCGATATGGATGTTCGCACCGTTGACCACAATACGCTGGTGGATATCCGCGACGTAAAGGTCAACACGGCGCTGCCCAAGCGGGAGCGTATTTTGGATTTCATCCGTCAGATCGGCAACCCCTACTGCTACCGGCATGGGAAATATGTGGTCAGGGTCAGCTTCGCCGATACGGATGTTTCATTGGAGGACAGACTGGAAGCATATATCCGCACAAAGGGCTGATCCTGCGACATCCTCGACAGTCCTGCGCAACGCAGGGTACAATTTTGGAGGAAAGGAGCTGGCAATATGCAACACAACACCGAAACAAAAATCTGGAACGCCACGCTTTACCTCCGACTGTCGAGGGACGATGGGGATAAAGAGGAATCCAACAGCATCACCGGGCAGCGGGAGCTGCTGCGTGACTTTATCCGAACCCGCCCGGAGCTTCGGGAATACGCCGTCAGGATCGACGACGGTTTCACAGGCTCCAATTTTGATCGTCCGAGCTTCAAGAAGATGCTGGAGGACGTAAAGTCGGGGCGCACCAACTGCATCATCGTAAAAGACCTCTCGCGCTTTGGCCGAAATTATCTGGACGCAGGCGAGTACATCGAGAAGATATTCCCATTTTTAGGCGTGCGCTTTATCGCCGTCAACGACAACTACGACAGTCTCGGCGGAAAAAACGCTTCGGACGAGCTTATCATTCCGTTCAAAAACCTCATAAACGAAGCCTACTGCCGGGATATTTCCGTGAAAGTCCGCACCCAGCTTGAGGTCAAGCGCAAGAGCGGCCAGTATATCGGCGCATTTGCCGTGTACGGTTATCTGAAGGACGAAACAGACAAAAACTGTCTGGTGGCAGACGAGTACGCCGCCGACGTCGTGCGAGATATCTTCAAATGGAAGCTGGAGGGCGTGAGTCCGCAGGACATTGCCGCCCGTCTGAACCACAACGGGGTGCTCTCACCTATGGAATACAAGAAATCTCTCGGCATGAAATTCGCCACTTCCTTCAAGGCGAACCCGCAGGCGGTATGGTCATCCAACGCGGTGCTTCGTATCCTGAAAAATCCGGTCTATACTGGCATACTCATTCAGGGAAAAGAAACCACACCCAGCTACAAGGTGCGAAAGCGCGTCACAAAGCCGGAAAGCGAATGGGCAATCGTTTCGGACGCCCACGAAGCCATCATTGAGCGCCGGGACTTTGACAGCGTGCAGAAGGCGCTCTCATTGGATCCCCGCCGCAGCCCCGGCGACAGCGCGGTGCAGCTTTTCAGCGGGATGGTGTTCTGCGGCGAGTGTGGCGCAAGCATGGTACGCAAGACCGTCCCCTCCGGGAAGAAGAAATACGTCTACTACGTCTGCGCCGCCCACAAGCAGGATAAATCCTGTTCGCCCCACCGGATGCGCGACGAGGCGCTGGAACAACTGGTTTTGGACACGGTAAAGCAGTATATCCGGGACGTGGTTGATCTGGACGATATTCTTGCCATGACGGATACCGCCCCCCTGAGAACCGCAGAAGCCCAGAAGGTGCAGCGGCAGCTCGACAAGAAACGCTCTGAGCATGAGCGGCTCCAGAAGCTGCTCATGTCCCTGTATGAAAGCCTTGCAGACGGCATCATCGACCGGGACGAATACGCAAGGCTCAAGCAGAATTACGCAGGACGCTGCGCCGAGTGCGAAAAGCAGATGGACGCCTTGCAGGAGACCCTTACGCAGATCAGGGAGCACGGCGGCGAGCACCGGGAATGGATGGCGCAGTTCAGAAAGCACCTGAACATCACGGAATTGGAGCGCAGCATCGTTGTGGCGCTCATCGACCGCATCCTCATTTACAAGGATAACCGCGTGGAAGTTCGCTTCCGCTTTGCGGACGAATTTGCTTGGCATATGGATATACTGCGCCAGGCGCAGATCAGAGAGGTGGTATAAGTGGCAAGAACGAAACGAAAGACAAACCCGGTCATTCCGGCGGCGGAAGCTCCCGCACAGGCGCAGAAGCAATACCACGCTGCCGCCTATGCCCGCCTTTCCGTAGAGGACAGCGGCAAACCCGGCGCGGATACCATAGAAGGGCAGAAAAACCTGCTGCTCCGGTTCATTGAAGATGACCCAACGCTTACCCTGTATGGGCTGTTCTGCGATAACGGACGAACCGGCACGGACTTTGACCGTCCTCAGTTTGAAAAGATGATGGAGGAAGTACGCAAAGGGCATATAGACTGCATCGTGGTCAAAGACCTGTCTCGCTTTGGCAGAAACTACAAGGAAACGGGCAACTATCTGGAACGCATTTTTCCGTTCCTCGGAGTTCGCTTCATCGCCGTCAACGACGGCTTTGACACCCTCACCGCCCGGCGGGGCGCGGACGGCTATTTGGTTCCGCTGAAAAATCTCATCAACGAGGTTTACAGCAAGGATATTTCCAGGAAGTCCGGCTCGGCACTGGCAGCAAAGCAGAAAAACGGAGATTTCATTGGGGCGTGGGCTCCCTACGGCTACCGCAAGCGTGAGGATGATCCCCATAAGCTGGAACCGGATGAAGCGACGGCTCCCGTTGTCCGGCAGATATTCCGGTGGCGAGCCGAGGGTGTGAGCGTCACGCAGATTGCAAGGCGGCTCAACGATGAGGGCGTACCATCCCCCTCCGCCTACCTGTACAATACCGGTGTATGCAAAACAGAAAAGTACAACGGCGTGAGCTGGTATGTTCAGACGGTCAAAAACCTTCTGTCCCGGCAGGTGTACATCGGACACATGGTGCAGGGAAGGAAGCGGCAGTCCTTCTACGAAAACCGGGGGCAGTACAAGAAGCCAAAGGAGGAGTGGATCGTCGTTGAAAATACCCACGAGCCGCTGATCGACCGGGAGACCTTTAATAAGGTTCAGGAAATATCCCGGTGCAAAAATGAAGCATACTTTGACAATCTCGGCAGGTTCACGCATTTGAAAACCACCGAAAACATCCTCAAGGGGCTGGTCTACTGTGTCGACTGCAAGCGTCCGCTGGTGCGGTACAAGAATGTGAGCCACGAAAAAAAGCTGTGGTACACCTTTATCTGCCCGACCCACGCCAACGACATTGGCAGCTGTCCGCTGAAAAACATCCGGGAGGACGCACTGTTCCCCATGCTCCTGCAAGCCATTCAAACCCAGATCGCCCTTGCCGCCGATATGGAAGCCATTGTCCGCAGGTTGAACAGCTCCCCCAAATACAGAAAGCAGACTGCGACGCTGCAAGGCAGGCTGGACGCGGCGAAAAAAGCGCTTACGAGATACAACGGCTTATATGACAGCCTTTACCAGAACTATGTGGATAAGCTCATGACCGAGCAGGAGTATATGACGCTGAAACGCCGCTACAAGGCCGAGGCAGAAGAAGCGGAGCGGCTGATCGAAACGCTGACCCGCCAGCAGGCGGCAGAAGCGGCGCACACACCGGAGAACCCTTTCCTTGCGGCTTTCGGCAGCTTTCGGGATGCGGATACCCTGACCAGAGAAATGGCGCAGGCACTGATCCAGCGTGTGTATGTGGACGGAAACAGCAATATCGAGATCGTGTTCCGTTACCGGGACGAATACAAGGAGCTCTGTACATATCTGGAAGGGAGGAAAACTGACGCATGAAAACGGCGATGTATCTTCGCATATCGAGCGAGGATGAGGATTTGCGAACCGGCGAAAAGAACGAATCCGAGAGCATATCCAACCAGCGTAGCCTCCTTCGGGAATATGTATCCGGTCATGCGGAGCTGGCCGGCTCTGAAATACTGGAGTTTTGTGACGATGGCTGGAGCGGTACAAACTTCGAGCGTCCAGCTGTGAAGGAGCTTTTGGAGCAGGTCAAGCGCGGGCAGATCAACTGCATCGTAGTAAAAGACCTATCCCGCTTTGGCCGTGATTACCTCACCGTTGGAGACTACATCTCCCGCGTGTTCCCGTTCCTGGGTGTGCGCTTCATTTCCGTCAACGACGGATTTGACAGCATCAATCCGCAGGATATAGACAGCCTTGATACATCCTTCCGGACGCTGATCTATGACCTGTACAGCCGTGACCTCTCCCGCAGGGTCAAAAGCGCAAAAAAGGCCAGAGCCGAGCGCGGGGCGTTTCTCAGCCCCTATGCGCCCTATGGGTATATCAAAGACCCGGAGGACAAGAATCATCTTCTGGTAGATACGGAAGCCGCCGAGGTGATACGGCGCATCTTTCAAATGGCAGCGGATGGTGCAAAAACATGGGAGATCGCGGCGGCGCTGAACGGTGAGGGCGTAAGCTCTCCAAAGAACTACAAGGTCGAGACAGGCTGCACAAGAACGCCGTGGCGCAGCATCCAAGAGGAAAACTTCTGGACGGCCAATCTGGTCGCAAAGTTCCTGCGGGACGAGCGGTATATTGGAAAGACGGTGTACGGCAAACGAAGCCGGGATATTGTAGGCAGCACCCACACGGTCAAAATCTCCCGCAATGATTGGGTTATCGTCCCTGACAGGCACGAGGCCATTGTGCCGGAGGCGCTGTTCGAGAAAGCGCAGGCTTGTATGCGGGAATACAGGGAGCGAGAAGTCATGACGGGCGGCGGGAATCCGCTGAAGCGCAAGGTGATCTGCGGCGTATGCGGTCATGCCATGCAGCGGGACAATAAGAAGAACGGCTCCTACCGCTGCGTCATGAAACGGCTGAATACCGGCTTTGACTGCTCAGAGGATAGAATCCCTGAGCCTGATATTCTGGAAGCGGTGATCGACACCATACAGGTCTATGCCCAATACGCCGTCAGCATAGACCGTCTCCTGCAAACAAGGCAGGCACAGCGGCAGCTTGATCGCAAACAGGCGCAGCGCCGCTTGCAGACGCTCCAGAGCCGGAAAGCCCAGCTTGACGAGCGGCTGCAAGACCTCTATGAAGGGCTGGTGGAGAGCGGGATATCCCGCGAGAGCTTCGCGGCGCAGAAGAAAGCTCTGACGGCGCAGGCAGAGGAAATCTCCCGCACGGTCTTGGAGCTGGAGCGCAAAATAAGCGGCAGCGACGACGGCAGCAACGCCGTAATTGAGCTATTCAAGAGCTATGCCGGGATTACGGCGCTGACCAGGGAAATCTCAATCGATCTGCTGCACTCCGTCACCATCTACCCGGACGGGCGCATGGATATCCGGCTGAACCTTGTCGATGAGATTGAAGCTCTGATGGAAACCTTGCGCCGGGAATCCTGTACGGCGTGAATTTATTAGTCCTTTCTGTACAGCAGCCGACAAGGGCATCTCCGGCACAAGCGTGAAAAACCGAGATGAATTCAACCGTATGATCCGCCGCTGCAAGCAAGGGAAAATCGACATGATCATCACGAAATCCATTGCCCGGTTCGCGCGGAACACGGTGGACTGCTTGAAGTATGTCCGACTGCTCAATGACCTCGGTGTCGATGTGTACTTCGAGGAACAGGGCATCCACAGCAATCAGCCCGGTGCCGAGTTTTACATTACCATCTACGGCAGCATCGCCCAAAGCGAATCGGAAAATATCAGCGCCAACATTAAATGGGGCAAGGCACAGGCCGCCCGTGAAGGCAAGGTAGTATTCAGATACAAGAACTTCCTCGGCTATCGCAAGGGCGAGGACGGACAACCCGAAATCGTCCCCGAAGAAGCCGAAACGATCCGCTTTATATATGACCGCTTCCTCGCAGGCGACAGCTTAAAAGGAATTGCCAAACTACTTGAAGAAAAGGGCATCAAAAGCCCGACGGGAAAAGCAGAATGGCAGTTTTCCACAATACAGTCCATTCTCTCCAACGAGAGATACAAAGGCGATGCCATCATCAATAAGACCTACATCACCGACTGCATCAGCAAAAAGGTCAGAGTCAACAACGGCGAACGCCCGAAATACTATGTGGAAAACAGCCACCCTGCCATCATCGACTCGGCTACCTTCGGCAGAGTTCAGGAGGAACTCGCAAGGCGCTCCGGCAAACGCAAAATCAGCCGAAAAGCCAAGACCGAGCAAGGCAAATACTCAAGCAAATACGCTCTGACAGAACTGCTCGTCTGCGGCGAATGCAAGTCCGCCTACCGCCGATGCACATGGACGGCAGGCGGCAAAAAGAAAATCGTGTGGCGATGCATCAACCGCATTGAATATGCCAAGAAATACTGTCACAACTCGCCATCCGTAGAGGAAAGCGTATTGCAACGGGCTGTGATGGCGGCGATCATGGAAACCGCCAACCAAAATGCCGAGGTGCTGCGAACACTAAAGACACACATCGGCATGGGCTTGGCGGGAGAAAAGAGCGAGGATAACAGCATTGACCTACAGATACGGATCGCCGAGATCGACGCAGAATTCAAAAAGATGCTCGACCGAGTGTCCACCGACACCATCGAAGCCTTTGATGAGGAAACCGCAACTCGGCTCATGAATGAAAAAAGCTGTCTGCAACAGCAGCTCGAAAGCATAGCCGACGCTGAACAGCGGCGAGAAAACGCAAAATCCCGACTCGATGACATCTACACGATACTCGACGGCATAAAGAACCGTCCGATGGAATACGATGACCAAATCGTCCGTCAACTGCTCGAATGCGTAGTAGTGGACTCCAAAGAACAGATTACCGTAATATTCAAAGGCGGTCTTAAATCGGTGCAGCCGCTGACCGAATGACAGCGGCTCACTGCTGCCCCTAACCTTGAAAGCTCAGGATTTTTCGTAAGGGAACAAATACTACCCCCAAAAAGGCGAAAAAATCTATTTTATAGTCCTCCCACAAAAAGACCCGAAACCGTAAGGCTTCGGGTCTTTTTGTTTGCATAAGTTGTTGTTTTCTCCCGCAGCTTTTTTCTGACCCAAACGCTGACCCCAACGGGAGCGGATAGCGGAAAGGTCTATACCGCATGGGAGAGGATGCTCCCCATGGTTTGCGCCGCCTTGAGCTGGGCGTCAGTGGTGACGTGGGCATAGGTGTCCAGCGTGAAGCCCGCGGAGTAATGACCGAGCATCGAGGACACGGTTTTTACATCCACGCCGTTTTGCAGCGCCATCGTTGCGAAGGTGTGGCGCAGGTCATGAAAGCGTATCCGTGGCAGTCCTGCTCGCTTTAGAACGCGGTGCAGCATATGCAACACGCTGTCCGGGGACATGGGGCATCCGATGGGCGATGGAAATACCCACTCGCTGTTACCCGTTTTTCTTCTTTGTTGCATCAGAACGCTTATTGCGTCTGCCGACAACGGCAGTGTGCAGTAGGCGTTTTTCGTTTTCAGCGGGGCTTCCACCACTTTGCCATTCTGCCGTGAAATGGCCCGTTGGATTTTCAGCACACCACGGTCAAGGTCGATATCCGTCCATTTCAGCCCCAGCAGTTCGCCCCGCCGAAGTCCGGTGGCAAGGTCGAGGTAGTAGAGCTCGTACACGCCGCTGTCTCTGGCCTCCCGGAAGAAGGTGCTGAGTTGGTCGGCGGTCAGCGTTTTCATCTCCTTGTGCTCCACCTTCGGCAAGGCGCAGCCTTGCGTCGGATTGCGGGTTACCAATTTCTGCTCCATGGCGAGGTTGTATGCCGACCCGATCATCTGGTGGATGTTGCGCACTGTTTTGGGCGCCAGACCTTTCGGTTTCTTTTTCGCTTCGATGCGGTCTACTCGGCCACCGTCCAGCAGATGCTTGTAGAACCGCTGCAAGTCCAGAGAGGTCAGGTCTGCCAGCGGGATGCTGCCGATCTGCGGCTTGATGTGGTTTTTCAGAAAGCCTTGTGAGGTTTTGAAGGTGGACGGGCGCAATTTCACCTTGGCGTAGTTCTCCATCCACACTTCCAGCCATGTTCCCACCGTGTAGGTCTTGGCCCGCCCATAGTCGATGCCTACATTTTCTTCGATGGCTTTCTTCAGCTTTTCTTTTACTTCCGCTTGTGTCTTGCCGAGGACGTTTTTGATGATGGCCTTGCCGGTTTCGGGATCGTGACCGACTGTGTACCGGCCCTCCCAGCGGCCATCCTTTCGTTTTCGGATATTGCCTTCTCCGTTTGCTCGTCGTTTTGGCATAAAATCGACCTCCTTTGTAACGGTACACAATACCGTAAAAGGCAGAGAAAAGCTATGGGGAAGCCACACTATTATCAGAAAGTTATTAATTCTCAAGCGCCGCTTATCTTTGTTTATGGCGTAGCAAGATTTGAGCTGCTACGGAGACTTCCGCCGACTACAACGGTATAAAGCGTACCGATTTTCTATCAAAGCGCCGCCGCAAACTGTTGTGACACGGGGCTTTGCGGCGACTTTTCTCAAATTTAGCGTCAAACCGTTCTGGGAACCTCGAAAAAAGCGTCAATTTCCAAAACCCGCAAATCCTTGCGGCAGCTCGCACTGCGGGCTGCTGTGAATAGGCATTGGCGCGAAAAGCGCCAATGCCTTTCTCCTGCTCCGATTTCGGTGCATCGAAAATCGGCCAAAAGCTGTTCAAAATCCCCGGGGGCACTATCATTATCCGTTTTCGCTCCTGCGAGGGCACACAAGGGCTCACACGCCGAAACAGGGGGCATTTCGGATGGGGCGCTATCATTACCCTCGACACGAACTGCACGTTCACGAACATCCCCGGGCCGGGTGTCAGAACGGCAAACTTTGCCGCTTTTGGGTCTTGGCCGGGTGTACTCCAGAAGAATGCAGAGAGCCTTCGGAACAGCGATGCGCTTATGCGCGTCGCTGTTCCGAGGCGTCGCGGCTCCGCTGGGCCGCGTAATCTTTTCCGGGCTATATTAAATCTGGTGTTGTTTTGAGGGAAATTTTTCAATCCCCCCGTGGAGAAAATATCATTTTCTCACGGGCGCTTTCTTTTTGTTTAAACACACCGATAAATCCTTGGCTTACTTCGGGGTAAAAAGCTGCGCTGGCTGTCTCGACATACGGGGCGAGAAACAGGATGTCGGCCGCAAATAGGTTGACACTCCTCGCGGCTAACGTCGGGGGAGTGTCAACGACAAAATTTTGCCGAAATCCACACCAGATTTAATATAGCTGGCAAATCATTTTGTTTCCAAATTGAAAAGAGAGAACTGCTGTGGAGGTTCTTCACTCTGTTCTTGTACTTCAATGAGGTGTTTCCGCAAGCGGTCGGGGTCGAAAGTTGGGGCAGGGGGATTCCGCCCACCAGAGGCACAAGCGCGGCAGATGCCAATATTCGTGCTATGCGGCTCATATTTTCGAATATTAAGAGCACGCATTACCTTACCACATTTGATACATTTTGCCATTCTGTAACCGTTGTCGTCGTACATTGGCAAAGGAGAATGTTCGTAGTCGAAGGTCTCCATGGCAACGCGGCGGGCGATGGCTGCTTGTTCTCTTTCTTTTTTGACTTCCTCTTCCTGCTGGAGCCGTTTTTCTTCTTGCTGCCGTTCGCGTTCTTTGCGAGTAGCAAGTTCAAGCATTTTTTGACGATGGAGTTCTTCGATTTCTTTCTGTCTACAAATAGAAAGCTCTTTATCGATGAGTGAGTTGATATGCGGGGAATAGAAATCCCCGCTTTCTTTGATTTTGTCGATGGCCGAATGAAGGTATTCTGCATGCCGCTGATTAGGAGGAGCGATGTCGTGATGCAGGACTTCCGCCCATGCCTCGTAATCATTAATCTGGACAAAGCCAAGGTACTCAAGATATCTGATGTATTTGAGGATGACATCTTGGGGGAAATGAGTGTCTGGAATATCATCATACTCTGAATGGGAAAGGCGGTATGTGATATCCCAATTTACCGGTACAGAAAACTTGTGATCTTGAGCAGCTAGAAGTCCGAACAGGGTAAATTCCCGGGTGTGGATAGGAATGGCAAGTTTATCTTTGTTCAAGACATAGCGGCTGAAGATATATCCTTGCCAAATCCGCCTATCACACAGGAAGACCGTTTCGCCCCAAATAGGAATATTGGTGAACCACGGAATTTCATTAATGGATATAGGCCCATCGGAAGGTTGGGCGTACCGAAACATGAACGGATGTCCGTTGATGTAGCTGAGTGCGGCGGTATCGTTTTCGAATGCTTTGAGCTGTTCGCTATAAGATGCAGGGTCAGAGAGATATCCGGCAATGATATCGTGGCACTTGTCTCGCTTTGCTTTCTTCTGGGCGAGAATGGTGGAGATGGTACTGGCGAAAGAGTCTGCTGCAGTCCGAAAGTCTTCATGATAGACCCATTCACGATGATAGGTGCTTTCCAAAAGGAATTTCTTGAGCGTTTCTTTTGATACCATCTCACCATCTTCGTAAAAATCACTCAGGTCGATTTCAAGCATCGGAATCCCCTGCGACCAAGCGGCACGTTTCTTTACAGAAGGAACCCGATGCGTAACGAAAATTTCAATGCAGAGAGGCCCGAAATCATTCGCGTTCAAAAACAAATCAGCAATGATGGTCTGAGACTCATCGTTTCCTTCGATGCGGTATTCGGAGAAAACTTCCGACGCATGGATTTTGCTATCTTCCTGATTTGATTGGATGTCCTCAACGGATACCGTACTCCAACCAGCAGGGAGGAGGGGTTCCCCGCCCATGTCTTCAGAGATACGGGCAATTCGGTTGGCGGAGATGGCTCCAATGGCAGGAACGGCAACACACTGCTCTTCTTCGATGATTTCTTTTGCGAGCAGATGCAGGCCGCTCTCATTTGCCCAGTCTGGGCTACAGGCGAACCGTGGCTCGTCTGTAGCCTCTCTGGTCGATTTGCGATGCTTGAAGTGCGCCTCACGGAGATTGTCGGGACGGATAGAACAAGCCTCCAACGGTTCGCCGCACTGAACGCAGGTGCAGCCACAGCGCAGTCCATATTCCTCAAATGGGACATCCAGAATGCTGACGATTCTGCCGTCCTTGCGGCCATAGAAATACCTTGCCATAAGGCGGGTTAGTCCTTGGTGAGGTAAACGGCATCAGGGAACATGAGCTTTGCAACCTGAAGAAGCCGCTCGCGCTCTTCCTTGGACAGAGACTCGCACATGAGTCCAATCTCAAAGGATTCGATGTATCCGGGGTTTCCGGCATCCTGCCACTCCTCATAGATGCACTGGGAGCGATAATCGTTGAAGGATTCGTCTTCCAGAGCGGATTCGCTCCGTTCATACTCATTGATGAGCGCATCAGCCTCTGCTTCGTCGTGCTTTTCCTCGCACATGCTTCGGTACTGTTTCTCGGAAAGTCCATTGTACGGACCGTCTTCGATACCGAGGATGTATCCAGCGGAAGCGATGAGCAACTTAGAGAGCTTCGTGAGGGATTCACTGTCGATGGTGGTCTTTTCGCTTTCCCAATTACTAATGGTGCTTTGCCCAACTCCCATCTGTTTTGCCAAATCGACTTGACTGAGGTTCATAGACTTGCGCAGTTGGCTGATTCTGTTTGCCATGTAATACACTCCTTGATTCGATATGGTGATATTCGATTGAAATATCATTTATAATGATATTGTATCGCAATAATTGTTAAATGTCAACAATAAAAATCAAAATAAATGATATTGTAGCGTTGATATTCAAAAAGATGATATTTCGACGAAAAAGAATGGTTCGGGTGCTGATAATGACGGAGAAGCCTCACGAAGCCATGACTCTTGATACCGAGAGATTGCTGAAACAATCTCTCGGCGATGCAGGTATTCCAGAAGATGCTCTTAATAAAGAAAAATAATAAGAAGAGCACCATCTCAAAAGGGGTGTCGCTCTCCTCATCGCCCTGTCTCAAATGCCATCCACACCAAATTTAATATAGCCCTTTTCCGTTTAATATTGACGAAACCTCACGATTTTGCTACAATAAACGCGCCTCTCGTGGGCAAGGGCGCTGTGATACACGGTAGGCGGTTAGCACTTCCCGGTGAAGGGAGGTGGTGCTGATGGTTACATATTCAGAGCTGTTCCAGCTTTGCTTGGTACTAATCGGCTTTGCCAGTCTGATTATTCAGATTTGCAAAAGAAAATGACCGCCCCCTGCCAAGGAATGCGGTCAATTTCTTTTGATCTTGTCTTAGGCTAACCGCTTATCCACGGCGCCCTTTCTTCTTTTATTATAGCTGATATATCCGCATTGTCAAGTCCCGCTCCCAAGCGCCCCCACGGGCGGCTTTTTCATTTTGTGGTTCCCAAAATTGCACAAATCAAAAAGAGGATCGCCGCCAAAATAGCGGATACAAAGTTTTTCTCTAACCGCTCGTCGTCAAAGGGTTCTTTCGAATCACCTTGCATGGCATCTTCAACTCTCATTGCTTTCTGTTTTTGCTTGTTTCGCCAGTACCGGTTAAATTCCCGTTTTGCGTTGTTTCGGAACCGCTGTCCCCTTGGCATAATCCCGCCCCCTTAAAAGCTATATACCTCTAATACCTCTTTGGTGGCCGTTTTGTCGGAGCCTTTGACCGTCAAGCCGTAGTGGTAATTATCGCCTTGGAACCGGATATTATTAATTAGGTTTATTATGGTGGAGCTCTTGCAAAAAGTCAAGCGCACTCTCATAAACGGCTCACGGTCAATCTCATTCCCGAAAATAGGTATAAACTAATAGACTTGAAGTGCTTGACCCACTTTTGACCCAGAATCCGAAAAAAGCAGGCAAAGCTGGACGGAAACAACGGAAAATCCGCCGAGCGAACGGTGGTAAAAAGCACAAATCGGAGCCGAAACAGCTCCGATTTGCCCTTGAGACAACCTACGGACCAGAAGGCCGGGGGTTCGAATCCCTCACGGCGTGCCAAAACCGGGAAACTGTAGTGGTTTCCCGGTTTTGTTTTCATCATTTTAAGAGAGAACGGCACAGCCAACGCTGTGCCGTTCTCTCTTATCCTGCAATACTCTCTTGTTGACAGATATCTTTATCTCAGATGAGCACCGCCCGGTGGAACACCTTTTTCCCCTTGCGGATGATCAGGCCGTCGCCGGTAAATTCCTGGCAGCCGAAGGATGCGTCGATGGAATCCACCTTCTTGTCCCCCACGGTGATGCCGCCCTGCTGCACCAGCCGCCGGGCCTCGCCCTTGCTGGCGCACAGACCGCACCGGACCAGCAGATTCAGCACGTTGATCTCGCCGCTGCCCAGGTCGTCGCCGGTGAGCTCGGTGGTGGGCATATCCTGAGCGTTGGCGCCGCCGCCAAACAGTGCCCGGGCAGCCTGACGGGCCTTTTCAGCCTCCTCCTCGCCGTGAACCAGCTTCGTCAGCTCATAGGCCAGGATATCCTTGGCCTCGTTGAGCTTTGCGCCCTCCCACTCGGCCATCTCATTGATCTGCTCCAGGGGCAGGAACGTCAGCATCCGGATGCACTTGAGCACGTCGGCGTCGCCCACATTGCGCCAGTACTGATAGAATTCGAAGGGGCTGGTCTTGTTGGGATCCAGCCATACGGCGTTGCCGGCGGTCTTGCCCATCTTGTTGCCCTGAGAATCCGTCAGCAGGGTGATGGTCATGGCGTGGGCATCCTTGCCCAGCTTCCGGCGAATCAACTCCGTGCCGCCCAGCATATTGCTCCACTGGTCGTTGCCGCCGAACTGCATATTGCAGCCGTTGTGCTGGAACATATAGTAGAAGTCGTAGCTCTGCATGATCATATAGTTGAATTCCAGGAAGCTCAGGCCCTTCTCCATGCGCTGCTTATAGCACTCGGCCCGCAGCATATTGTTGACGGAGAAGCAGGCGCCCACCTCCCGCAGCAGGTCCACGTAGTTCAGCTTCAGCAGCCAGTCGGCGTTGTTGAGCATGATGGCCTTGCCCTCGCCGAAGTCGATGAACCGCTCCATCTGCCGCTTGAAGCAGGCGGCGTTGTGGTCGATGTCCTCCTTGGTGAGCATCTTGCGCATGTCCGTGCGGCCGGAGGGGTCGCCGATCATGGTGGTGCCGCCGCCGATGAGGGCGATGGGCTTGTTGCCCGCCATTTGCAGGCGCTTCATCAGGGTCAGGGCCATGAAATGTCCAGCCGTCAGGGAGTCCGCCGTGCAGTCAAAACCAATGTAGAACGTGGCCTTGCCGTTGTTGATCATCTCGCGGATCTCATCTTCGTTGGTGACCTGAGCGATCAGGCCGCGGGCCACCAGTTCTTCATAAATTCCCATGTTTTCTGATTCCTTTCCGATATTTTTGGCTTCCAGGGGGCAAGAAAAACGCCCCCTGTCGTGTTGACAGAGGGCGACGTAAATCGCGGTACCACCTCAGCTTCGCCGCCGCCTCACGGCATGCGGCCTCATCGGGTGCAGCGACACCCTATCGCTGTAACGGGCGAACCCGACACATTCCTAATAGGAGAGACCGTTCAGAAGGCTGCTCCGGGATGTATTCTCCTGCCGCCGCCTCTCCCCTTCTCACCGTCCAGGGGTTCTCTTTGCAGGCGTCATCGGCCGGATACTTCTTCCCTTCATCGCTGTTGCATATGAAGTTGCTTTGTATTATACCGTTCCTTCTCCCCGTTGTCAACGGGTCAGGCCAAGGTTTTTTTGAATTTGTCCGCCTGGTCCAGCAGCTCCCCGGCGCTCTCCAGCATGGTGGCGGATATGGACGCTCCGCCGGTAAGGCGGGCCAGCTCCTGCTGCCGCTGTGCTCTGTCCAGCTGCACCACCCGGGTAAAGGTGCGTCCGTCCTGCTCCCCCTTCTCCACAGAAAAGTGCGTATCCGCCATAGCGGCCAGCTGGGGCAGATGCGTCACACACAGCACCTGCTTGGTGCGGCTGATACGGGCCATTTTCTCCGCCACCCGTTGGGCAGCTCGTCCGGACACACCGGTATCCACCTCATCAAATACCATGGTGCCCACCTGATCCTGCTCCGACAGCACGTTTTTCATGGCCAGCATGATCCGGGCCAGCTCACCGCCGGAGGCGATCTTGTGGATAGGCCGCAGCTCCTCGCCCACGTTGGCGGACATCAGGAAGCGCACCTGATCGGCGCCGTTTTCCGCCAGGGCCTGCTCCGTAAAGCAGATGGCAAAGCGAATTTTGCCCATATCCAGCTGCCGCAGCTCCGTGAGAATCTGCTCCTCCAGCCGTCCGGCAGCCTCGTGCCGGGCCTGGGACAGGGCCTCCGCCGCCTGACGGGCGGCCTTTTCTGCCTTCTTCAGCTGCTTTTCCAGATGCAGCAGGGTGTCCCCCGCGTCCTGTATGTCGTCCAGCTCCCGGCGGCAGCGGGTCTGATACTCCAGCATCTCCTCCACTGTGGGGCCGTACTTCTTTTTCAGGCGGTACAGCTGATCCAGCCGTCCCTCCACCCGGTCCAGTTCCTGGGGCGAAAAGTCGAAATCCTCCCGCTTGTCCCGGATGGTATCCGCCAGGTCGTATATTTCACTGTACGCAGCCTCCAGCCGGTCGTACAGCTCTCCCAGCTCGGGGTCTAGCCCCCGTACCGATGCCAGGGATTCCTGGGCCTGACGCACCAGATTGGCCGCACCATCACTGCCGTCGTCGCCGTTGAGGCAGAAATCCGCCCCGGATACAGCGGAAATGAATTTTTCCGCATTGTGCAGCAGTGTCCGGCGGCTTTGCAGCTCCTGCTCCTCGCCGGGACGCAGCTTGGCCCGCTCCAGCTCCTGGAGCTGATAGGTCAGGGTGTCCACCCGGCGGGCCTTCTCTGCCTCGTCCATTTCCAGAGCCTGCATCTGGCGGCGCAAGGCGGCCATGGCCTGGTATTTTTCGCGGTATTCCGTCAGCAGGCCCTCCGTCCGGCCGAAGCTGTCCAGATACAGCAGGTGCTGCTCCTCATCCAGCAGCTGCTGTCCGTCGTGCTGGCCGTGGATGTTCAGCAGGCGGCTGCCCAGGGTACGGAGTTGGGTCACCGTGACGGGGCGGCCGTTGACCCGGCAGACGTTTTTGCCGTCGCCGTGAATCTCCCGCTGCAGCAGCAGCTCCCCCTCCCAGGAAATGCCCAGGTCCTCCCCCAGCCGGGGCGGAACATCCGCGAAGCACGCGCTGACAAAGGCCATATCCGCCCCGGTACGGATCAGATCCCGGGACGTCCGCTGGCCCAGCACGGCGCTGATGGAGTCGATGACAATGGACTTACCGGCGCCGGTTTCGCCCGTCAGGGCGTTGAAGCCAGGCCGGAACGCAATGTCCGCGCACTCGATGATGGCGATATTCTCAATGTGGAGCAATTGCAGCATCTGCGTATCCCTCCGCTGTCCTGCGCGATTTTCTGGCTGTCAGCGCAGCATTTCCTTGATTTCTTCCGTAAAATCCACGGCGCTTTCCGTGTCCCGCATGATCAGCAGAGCCGTGTCGTCGCCGGCCAGGGACCCCACCAGATACGGCACGTCCATACCGTCCACGGCAGATCCCGCGGCATTGGCCAGACCCGGCAGAGTCTTGATGACCACGATATTCTGGGCGTTGTCCACCGTCAGGACGCTCTCCCGGAAAATGGTGCGCAGCTTGTCGGCAAAATTCAGCTTGGTGCGGTGGGCGGAAACGGCATAGCGGTATTTTCCCTGCCCGGCTGGCTCCTTGATCAGGTGCAGCTCCTTGATGTCCCGGGAAATCGTGGCCTGGGTACTCTTGATGCCCTTGGCCTGGAGCCGCTCCAGCAGCTGCTCCTGGGTTTCGATAATCTCCTCGCTGATGATCTGGAGGAGTTGGTTCTGGCGGTCGTTTTTCATTTTTTAGAAGCCTCCGTTCCCATTTTTTTGTCCAGTATTTCGCAAAAGCTTTTTTTGGAGAGACGAACCAGCTTTGTGGTGTATTTTGAGGTGCTCACCCGCACCTGGTCTCCGTTTTTCAAAGAAAACGCTTTGCCGCCGTCTACGGAAAGATAGACGAATTTCCGGTTGGCATCCGCAGCTTCCACGGTGATCACATGGTCCGGTGACAGCACGTAGGAGGACGAGCGGGTGGAATGGGGACATATCGGGGTCAGCAGCAGATTTTTGGCGGTGGGCTCCACAATGGGGCCTCCGGCGGCCATAGAATATCCGGTGGAGCCGGTAGGGGTGGACACGATGATGCCGTCGCCGCCTACCCGGGTCAGGCGTCCCTCCTCCGTGAAGATATCCAGCCGCACCACCCGGGCGATGGACCCCTTTGAGATCACCGCGTCATTCAGGGCGATGTTGCTGTACACCTGCCGTCCTTCCCGCAGCACCGACGCATCCAGCATCATCCGGGATTCTACGGTAAACCGGCCCTCGGCCAGATCCCGCAGCCGGTCCAGCTCGTTGACCTCCAGCTCCGACATAAAGCCCAGACTTCCCAGGTTCACCCCCAGCACCGGCACGCTGTGCAGCGCCACGGTCCGGGCCAGATGCAGAATGGTACCGTCGCCGCCGAAGGCGATCAGCAGGTCCGCCGACCGGATCTCCTGCTGCAAGAGCCGCATGGGGATCCCCAGCTCCTCGCCATACCCCTCCCGCTGGAAGGGCAGGCACACAGAGGTCTGCATCCCCAGACTCTCCAGCATATCCCGGGACTGCTTACAGACCTTCAGTTCACTGTCCCGATACGGATTGGGACAAAGTATCACGCGTTTTGGTTTCATGCCGCTCACCTCAGTCCTTCAATTGGCTGTGAGACGCCTCCACGATCTCCGGCAGGGAAAAGACGCCGGGTGTCCCCTGTCCGTGGCGCAGATAGCCCAGATATTCGATGTTTCCCTCGGGTCCCCGTATGGGCGAGTATGTAATTCCGAGCACTGTAAAGTTACTTTCCTTTGCATGCTCCAGAAAGGCCTCCAGCACCTCCAGGTGCACCGCCGGGTCCCGGACCACGCCTTTTTTTCCGACCTTTTCCCGGCCCGCCTCGAACTGGGGCTTCACCAGGCACACGGCCTCTCCCTCCGGGGACAGCAGTCCGTCCAGCGCCGGCAGGATCAGCCGCAGAGAGATAAACGACACGTCCACCGACGCAAAGTCCAGTTCCTCGGGGATCTGCTCATGGGTAAGATAGCGGGCGTTGGTGCGTTCCATGCACACCACCCGCGGGTCTCCCCGGAGCTTCCAGTCCAGTTGGCCGTAGCCCACATCCACAGCGTAGACCTTTGTGGCCCCGTTTTGCAGCATGCAGTCCGTGAAGCCGCCGGTGGATGCGCCGATATCGGCGCAGACCTTGCCGGTAAGGGTCAGCGGAAAGGTCTTCATGGCCTTTTCCAGCTTCAGGCCGCCCCGGCTGACGTAGGGCAGGGCATGTCCCCGCACCTCGATCTGTGCGGTGTTGGGCACCGCCGTGCCGGGCTTGTCCACCCGCTGACCGTCCACAAACACGCTGCCAGCCATGATGACGGCCTGGGCCTTCTGGCGGCTTTCCATATGCCCCTGCTCCACCAGCAGCACGTCCAGTCTTGTTTTATTGCTCATGCAGCATCTCCTCCACACTGTCTGCCACGCTCCGGGCGTCCAGGCCGAAGGCCCTGTACAGCTGATCCACCGTACCCTGGGGTGCAAATCGGCCGCCCAGATTCTTCAGGGTCAGGCAGCGGGGCTCCACCCGCTCCTGGGCCAGAATGGCGGCGATCCGCTGACCCACGCAGCCGGTGGCCATGCAGTCCTCCAGCACCAGCAGGCGCTCCGTGCCGGAGAGGGCCTCCTTCACCGCGCCGCTGTCCAGCGGGCAGATCTGATTCAGCTTCACCACCCGGACACGGATTCCCTTCTGCGCCAGAAGCTCCGCCGCATCCAGAGCCTGGTTCACCAGAATGCCATAGGTCAGGATGGCGGCATCATCGCCCTCACGCAGACACACAAACGTTCCGTCGCCGCCGTCATCCTGATAGCGGCCCTGGCCGCCCCGGGGATACCGCACCGCCACGGGGCCGTCCAATTCCTCCACCGCACGCCGCAGCATCCGCCGCAGCTCCGCAAAGCTGGCAGGACACAGCACCGTCATCCCCGGCACCTGGGACAGGTACATGGGATCAAAGCAGCCATGGTGGGTCTCGCCGTCGGCGCCCACCAGCCCCGCCCGGTCCACGCCCAGCACCACATGGAGATGATTCAGCGCCACATCGTGCAGCAGCATATCATATCCCCGCTGCAAAAAGCTGGAATACACCGCAAACACCGGCACCATGCCCTGCTGGGCCATACCGGCGCACATGGCCACCGCATGGCCCTCGGCGATTCCCACGTCGAAAAAGCGCCGGGGCAGCGTTCTGGAAAAATCCGTCAAGCCTGTGCCCTCTACCATGGCGGCAGTGACGGCACAGATCCGTTCATCCTCCCGGGCCAGGGACAGAAGCTCCTGTCCGAATACATGAGAAAAGTTCTCCCCTGACGGTTTCAGGGCTTTTCCGGTTTTTACGTCAAAGGGAGCCACGCCATGGAACTGCCCGGGCTCCTTCTGGGCAAAGGGATAGCCCTTTCCCTTGACGGTATGCACATGCAGCAGCACCGGCCGGCGCATATCCCGGGCCAGCACCAGCATTTGGGTCAGCGTCTCCACGTCGTGGCCGTCCACCGGCCCCATATAGGTAAAGCCCATGTTCTCAAACACCGTGCTGCCGGGCAGCAGGGAATTTTTCAGAGCCGTTTTTACCTCGTGACTCATGGCATAGACCCGCTTACCGGTCTGACTGCCGGTAAGCATCTGGCGATAGCGGCGCTTGAACTCGTAGTATCCCGGCGTACTGCGCAGCCGGGACAAATGCCGGGACAACCCCCCCACATTGGGTGCAATGGACATGCCATTGTCGTTGAGGATCACGATCAGCGGCTCGCCGCTGGCTCCGGCGTCGTTGAGCCCCTCAAAGCTCAGTCCGCCGCCCATGGCGCCGTCGCCGATCAGGGCCAGGACGCTGTAATCCTTTCCCTGGAGCGTGCGGGCCCGGGCCATACCCAGAGCCACCGACACCGAGTTGGAAGCGTGTCCGGCAATGAACGCATCGTGAACGCTCTCCCATGGCTTGGGGAAGCCGGACAGGCCGCCGAACTGCCGCAGGGTATCAAACAGCTCCCGCCGTCCGGTCAGCGCCTTGTGCACATAGCACTGGTGCCCCACATCGAACACCAGCCGGTCCACGGCGGTGTCAAACACCCGATGAATGGCTACCGTCAGCTCCACCACCCCCAGGTTGGAGGCCAGGTGTCCGCCGGTTTTGGATACCTCATCCAGGAGAAAACCCCGCAGCTCACTGCAAAGCTGGCGGGCCTGATTCTCGTTGAGCCCCTTCACATCGGCGGGGCTGTCTATGCGGTCTAAAATCAAGTATATCGCTCCATTTCAGCGTGAGAGATGCAGGGCGTGCATGATGCGGGCCACCCGGTACACCACGCTGGTGCACTGGTTGATGGCCACGGTCTTTCCCAGGGCCTTGCCGCCGATGGTAATGCCGGAAATCAGCGCTGTGGCTCCGATGGAGATCAGCACCGACGAGGTGCTGAAGTCCCGCTGCAGATGCGTGACGATCACCGCCGCCGTGGAACCGCTGACGATGCCGCATATATCGCCCACCACGTCGTTGCACACGGACGACACCTGGTTGGCATTTTGCAGCAGACGGATGGCTTCCCGCGCGCCCTTTTCCTTGTGGGCAGCCATGGAGTGGAAGGGCTTGGGGTCTGCCGCCGTAACGGCCACGCCGATCATGTCGAACACGATGCCCAGGCCGATGAACACGGCCAGCACCAGCGCCGCCACGATATAGCCGGTCCCCTCCAAAGCGGTGGAGGAGAAAAAGCTCAGCAGGGCCGACAGCACCACAGCCAGCAGAAACACCCGCAGAGCCCAGCCCCGGCCGCTTTTCTTTTTCCCGCCGTTTTTGTCCTTGCTCCTGTCGCGTTCGCTCAAGAGTAGATCCCTCGCTTTGTTGTTATAGTACACTGAACAGGGCAACGCCGAAGGTTAATCTTACGGCTTAGGTACGGGTTGGATTTCCCCGCAGCGCGCCTTCCGTCGCCGGTCAGGCGGTTTCCCGTTAGGCGCTGCGCCATGGTGTTGCCGGCCATGGGACCCGATTGCCACTTAGTCCGCACTGCAATCCCTCCGATGTCCCGTGAGGACAGCCTAGGTGATTTCCACAGCGGTCAGACCGTCTCTTAGCCTCTTTTGCAGCCAGGGTTTCAAGGGAATCAACACAGCCTCCCTGGCCGGGGAGACCGGTGCTTCCACTTCCCTATCCACCGTGCCCACGCAAGGCAGGCTACTCTGCACACAGCGTTACGGCAGTGAAGCCGGGTAGCACCGCATTGCAGGTTCATCATCTGCCTCGTACACAGGTCGCTTGACCACAGAGGGAGTACGCCTGTGCACAACAGCAGGTCTCCACGGTAGCAGGGTCGGGTCCTCCATGCCATTGGAGGGCGCCCTACCACCGCAGACGCGGGGGCTCCCACGTCTCCCCCCAGCACCCACCCCAAACTGGGCGTAAGCAGCAGGCACCAGGGACTTCACAGTTGTGCCCTTTAAAGGATTTTTAGGCCCTTCTTACAAGACGGCAGATCCGACTAGGATACTGCGCCGCTGTTCAGTAATTAAGTATTTTAGCACACTTTTTCCAAATATTCAAGCATTTTATGCAATATATTCCGTATAAAATGCGGCAGGGACCGCCGCAAAACGGTCCCTGCCGGGAAAAATCACAGAATGATGCAGATCAGGCCTCCGCTTCCCTCGTTGATGATGCGCTCCAGCGCCTCCCGCATTTTTTTCTGGGAATCCGTGGGCATCCGGCGCAGCTTTGCCTGCAGGTCGTCGCCCACGATCTCATTGAAGCTGCGGCCGAAAATGTTGGACTGCCAGAGCTTGCTGGTGTCTCCCTCAAACTCCTGGAGCAGGTAATTCACCATGTCCTCGGACTGCTTTTCATTGCCTACGATCGGCGATACCGTGGTGGCAATATCGGCGCGTATCATGTGAACAGAGGGGGCGCTGGCCTTCATGCGGACGCTGTATCGTCCGCCCTGGCGGACGATCTCCGGGTCCTCCAGGTTCAGGTCCTCCACGCTGGGCATTACGATGCCATAGCCGGTGTCCAGCGCCGCCTGCATGGCCGGGGCCATCCGGTCATACTCCTTCCGGACAGCGGCCAGGCTGGTCAGCAGCTGCATAAGGTCGCCGTCATCGGTGACGGTGAGGCCGGATTGCCGGCTGAGCGTCTCATAAAACAGCCCCCGCGGCAGGTCCAGGTCTGCCGCGGCGATGCCCACGCCCAAATTCAGGCTGCGGACAGATGAGGCGGAAATGTTCCCCTCCCCCTGGAGAGCAGACAGGCAATCCCGCAGCTGGCGCACATGGGCCAGGTCTGCCGTCTCCCGGCGCACCGCCTGATATACGCCAGTTTTGATGGGATGGTCCGGCGGCAGGGCCTCCACCCAGGTGGGCAGGAACAGATCCAGCTCCCGCAGCGGAAACTCATACAGCAACCCCCGCAGCAGCTCGGTGATCTCCGGCTCCCCCAGCTCCAGACAGTTCACCGGCAGACACCGGACGTCGTACTGGCGCTGGATATCAGCGGCGATAGACTGAGCCCGGGGGCTCTGGGGCTGGGCGGAATTCAGCAGCACCACAAAGGGTTTTCCCAGCTCCTGCAGCTCCCGAATCACCCGCTCCTCGGCCTCCAGATAATCCTCCCGTGGGATCTCCGTGACGCTGCCGTCGGTTGTGACCACAATGCCCACGGTGGAGTGGTCGCAGATGACCTTCCTGGTGCCAAGCTCCGCCGCCTCAGTCATGGGGATCTCGTGGTCAAACCAGGGGGTCATGACCATCCGGGGCGACAGATCCTCATACTGTCCCACAGCGCCGGGCACCATGTAGCCCACGCAGTCAATAAGCCGCACGGAGAACGTGACCCCCTCCTCCATGCAGACCTCCACCGCCTCCTCCGGAACAAATTTGGGTTCCGCCGTCATGATGGTGCGGCCGGAGCCGCTTTGCGGCAGTTCATCCCGCGCCCGGTCCCGGCGGTAGCTATCGTCGATATTGGGCAGCACCTGGGTCTCCATAAACCGTTTGATAAAGGTGGATTTTCCGGTGCGTACCGGACCCACCACGCCGATATAGATACTGCTGCCGGTGCGGGTCGCCATATCCTGATAAATGGATGCGGACTGATTCATGGTCCATTCCTCCTGCTCCATAACATCTTGTCTGGTGTACTACTGTATGCACCGATGGCATTGGATAGACGGGAATATTTTGTCAAAAAGCTCAACAAACTGTTGATTATCAGTCAGCGTCTATGTTAGAATACAGGTCAGATAGATCGTTAAAAAGCCAACAAAGGGGAATGTGGATATGGAACAGTCCGGTACGGACCGCCGGGTGCGAAAAACGAAAAGTCAGCTGCGTCTGGCGCTGATGGAGCTGCTGGTGGAAAAAAGCGCAAAGAACATCTCTGTGCGGGAGCTGGCGGAGCGGGCGGATATCAACCGCGGCACCTTTTACATCCACTATCGGGACGTTGGCGACCTTTTGCAGCGCCTGGAGGATGAAATGGCCGACCGGCTGGCGGACCTGTGCAAGAGCCACAGGCCCGAGGACTCCGCACCGGGTCAGTTTCCCTTTCTGCGGGATCTGTACCGGTTCATCCGGGACAATGCAGATCTGTGCCGGGTGCTGTTGGGTCCCAACGGGGACATTGCCTATACCGACCGCATCTGCCGCATTCTGCGGGACAACTTTCTTTTTGATTTCCTGTCTCTGTTCTATCCGGGAGACCGGCAGCGGCTCAACAGTTTCTGTTCGTTTATCGTGTCAGGCAACCTGAACCTGGCGCTGGCCTGGCTGCGGGAAGGCGGGCAGGAATCACCGGATGAGATGGCCCAACTGGCAGGCGGCATCATCATGGGCGGCGTCAGCGCCCTGAAGCCCTGAAAGCAGTGCGTCCTCCGGCTATAAGCCGGAGGACATTTTTTTCGCGCAGGATCAGTGCTTTTTCGCCTTAGCCAGCCGGAAGCCGAAGAAAATGCCGCACACACCGCCCACAATGTGGGTCAGATGGGACACGTTGTCCGTCCTGGTAAGGCCGTCGGCGATCTCGCTGCCTAAGTAAAGGGCCACCACCAGCAGCATGGTCAGAGGAATGCCGCCCTTCTTCATCTCCGTAAAGGACGAGAGAACGATCATCATAAACACCACGCCGCTGGCGCCAAGCAGAGCGGAGTGGGGAAACAGCAGGAACTGCACCAGCCCCGTGGCAAAGGCGGTGACCGCGATCGTTGCCAGCAGATTCCGGCTGCCGTACTTCTCCTCCAGCCCCGGCCCCACCAGCAGCAGAAGCAGCATGTTGCTCATATAGTGGCTATAGCCCGAGTGGCCCAGAACGTGGGTAAAAAAACGCACATACGTCAGTGGGTCCGTCAGGGGCGCCCGGTAGACGCAGAACAGCCGGGCCGTGGAGGCTCCGCCGGTGGCGGAGTCCAGCACCAGCACCAGCAGGCTGAGGATGGCAAAGCTCAGCACCACCGGTGCGTTGAATCGGATGGCAAATCGTTTCACGAAAAAACCTCTTTCCAAATGTTCTGACTTCGATTATAATGGATGCATGGACTTTTGTAAACAAGGAGGCGCGTTTCGTGAAAAAACCGCTGAAGATCGTGCTGCTGGTGCTGGCGGCTGTGCTGCTGGTGGTCATCAGCTATCTGGCGTATGTGCTCATTGACTATCATCGGCTGGGGGATATGGACCTGGAGGTAGACCGTCAGGTGTCCCAGCCTGCTCAGACCGGATGTGAATACCATCTGCTGTCCTACAACATTGGCTTCGGCGCGTATGAGCCGGACTACGGCTTTTTCATGGACGGCGGAACGGAATCCTGGGCCTGGTCCCAGGAGCGCCTGACGGCCAACGTAGGGAACATCGGAGCCTTCCTGGCCCAGCAGCACGCAGACTTCTATCTCATCCAGGAGGTGGACCGGAACTCCACCCGCAGCTACCATGTGGACGAGGCCGCCATGCTGCGGTCCGTGCTGCCGGAGTATGACGAGACCTGGGCCCAGAACTATGATTCCCCCTTCCTGATGTACCCCCTGCGCCACCCCCACGGGGCATCGGTGTCGGGGCTGATGACCCTGTCCTCTCTGACGGTGGACAGCGCCCGGCGGGTGGAGCTGCCCATCGAAAACAGCCTCATGAAGCTGGTGGACCTGGACCGGTGCTACAGCGTACACCGCATCCCGGTGGCAGACGGCGGCGAGCTGGTGCTGTATAACCTGCACCTGTCGGCCTACACCTCCGACGGCACCATTGCCATGGAGCAGCTGAAGCTGCTGCTGGACGACATGCAGCGGGAGTATGCCGCAGGCAACTGGTGCGTGGCCGGCGGTGACTTCAACAAGGACCTGCTGGGCGACTCCGCCGCCTACTTCGGCGAGGCGGACCAGGAATACACCTGGGCCCAGCCCATTCCGGAGGACACCTTCAACGGGTACAATATCTCCCTGGTGGCCCCTCTGGACCCACAGAATCCTGTGCCCAGCTGCCGCAATGCCGACGGTCCCTATCACCAGGGGCAGTATGTGCTGACGGTGGACGGCTTCCTGGTGTCCGACAACGTGACGGTAACGGACAGCGGCGTTGTGAACCTGGCCTTTGCCTACTCCGACCACAACCCCGTGGAAATGCGCTTCGTGCTGGAGAAATAAGATGGGCAAGTATGAAGGCTCATGGAGCGGCATGCGCCGATATCTGGAGCATGATATGCTGGCACCCTGTCTCTATGGCCGGGTGCGTTACGGCTGCACTGCCTATGTGGGGATGGACGGCTCCCGGATATTTGAAATATGCATCGACGGAAGGCCAGTAAAGCACTTTTCTCTGGAGACCGTCAACACCTGGTTCCTGGATAACGGCTATCGGCCCGGTCCCCGGCCTGTGGGCCTGGGGGAATACTGGGATGGCCTGTGGATGCTGCTGGACGAGGTGCCCCGTTCCCGCCGGACGGCGTACACCGATGATGAGTTCTGCGATGCGTTAGCCGCCTACCGAACACAGGACATTGCGGCCAGCCTTCACTCAGAAGACCCCCTGGTCCGGATGCTGGCGATTCTGGACCGCCGGGTGGGCAAGCGAACCCTGTCCGCTCTGCGGGACACTGTTTCCCAACAGCCGGAGTGGCTCCAGAACTTTTACCGGCTGCGGATGGATGCCGAGGATTTCCAGCACAAATTGTAAAAAAAGTGTCGCCCTTTTTGACAAGCCAAAAAAGCAGTGCTACGGCGCAGTGCCGCGGCACTGCTTTTCTTCATATCACGCCTTTCGCCCCCAGCGGGCCATATAGCGGAACGCGGCAGGCCAGAGTGCACCGGCGAACAGCACCATAATGCCATAGCGCACGGCCCCGGCCACACCGGGACTGTGCAGCAGCGCCAGCAAGGGTGCCTTCAGCCCTGCCCGGATGCCCATCAGCAGCGCAAGGCCCAGCACCACCTTCAGCAGCTGCACCCACCACACGGCCCGGGTGTCGAAGTGGATATACCGCCGGTCCAGCCACCAGGAAATGCCGAAGCCCACCGTGGCCCCCAGCAGCTTCCAGCCGTTTTCCTGCCCGTGGGCCAGGTTGGCCGCGTCCACGTCCGCCGGGAAGGGATAGACATACGCAAACACCAGATACGCAATGCCCACCAGCAGCATCCCGGCAATCAGCCCCGCCATCAGGCTGGGCTTGCGGTCGGCCTGGCGGATCAGGGGATACAGCGCCAGCACCATCACCCCGGCCACGGCGAAGGACACCCCCACATCCAAGGGCGTATGCACCCCCAGATAGAGACGGGAAAACGACACCGCCAGCAGCACCGCCACGCAGGTCCACCGGACCCAGGGCCGCCGGGTGGACCGGGCGATGCCGCCGAAGGTAGCCACGGCATTCTGGGTGTGGCCGCTGGGGAAGGAATAGCCCGTGGCCTGCGCCCGGGCACTCTCCACAATGGTGAAATCCGGGTCCCGGACCCAGGGCCGGGGAATGCGGAACAGCAGCTTCAGAAACTGGTTCACCACCGTGCCGAAAAAGCCCATCAGCAGCAGGTAATACCCCTCCTCCTTGCTGACGCACCAAAAGATCAGAATCGCCGCCACCATGAACACGGTCTCCTCACCCAGATGGGTGACTGCTGAGAACACCGCGTCCCAGAACGGGGTCCGCAGGCGCTCCAGCGCATATAGCAAATTCATTGCCGTCCCTCCTTTTGGCGTTATTGTACCGTATTTTCCGTCCCGGCGCAAGAGGGAGCCGCGCCGCATATACTGTGGCAGAGGAGGGAGATACATGAGACGGGGAAATTGCGGCGCGGTCATCGGCGTGTGCGCACTGGGCCTGGGGCTGGGGATCCTGATCGCCGCCATCTTCCCGGTTGGTGCGCTGATGTTCCTGGTGGCGTTTCTGCTGATCGCCTGCGGGATCGTATGCTTAAAGGACGGGAGGTAACAACCATGAAGATCGTGATCTGGAAAGCGCCCCGGTGTCTGCGGGGCCTGCTGCGGCGGATGTTCGGCATCCGGGAATAACCCGGCGTTCTCCCGCATAGCCTTGGGACAGTGAAAACAAGGAGAGGACGGGAAACGCATGGAATTGGAGCTGAAATTTACGGAAGTCACCGGCTGTGAGCCGGTAGGCGACCTGGTGACTACCCAGGAGGAGTCCATGGAGACCGCTATCCCGGAATACTGCCCGGATATGGCCCGGATCGTGGACACGGTGGGTCAGCTGCGGCTGCGGGAAAAGCACCTGACCGGTCAGCAGCTCACCGTAAGCGGCAGCGTGGTGCTGACGGTACTGTACACCTCGGAGGAGAGCGCGGGCCTGCGGAGCCTGTCCATGGAGGTGCCGTTTTCCTGCCAGGTGGAGGATAAACGGCTCATGGGCTGCACCGCCGTGTGCGTTGCCGGGCGGCTGCTGCTGGCCGAGGCCCGGGCCGTCACGGCCCGAAAGCTGTATCTGCGTGTGATGCCGGAATTCACCGTGTCCGGCTATGCCAACCGGAGGCAGCGGCTGTGCTGCGGCGTCGGAGAGGACCCGGCCCTGCGGGTGCGGCGGCAGGAGACGGAGCTGGAGCTGCTGACGGCGGTGGAAGAACGGGAATTTTCCTTCACTCAGGAGGCCGTGCCGGAGGGCCCGCCGCCGGAGGACGTACTGATGGAGCAGGCCGCCGCCCGGGTGGAGGAATGCCGGCGGGTAGGCAGCCGCCTGGTGGTAAAGGGTCAGGCAGAGGTGTGCGTTCTGTACCGCGGAGACAACCAGGAGCTGGCGGCCTATCGGACCGCGCTGCCCTTCTCCCAGCTGCTGGACGGCCTGGACCTGCCGGAGGATGCGGACGTGGAAGCCCGTATTCCGTGGGTCCACAGCGAGGCCCGGGTGCTCCGGACGGAAAACGGCCCCGCGTTCGGCATCACCGTCACGGTATGCGCGGCGCTGTTTGTCAGGCGCAGGCAGCAGATCAGCTGTATCGAGGACCTGTACAGTCTGCGGCAGGTGGCCCGGGTGCAGCGGCAGGAGACAGCCCTGCCGGTGTCCTGGCGGCGGGAGACCCCCACCCAGGAGGCAGTGCAGCAGCTGGAGTTCGGCCAGGGCCGGCCCTTTGCGTATCTGACGGCGGCAGACTGCGGCGGCGTCAGCGTGGTGCAGGAGGGCGGCAGTCCGGCCCTGCGGTGTACGGTGCGGCTGCGGGTACTGTACCTGGACGAGAGCGGGACGCCGGTGTGCGCGGAGCGCTCTGTGGAGGTAACAGCCCCGGTGTCCTGGGAGCCGCAGACGGTCCGCGCCGCCTGCGGCCTGCCGCAGCTGCAATTCACCGGCAGTGCCTGCCGTCTGGCGGTACCGGTGACCTTTGAGGCCTGCCAGTGCCGTCGCCGGCCGGTACCGGCGGTGTCGGCGGTGGAGCTTCAGGATCCGCCGCCGGAGCCCCAGCCGTCTCTGATCCTGCGCCGCATGGCAGAGGGCGAGACCCTGTGGGACATTGCCAAGCAGTACCGCACGGACCAGGACGCCATCCGCTCCGCCAATGAGCTGACGGAGGAGGCCCGTCCGGAGGGTATGCTGCTGATCCCCCGGGTGCGGTGAAAACGCGGCTGAAATCACGATAGAATGGGGCGGACCCGAGGTCCGCCCCACTGGCTTGGGGGTTGACTTTGCCCATTCAAAGCAGTAATATATACTCACCATTGAATGAGACAGAGGAATGACTATGGCCGAGAGAATGACCGCAAGAAAACGCCAGGCCCTGGAAATGCGCAGCCGCATTCAGAGCGCCGCCCTGGACCTGTTCGACAAAGAAGGCTTTGAAAATGTCTCCGTGGAGGAGATCGCCCAGGCCGCCGGATGCTCCGTGGGCAACATTTATCACTACTTCAAAAGCAAGGACGAGCTGGCTATCCAGGTGACCAGCCATGTGGACGATGCCTACCGGGAGCTGGAGGCGGGATACCTGTCCGATACTGCCCATTCCGCCCGGGAGAAGCTGCTGGATTTCGTGGGCCGCTCTCTGGAGATCAGCGTGTCGGACCCGGTGCTCTATAAAGCGTTTATCCACGGGCTGCGGTATCCGGAGCAGCGGGTGCTGCAAAAAAACGACAGCCGCGTCTATTTCCGTGTACTGCTGGAGCTTGTCACCCTGTGCCAGGAGGAGGGCAGCATTCACCCCTCCCACGACCCGGATCAGGTGGTGGAGGAGCTGGTGGTGCTGCACCGGGGCGCACTGTTCGAGTGGCGCATTTATGAGGGCCGCTTTGACCTGCCCCAGCTGGGCCGCCGCATGGCCCGTCAGCTGCTGCGGGGCCTTCATTATGCAGATTGACCAATAAAAGCGGTGTTTTATTGCGCCTTTCTTGGAAAAAGAATGCATTGCAATTTGCCTATGCGACCCGTATAATAAACAAGAAAATTTTGAAGGGAGTGAGCAAGATGAAGTTCCGTATTCTGAACAATAAAATCTCCGCTCCCGCTGTTTTCATTTTCGTTTTCCCCTTTTGACCGGTATTTTTACCGGTCATTTTTTTTGGTCATTATCCCCCCTTCTGTTAGCAATAAACATCACATAAATGAGCGCAAAAGAAAGAGAGGAACTGTCACATGAAGAAAAACCTTGGACAAGACGCCATCTACGACGCCCGGGAGTTGGGTATCCCCCGGATGCTGGTACTGGGCCTTCAGCACCTGTTCGCCATGTTCGGCGCCACCGTGCTGGTGCCCATCCTGGTCACCAAGTACGGTCTGCCCCTGTCCATCCAGACCACCCTGCTGTTTGCCGGTCTCGGCACCCTGCTGTTCCACCTGTGCACCAAGCTGAAGGTTCCCGCCTTCCTGGGCTCCTCCTTCGCCTTCCTGGGCGGCTTTGAGGCGGTGGCCAGCCTGGATGTGGGCAAGTTCGCCGGCATGAGCGGCGAGGAAAAGCTGCCCTACGCCCTGGGCGGCATCGTGGTGGCCGGTGCCCTGTATCTGATCCTGGCCCTGCTGTTCAAGCTGGTGGGCCCCCAGAAGGTCATGCGCTTCTTCCCCCCCATCGTCACCGGCCCCATCATCATCCTCATCGGCCTGAACCTGTCCGGCTCCGCCATCGCCAACGCCTCCACCTGCTGGTGGCTGGCTCTGGTGGCCATCGCCATCATCGTGGTGGCCAACATCTGGGGCAAGGGCATGGTCAAGATCATCCCCATCCTGCTGGGTGTGGTAGGCAGCTACATCGTGGCCCTGATCGCCGGAAAGGTGGACTTCACCGAGGTCGGCGGCGCCAACTTCGTGGGCCTGCAGCACTTCGTCCTGGCAAAGTTTGACCTGACCGCCATCCTGGTGATGGCCCCCATCGCCATCGCCGCCATGATGGAGCACATCGGCGACATGTCCGCCATCTCCTCCACCACCGGCAAGAACTTCATCGCTGACCCCGGCCTGCACCGCACCCTGCTGGGCGACGGCCTGGCCACCATGGTGGCCGGTATGTTCGGCGGCCCCGCCAACACCACCTACGGTGAGAACACCGGCGTGCTGGCCCTGTCCCGGGTCTATGACCCCCGGGTCATCCGCCTGGCCGCTCTGTACGCCATCATCCTGTCCTTCTCCCCCAAGTTCGACGCCCTGGTGAACTCCATCCCCACTGCCATCGTGGGCGGCGTCAGCTTCATCCTGTACGGTATGATCTCCGCGGTGGGCGTGCGGAACGTGGTGGAAAACAAGGTGGACCTGACTAAGTCCCGGAACCTCATCATCGCGGCGGTGATCTTCGTCAGCGGCCTGGGCTTCAGCTCCACCGGCGGCATCACCTTCACCGTGGGCGGCGCAGACGTCACCCTGACCGGCCTGGCCATCGCCGCCCTGGCGGGCGTGATCCTCAACGCCATCCTGCCCGGCAACGACTATAAGTTCGGTGTGGACCCCCAGGGCGACAAGTCCGCTGACCTGGGCTCCTATTAAGGAATAGGAAATCAGCAAATCTGGTCTTCGTCTGAGTGAAATCATAAAATAAAGGTAGGCAGCATGGAAAACCACCATGCTGCCCACCTTTATCTTCATTCAAATGAACAGTGCAGTCCGTATCTGTTTTCTGTATCGGACACCCCCGCCGGAGGGGACGATCGCCCGGACTATACGGATTCTTGCTTCAGACGGCGAAGCATATGGATAACGGCCTCGCGGGTCAAATCCAGACCATAGGACCGGTTCAGCAGCTGGGCAATGCGGCCCGGCGGCCAGGCGTAGGAGATGTAGCGTTTCATGTCCTCCAATACGCCTTCCGGCAGATCTGTCCATTCAACCATAAAGGAAAGTCTCCTTTCTGCACGCCCCGCCGGACTGCGGCGGAGGGTTTTTCGCATTCACAGCATAGACCTATGCGTGCAAATTGTCAAGACAGGTGTCTGGTATTCTATGAAAAAAGCAATTTTTTCTTGTAAAAGAATCTTATATTTCATCAAATACGCGTTAAATACGCCTTCATCCGTTGGAAAATACTTGCTCACCTTTGGCCCACCAGCAGCCGCAGCGCCTGGGAAATACTCTGCACCGGCAGCAGCTCCAGCCCCGGCAGGGGCTTGATCTCCCGGGCCCGCCGGGCCGGGACCATGCACTGGGTGAAGCCCAGCCGGTGCACCTCCGTCAGCCGCTGCTCCAGATGGCTGATGGAGCGGATCTCGCCGGAGAGCCCCACCTCGCCGATGGCCGCCATGTGGTCCGGCACCGGCTTGTCCAGATAGCTGGAGGCGATGGCCACCACCGCCGCCAGGTCCGCCGCCGGTTCCTCCAGGGTCAACCCGCCGATGATGTTCAGATACGCATCGCACTGGGACACTTTCAGCCCGCCCCGCTTCTCCAGCACCGCCAGCAGCATGGCCGCCCGGTTGTAGTCAAAGCCGTTGCTCATGCGCCGGGGATTGGAGGCGCTGGCCGGAGCGATCAGAGCCTGAACCTCCGCCAGCACAGGCCGGGCCCCCTCCATGGCGCAGGTGACGCAGGTGCCGGGCGCGTCCTTGGGACGGCCGGACAGCAGCATCTCTGAGGGGTTTTCCACCTCCCGCAGGCCCCGGTCCATCATTTCAAACACGCCGATCTCGTTGGTGGCGCCGAAGCGGTTTTTTGCCGCCCGAAGAATGCGGTACGTCATGTGCTGATCCCCCTCGAAATACAGCACGCAGTCCACCATGTGCTCCAGGACCTTGGGCCCGGCAATGGATCCCTCCTTGTTCACATGGCCAATGACGAATACCGTGACCCCCTGGCCCTTGGCCAGCTGCATCAGGGCCATGGTGCAGTCCTTCACCTGTCCCACCCCTCCGGCCGGGGAGTCCAGGTCCTCGTTGTATAAGGTCTGGATGGAGTCCACGATCAGCACATCCGGCTGCTCACTTTGGACGCACTCCAGGATATTGCCCAGACACGTTTCCGACAGGACATACAGGTTTTCACTCTCCACGTCCAGCCGCTGGGCCCGCAGCTTCAGCTGATGGGCGGATTCCTCGCCGGAAACATACAGGACCTTGGAAAATTCCCCCAGCTTCTTGCAAATTTGCAGCATCAGTGTGGACTTGCCGATACCCGGCGCGCCGCCCACCAGCACCAGGGAGCCCTTCACCGCGCCGCCGCCCAGCACCCGGTCCAGCTCCCCCATGCCGGTAGAAAACCGGATCTCGTCAGCGGTACCGATATCCATGATGGGTACCGGCTTTACCGCTCTGGCAGACGCAGGCTTTCTTCCGGACTTCACCGGCTTATCCGTCTGCTCCACGATACTGTTCCATGCGCCGCAGGCCGGGCAGCGTCCGGCCCACTTGGGGGTCTCGTTGCCGCACTCGGTGCAGTAAAAAACGGTCTTTGTTTTCATGCTTTCGCTCCCTCTGTGTGATATTGCAGAAGCCCGGCAGCGATGCACGCCGCCAGCTTCACCTGATATTCGTCCGTTAAAAGCAGCCGTGTCTCCGCCGGGTTGGACAAAAACCCGCACTCGATGAGAATCGCGGGGCAGCGCACATTTTTCATAAGATAGATGGTGCTGTCTATGGCCCTGGCGTTCTTTTCGTTTCCGGCATTCACCGCGCCGTTCAAGGCTCCCTGCACCGTCATGCCCAGTTCGCCGCCGGGAGAAACGGCGTTGTAAAACACCTGGGCCCCGTGGACCGACGGATGGTCCGGCATGCTGTTCTGATGGATGCTGATGAGCACAGCCCCGGACTGCTGGTTGATCAGGGCCACCCGGTTTTTCAGGTCCGACACCTTCTTCTCCCGCAGGGTAACGCAGTCCGGAGAATAGATGGCCTCCTCTCCCTCCCGGGTCAGCACGGTGTCCCGGCCCAGGAACAGGAAAACATCCCGCAGCTTTCGCGTGATGGCCAGATTGACGCTGCTCTCCGCCACACCGTCCCGGGATACCGCGCCGCCGTCCTCGCCGCCGTGTCCGGCATCCAGCACTATGGTCTGCCGGCCTGTTCCGGCCATGGCAGGCCGGGCAGACGGTCCGGCCCACAGGGCAGCCGCAGCTGCCGCCGCCAGGAGCGTCACCGCTGCCGCCATCACATATCGTCGCCGAAGCAACATGATCATCTCCGCACCCCCTCCGCCACACCGTATGAGCCGGAGGATTCATTTATACCATATCACATTTTTCGGCAAATGGGAATCCCCCCCGTTTCCCACGAAGGCGGGGAGTCATATACTGGGTTGAGCCCTCAATCGGGGGCTGTGCTCATGAATCATGAAGGAGGTATTCCCCTTGTACACAGAAAAAAACAATTCATCTCCAGGCGCTTGCCGGCAGGGGCAAGGGAATTTGCCCGGCAGCTGCGGGGCGTTGGCGTTTCCGTTTGTAGCCGTGCAGCAGCAGGACCCGCCCCGGTATGACCAGCGGGAGGCTCTCCAGCAGGGCACGCTGTTTCCGGGGTTGGACCTGCCATTTCACAAAGAGCTGCGCAGCCGGTTTCCGGCGGCCAACAGTGCCCTTTCCGAGCTAATGGCGCTGGACTTTGCCATCGACGAGCTGGGCCTGTATCTGGTGACCCACGCGGACGACAAGGAGGTTCTGGACCTGTACTGGAAGTATATCGCCCTGGCCAAAGAGGGCCGGGCCCGGTATCAGGAGCAGTACGGTCCCCTGACCCAGACCGCCGTCACGGAGGGCGGCTACAAGTGGCTCAACGACCCGTGGCCCTGGGATGAAGGAGGTTCGGACTGATGTTTGTTTATGAAAAAAAGCTGCAATATCCCGTGCGCATCGCCAACCCCAACCCCAAGCTGGCGGCATTTATCATCAGTCAGTATGGAGGACCGGATGGCTTTTGGATATATAAATTTTTGTCCTCATTTTGTATGCAAAAAGAGAGTACCCGAAAAAACCAGATACTCTCTTTTATGATGATGTTCAGTCCATGGCCGGCCGCTCGTCACCCATGAAGAATACCGCCACGGTGCCGGGGCCGCTGTGGGACCCGATGATGGTGCCGATGTCGCACAGGCGGATCTTGCCCTTCAGCTTGGGGAAGCGCTCCTCCAGGGCGTCAATAAGCATCCGGGCGTCCTCCGGACACTGAGAATGGCACACGAAGCATTTCTGGTCATAGTCCCTGCCGCCCTGGGCGTGCTCCTCCATGGCGTTCACCGTGGTCTCCACGGCCTTCTTCTTGCCCCGGACCTTGCCATAGGCCTTGATGGCCCCCTTGTCATCCAGCCGCATAATGGGGCAGATGTTCATAATGGTGGCCACCATGGCCGCCGCGCCGGACACCCGGCCTGTACGGCGGAACTGGGTCATGTCGGAGGAGAAGAACTGGTGGTGCACCTTGTTGCGGTTGTCCAGCACCCACTGAGCGGTTTCCTCCAGAGTGGCCCCGCTGTCCCGCATGTCCGCCGCCGTATCCACCAGCAGGCCATAGCCCGAGGAGGAGCACAGGGAATCGATGACCACGATCTTCTTGTCGGGATACTTCTCCTGCAGCAGCTTCCCTGCGGTCATCGCGTTGTGAACGGAGCCGGACTGGCCGGAGGTAAAGGCAATATGCAGCAGATCGCCCCTTTTCAGCTGCTCCTCAAAGAAGTCCAGGTACGCTGCCACGTTGATCTGGGAGGTCTGGGGCAGCTTGCCCTCCTTCAGGAACCCGTAAAACCGGGGCAGCGCCGCCGGGTCACGGCCCATATCGTCCACATAGTCCTGGTCGTTGACAACATAGTGGTAAAACAGCACGGGAATATCCCGCCGTGCCATATACGCATACGGCAGGTCCACCGTGGAGCAGCAGCTCAGCACAAAGTTCCGTTCCATATTCCCTCTCCCTTTCGATTTGGTAGGATTTAATAGGTACATTATACCAAATCCAGGGGAAAAGTCAAACGTTCTCCGCTATACATCCCGCCCCCGGTGTACAGCTCACTTCTGGGACAGCAGGGAATAAATGACGTATCGCCCCTCCGCCGTCTTGTGCAGGGTCAGCACCCGGCCGATGCCCTCCACACAATACGCCGGGTCATCCGGAGAGACGCTGTGGTCAAAGAGATGCCACTCACTGTCGTCATACAGCAGCACCTGGTCACCCACGACGTATCCCCGGTCACAGTGGAACTCGCCGGGTCCGGCGTCGCTGGTGAAGTTGTAATAGGCATCGTTCTCCGGGCGGTACAGCAGCACATCCGTTTGTATGCCCTTCAGGTCGGCCCGGGTAATACCGGCATACTCCGTCAGCAGACCGTCCACTGTCGCTCCGGAATAACGCCATACCGGCGTAGGGCTGTCTGCCAGAGTGGAATCCATCCCCCTGTACCAGCCCGGCAGCTGCTTCAGCGCCTCATACTCCGCCGGATCACTTATCAGCTCCCTCTGCGGGCTATATCTGAGCACGCAGGACAGGTCGATCTGAGAAGGGTCCGCATAGTGACAGCGGAAAAAGCCGTTGATCGGACGGTACGACGCCCCGCCATCCGCAAGCTGGACCCAGGCCCAGCAATATTCGTTCACCTGTGCCAATTGCCCGGCGGTCAGCGGGACGGCCCCCTCCGGCGGCAGCTCCATCCCTGGCCTGGGCTCATACGGCTCCTGTACCGGAGCCACCCAATCCGACTCCCGCCCGGAGTTATCCGGCTGACTGATGGCCTGCGTCGGCGTTCTGGGCGCGTCCTTCCGGGCGGAACCGGTAAAGGCGCACCCTGCCGCTGCCGCCACCACCAGCACCAGTACCACAGCAGTGTACACGGTGGTGCGTGGGCGCTTCGCAATGCAGCGGATGCGCTCCCGGATCCCCCCGGCCCCATCGGTCATGGTGGTAGCCGTTACCAGCAGATTTCCAGGCCTGCGGCAGGTCATCCGCACCAGGGTCCGGCCATATGCGGCCCGCTGCTCCTCGCCCAGGCGGCGGATGGTGGCATCGTCACATGCCAGCTCCGCGTCCCGCCGGGACAGGACCGCCGCCCACCATACCAGGGGATCGTACCAGTGTACTGCCAGGCACACGCACCGCAGCAGCGACCACACATGATCCCCGTGGCGCAGATGGGTCAGCTCGTGGGCCACGCTGTGCTGCCGGGTCACATCGTCCCCGGCGGCCTCCGGCGTCAGGTACACGGCAGGGCGCACCAGGCCGAACAGGCACGGGGTGTCCACCGCCTCCGTCACATAGACCGGCATCCGGCCCTCCCGGGTCAGCTCCCGGCGGCTGCGCCGCAGACGGATATAAAGCCGCAGATTGGTCCCCGTTAGGGTCAGAGCCATGGCGGCCATACCGCCCAGCCACACCCATTGCAGTACCTGCACCGCCGTGGGCCGCTGCAGGGCCCGGATCTCCCGGTCCATGGCCTGCTGCTGCCGGGGAGCCAGCTCCGATACATCCAGGCCCCGCCCGGCGTATTCCCGGGCTACCTGGCTGTATGCCGCGTCATAGTCCATAGACGGCGTCAGCACCGCCTGCACCGCAGGCGTCTGCTCCAGCGCCGCAGCGGCGGTCCCGGCGCTGTAGGCTCCGCTGCCGAAGCTCACCGGCACCAGCAACCGCACCAGCACAATGGCCCACATGGCGTACTGCACCCCCGGCCGCAGCCGCCCCCGCAGGGCATATCGCACGGCGATGACCGCCGCCAGCAGCACCGCAGAGGAAATGATCCATTCCAGCATATCAGTCCGCTCCTTTCTGGTCCTCCAGCTGCTGCAAAAGGGCATACAGCTGGTCGATCTCCTCCTGAGGCAGCGCCTGCCTTCGGGTCATAGAGCTGACCAGCAGGCTCACGCTGCCGTTATACACCCGGGTGAGAAAGTCCTCCGTCTCCTGTAAAGCGGCGTCCTCCCGCCGCAGCACCGGGGAGAATACCTTTTTCCTTCCCTCCTCCCGGCTGCTCACCGCGCCCTTGTCCTCCAGGCGCTGCAAAAGGGTCAGGGTAGTGGACCGGCTCCAGCCGGTGCGCCGGGCCATGTATTCGGCGGCCTCCCGGCCGGTGCGGGGCGCCTGCTCCCACAGGCACTCCATCACCTGCCACTCCGCCTGGGTCAGGTCGATGCGGGACTGTTCCATGGCGTGCACATCCTTTCTGTCTACGTCTGTAAACAAAGCATAACACGATTGTTTACAGCTGTCAACAGTAAATTCGCAAAAAACCGGGGACATCGTCCCCGGCTTTTTGCTCAGCTCATCTTCTCGGCCACCGACTCCAGCGCCTGGTCCATAGCGTTGCCCATCCGCTGCATGGCCTTACCCACAGCAGTCTTTCTGGGCCGGGGGCGCGGGAGAACGATGATCTCGATCGTGGCACCGGCCACCATCCCGGCGGCCAGGCCCCACAAAAATGCGCCTGTCTTGCACATCCGGCATTCCTCCTTTTTCGGTACGCGCTTAGTATGGCCCGCCGGGCGGAAAATAACCCCGCCGCTCTTGCCAAAATCCGGAGAATTGCGTATAATAACAAGGATCATTTTGCGCGCACAAGGAGATTTTTTATGTCGATCGCAGTTTTACAGGATAAGATCCGCGCCCGGAAAACGCCCCTGGCCCTGGTTCTGAGTCCGGAGGCGGACAAGCTCAACCCGAAAATCACGAAAAACTTCACCGACCTATACGGTCCCGGTGATATGGCCGAGGCCGAAGCCCTGCGCTATCACGGCAGCCAGCTCATCGGCCAGGCGGCTCCCCTGCTGCCCGCCGTGGTGCTGCGGGCGGAGCGCTATCTGCGCTGCGGCTTTATGGGCATGGATGTGCTGGCCAACCTGGTGAACATGGCCAAGACCCAGGGACTTTACACCATTGTGGACGCCCGGACCTCCGCTCCGGAGGTATACACCGCCGGAGGAATACATGCCGACGGCGTCACCGTCACCCCCTATCCCGGCAGCGACGTGTGCCGGGCGGCGGAGGATAAGTCCGTATTTGCTGCCGTCCGCACCGGAAATCCCTCCGCCCCGGAGATACAGAGCCTCATGTCCGGCGATCGCCGCCTGTACCTGGCGGCAGCGGAGCAGATGGCCCGCCATGGCGCGGCCCTGATGGCCGAGACCGGCTACAGTCTGGATGTGAAGGAGCTGCGCGCCCGGGCCCCCAGGGCATTTTTGCTGCTGCTGGGCTGCGACGGGGAAAACGCCCTGCCCGCCTTCGATGACTATGGCCGGGGTGCGCTGCTGGGGGACGATACCCTGCAATACGCCGACGCCGACGCCATCCAGGCCGCCGTCCGGCAGCTGAAACAGCTGGTTACCGTGCTGTAAAGGAGAAGCCATGACAAGGATCTATCTCATCCGCCATGCCGAGGCCGAAGGCAATCTTTACCGCATTGCCCACGGCCATGAGGAGGGCCTCATCACCGACTATCGCGGTCCCCGCCAGATCCGGGCCCTGGCCCAGCGGTTCCGGGACATCCCGGTGGACGCCGTATATGCCAGTGACCTGATCCGCACCCAGACCACGGCCCAGGCCATTTCCATGCCCAAGGGCCTGCCGCTGCACCCGGACCCCGCCTTCCGGGAAATCGGCATGGGCATCTGGGAGGGGCTGACCTGGCGCCAGATCGAGACCCGCTGGCCCCTGCAGCTGATGGAGTTCAACCGCCAGCTGGATCGCTGGCATGTGGAGGGCTGCGAGACCGCCCAGATGGTACTGGACCGCTATCTTCCCGCCCTGCGCCGGGTAGCCCGGGAGCACGACGGCCAGACGGTGGCCATATTCTCCCACGGAGCCGCCCTGCGCATCGTGCTGGGTACCCTTCAGGGGCTTTCTCTGGCGGATATCGGCCAGACGCCCCACGGCGACAACACCGCCGTGTCCCTTATTGAAGCCGACGGCGATGAGCTGCGGGTGGTGTTCCGTGACGACAACAGCCACCTGACCGGCCAGGAGGGCCTGTCCACCTTCGGTAAGCAGACCTGGTGGAAAACCAAGGGCATGGTGGAGCCCGGACAGCTGTACCGCCCCGCAAGTCATGAGCAGTGCCACCTGTTCGGCGCACCGGAGAGCGGCCAGAGCACCGCCGTGTGGTACAACGGCCAGGAGCTCATCGGCCTGTTCCAGACCGTCCGGGAGCCGGACGCCCTGCGCATCACCTGGTACGGTATGGACCCCCTGTGGCGGGGCCGCCGCCAGGGCATCCCGCCTATGGGGCAGATCATCCAGCAGGGGCGGCGTCTGGGTCTGGAGCGCCTGCGGCTGACCTGCACCGACGAGAGCCTGCGCCCCTTCTGGCAGCGTCTGGGCTTTTACGGAGATGGGCCGGAGCTGGAAAAGAACATCCGTCTGCAAATCCCCAACCTGCGAGAGTGGGTAATGGAGTAAAAAATCAAGTCCTCCGACTGCACCGGAGGACTTGATTCCGTCTTTACAGCAATTCTTCAAAGCTCCGGATGACCCGGTGACAGACCTGACACATTTCCGGCCAGGACACATGGAAAAACTCGTCATATACGCCTACCACCTGCATCCCGGCATCCCGCGCCGCCCGGCAGGCAGCCACGGAGTCATCATACACGGTGCATTCCTCCGGCGTCACTCCCATCAGCGCTGCCGCATGACGGAAGGTCTCCGGGTCCTTCTTGTCCATTCCCAGATCGTGGGCAAACAGGATGCGCTGGAAGTACTCCGTCAGTCCCAGCCGTCCCAAAGCGGCCCGGCAGTGCTCCGGCACGCTGGAGGTCAGCACGATCATCCGCTCCCCCGCCGCCCGGCACCGGTCCAGATATGCCCGGACTCCCGGCTTGATGGGCACCCGCGCAGCATAAGCATCCCCGGCCATCTGCATCCATTCGGCCATAATGTCCTCCTCGGACTCCTCCAGATGGCAATATGCCTTGGTAAATTTGGCGGCCATGGGAAAAATGGTATGGGCCACCCCCTCATAGTATTCCCGGGTATAGGGATACCCCCGCTTGGCCAGAAACGCCTCGTCCACCTGCCTCCAGATGCCGTTGGAGTCGATCAGCGTACCGTCCATGTCGAAAATCAGCATAAAAGTGCCTCCCTGCCGTTTTGCATGATTATACCAGAAATGCAAAAGCCTTGCAATACCGGGAAAAAGCTGGTAAAATGGAGCTACTCTACAAAAGGAGACATAGCCATGAAAAAGCCCGTATACTACGTGATCCTTGCTCTGCTGATCGGCGTGTTCCTCTTTGCCGCCTACAAGGTGGGCAGCTACTACCTGGAGAAATACCGCAGCGATAAGGTCATTTCCGATGCCACCCGCTTTGTGACCCTGCCCGGCGAGGATAACAGTACGGATAACCCAGACAGCGATCCCGGCGGCGATCCGGAGTGTCCCACGGTGCAGTTTGACGAGCTGAAGCAGCAAAATGAGGATGTCATTGCCTGGATCTACGGCGCCAATACCCATATCAATTACCCGGTGGTCCAGGGCAGCGACAACGACTACTATCTGCGCCATCTGCTGGACGGCACCTGGAACGACAACGGCAGCATCTTTATGGATTGCTCCAACAAGGCCGATTTCTCCGACCAGAACAGCCTGATCTACGGACACAATATGACGTCCGGCGCCATGTTCTCCAACCTGGTGAAATACAAGAAGCAGGCGTACTATGACCAGCATCCCTATCTGTACATGCTGACCCCCCAGCAGAATTACAAGCTCCGTCTGTTTGCCGGCGTCATCGTGGACGCGGCGGGCTACATTCTGGACAGCAGCGGCCAGGTGGCCTACCCTGATTGCAGCGTCTACCAGTTTCAGGTAACCCAGGAGTTTTTGCAGCAGATGGTCAACTACTCCACCTTCCGCTCCACCACCGGTGTTCCCTCGGCAGACAGCCACATCGTCACCCTGTCCACCTGCACCTACGAATTCAAAAACGTCCGCTATGTTGTCCTGGGCGTTCTGGAGCCCATCCAGTAAGGAAATATGCCATCAGAAGGGGACCTGTTCACGGTGAACAGGTCCCCTTCTGCGCTTATTCCTCTATAGCACGCATATCCTTGCTGGGGTCAATCTTTGCGATCTTGAACCCGGTCAGGATAAAGATCAGGCCGAAAATCGGCGTGATCCAGTTAAGAAATGCATACGGCGCATAGGCAAAAGCCTCCACCCCAAGGGTCCCTGCGGCGAAAGCGCCGCCCACGTTCCACGGCAGCAAGCAACCGCCGATGGTGCCGATATCCTCCAGAATGCGGGAGCAGTTCTCCGGCTTCAGGTTATACTTCTTATACATAGGGGCAAACAGCGTGCCCACCATGGCGAAAGCAAAGTGGTTGGTACTGACCAGCAAGATGCACAGGATCACCACGCCCGCAGTGATCAGCATCAGGCTCTTGCCGGACTTGACCCGCTTGGAAATTGCCTCGATCACCGGCTCCAGCAGGTGCATGCCGGAAATAATGCCGCCCAGGCCCAGTGCTCCGATGAAGATGGCCACCATGCTGAACATGCTGCTCATGCCGCCGCGGTTGAGAAGGCTCTTGAGAATGGCGTTGTCGCTGTCCACCACAAAGCCGCTGTAGGCAAAGCCGCCTACAGCCTTGATGGAAAAGCCCTGATACACGATGGCGATGACAGCCGCCACCACCGCCCCGATAAGCAGGGTCAATATGGTGTCCTTCTTGCGGATCAGCATATAGATCACTACGATCACGGGGATCAGGGGAACAAAGCCCAGCTTGAAAATGCCGCTGAGATTGGTAATGATCTCGTTGACGGCGGTGGGGTCATAACTGCTGCTGCCATGCCGAATGCCCAAAATGGTATACAGCACAGCGGAGATCACATATGCCGGCGCACAGGTATACAGCATATACTTGATATGAGTCATCAGCGGCACGCCGGAAAGGGTAGAGCTCATCAGGGTAGAGTCGCTGACCGGGGACATCTTGTCTCCGAAATAGGCGCCGGAGATCACTGCTCCGGCTACCAGTGCCGGGTTGAAACCAAGGCCCATGCCCACGCCCATCATGGCAATACCCGCTGTACCCACGGTGCCCCAGGAGGAGCCCAGGATCAGCGACACCGCCGAACACAGCAGCATGGTCACCAGCAGGAAAATGCTGGGGCTGATTACCTTCAGGCCAAACACCAGCACCGTGGAGATCGTGCCGGCTGCCAGCCAGGTTCCGATCATGATGCCTACTGCCAGAATAATGGCCGAGGCGGGCAGGGCGTTCTTTCCCATTTCATAGGCCTTTTCCAGCATTTCGCTGAAGCTGTAGCCCAGCTTTGCTCCGAACGGGGCTAGAAGCAGCCATCCGAAAAACAGCAGCAGGCCCACGTTCATTTTCAGGACGCCCACACCGATGCCGATGAGAATGGCCAGAGTGCCGATGGCCAGCAGGGAGAATGCCGCTGTGGGACTTTTCTTTTCTTTCACAACAGAACGCACATCACTGTTCATATTCATTTATCTCCTTATCGGTCGTTGTGTTTCAGTCAAAGGCGCTGAGTGCCTGACGCACGTCCTCGATCAGCTCACCTACATCTTCAATGCCCACCGTGAACCGCAGTACGCCGGGGGTAATTCCCATGGCGCGCCGCTGGTCGTCGGGCACGTCCTTATGGGAGGTGCTGACCGGGTGCATCATCGTACTGTGGATACCGCCCAGGGTACCGGCATAGCGGATCATTTTCAGGCGGCGCATGAATTCGTCGATCTTCTCCACGTCCTCCGGCACCTCCACGCCCACGATGCCGCACATCTCCTGGTTGGACCGGAATGTGCGCAGAGCCAGCTCGTGCTGGGCAAAGCTGTCCAGACTGGGATGCTCCACCCGGACAACATGAGGCATTTTTTCGACGGCCGCCGCAAACTGGGCGGCATTTTCCATCTGGCGGCGCACACGCAGCTCCATAGTACCGAAGTTTTTCAGCATGGTAAAGGCCGCATAGGGGTCGCATGCTGTACCGCAAAGGATCGAATGAGTGCGTACCGTGTCCATCAGTGCCCGGCTTCCGGTGACCGAGCCCGCGATGGCATCGCTGTGTCCGTTCATGAACTTGGTCATGCTGTTGATGACCACATCAGCGCCCAGTTCCAGCGGGCGAACGGCAATGGCGGTGGTAAATGTGTTATCCACCACCAGCAAAGCCCCGTTTTTATGGGCAATCTCAGCCGCCGCGCGAATGTCGGTCATGCGGTTGACGGGGTTAGCGCATACCTCCGTATAAACCATACGAGTTTGGGGCGTAATAGCCTGGGTCAGGGCATCCAAATCCCGCATATCCACCATTTTGCTGCGGATGCCAAATTTAGGCAGCAGGTAGTTCATGATCTGGTGCGTTTCACCGTAGATGTTGCTGTTGCAGATTACTTCATCTCCCTGATTCAGCAGCGAGATCATGGTGGTAGTGATGGCTCCCATGCCGGATGAGCAGATTACAGAATCCTCGCCGTCCTCCAGGAAGGTCACCACGTCCGCCAGAGCCGTTCTGTCGGGGTTGTTGAAGCGTACATACGAAAATGTCCCGTTCTGCGCTTTAGAGGTAGTCAGATCCGGAATAAAAAACGCGGTATTGGGAAAATAAGGAAAAACCATGGGAGACATGAAAGTCTCTCCGCTGACTTCTCTGCCATGGGCAAATATGCCTGCGGTAAAGGAGGGCTCGCTCATGATATTGTACATTCCTCTCTTGGTAATTTGGGTCGGCTCAGCTGCCGCGGCGCCAGCGGCAGCTCCGCCCCGCACATGGGGACCGGTCTTCACTACCACGCAGTATAAACTTTATGACAGTCATAATGTCAATAGAGTTTTTGAATTTTGTAGGAGCTATTGAATTTTTACTACATCTCTTGTATACTTCTTACAACATGGAAAGGAGGGTTTCCCATGAAGGAGCTGTATTCTATCGGAAAAATGTCTGCCATGATGGGCATTTCAGCCCAGGTGCTGCGGCACTATTGCGATATCGGGCTGATTACACCGGAGTATATTAATCCAGAAACCGGATACCGATACTTTTCCTTCGCGCAGTTTCACTACATCGACCGCACGCGGTATCTGCTGAAATGCGGCTTTCATCTGTCCGAGATCAAGGCTATCCTGGAGCACAACGACATGGACTATACCATAGACAGGCTCCACCGAAAGCAGGAGGAAGTCCGGGAGCAAATCCGCCGAGCACAGGACTCTTTGAAAACCCTGGAATGGTATGAGGAATACTTTACCAGCGGCGAACACGCCAATCAGAGCGGATACTTTCGGCGACACTGCCCCACCCGCTGGCTGCTGGCCATTCACTGCGACGCAGATTATCGCTTCAAGGATTTCTATCCGGCCTTTTCGGCCCTGCGCGAACAGCCGGAGCTGCAAAATATCCGATATCGCCGTCAGTTCGTCAGCATTCTGGATGCCACTGAGCTGATGGAAGGACATCGGAAACGGTATTATGCCGGTATGTTCACGCTGGAAAAGCCGGATATTGAATCCCCGGCTATTATAGAAATTCCAGAAGGAGACTATTGGTGCTTTCGTGCTCCCATTCTGGGTGACCACTGGAAGCCGTTGCTGCTCCGAGAGCTGGTACATCAGCACGGCACGCCGCGATTGCTGCTGACAATGGAGTATGAAAACAGCCTGATCAGCTTCAAGGAGTGTCCCCACGAGGTGCAAATCCTGTTTTAAAGGCACAAAAAGCGTCTGCTTTCCAAAGAAAACAGACGCTTTTTATGTACAGCTTTTTACCGTTTGTTGGACCGCAGCCAGATGCCCTGCTTTTCAGCACTGGCGATCAGCTCATCCCGGAACTTGGGATGGGCGATAGAGATCAGCTTCTCCGCCCGCTCCCAGGTGCTGCATCCCACCAGATTCACGCCGCCGTATTCGGTGACGACATAATAGGCCAGACTCCGGGGATCGGTGACGATATCGCCGGGAGTCAGCAACGGGTTGATGCGGGACACCATCTCCCCCTCCTTGTTGACAAAGGAGGACGTCAGACAGATGAAGGCCTTGCCGCCCTTGGATACGGCGGCGCTCTCCAGGAAGTCCAGCTGGCCGCCGGTGCCGCTGATCTGCCGGGTGCCGGCGCTCTCGGCGCATATCTGGCCGTACAGGTCCACGGAGATGCAGTTGTTGATGGACACAAAGTTGTCGATCTTCCCCACGATAGAGGGATCGTTGCAGTAGCTGATAGGATAGGTCACCACACCGGGGTTCTCCCGGATCCAGTCGTACAGGTCCGGCGAACCAATGGCAAAGCCGAACACACTCTTATAGCGGTCCAGGGTCTTTCTCTTGTTGTTGATCTTTCCGGCCTTGTACATATCCAGGTACGAGTCGCACAGCATCTCCGTGTGGATGCCCAGGTCCCGCAGGTCGGAGCGGGCGATCATCTGGCCCACGGCGTTGGGCAGGGAGCCGATGCCCAGCTGCAGGGTGGAGCCGTCCACCATATTCTGCACCACATACTCGGCGATCTTCATCTCCGTCTCGCTGGCGGCGGGAGTCTTGATGCCCGGCAGGGGGCCGTGGGGGCCCTCCACGATCATATCCACATCGTCGATGTGGATGCACTCGTCCAGCCCGCCATAGACCCAGGGCAGATTCTCGTTGACCTCCAGGATCACCACGTCGGCCTTGTCCAGCACCGCCCGGGCGGAGGCGTTGGACACGGAGAAGTTGAAGTATCCATGCTCATTCATGGGGGTCACGCAGGTGATGGCCACGTTTACCGTGAGGAAATGGTCATAGTAGGCCCCCAGATTCCGGAACACCATAGGGTTGAAGTTGCACAGGCCCCGGTCGCAGAGCTTGCGCTCATAGCCGGACATGTGCCAGCTGTTATAGATAAAATGCTCCCGGCTGGGGTCGCACTCCACCATCTGAATGGGCTGCTGGATCAGATAGCCCCGGATCTTCACGCCCCGCAGCTCGTCCTTCCGCTTGGCAATGGCCTCATCCATCAGGGACGGGAACGCGCCGCCCATGGAAATATCCAGCCAGTCGCCGCTCTTGACCACCCGGGCCGCCTCCTCCGGGGTGCGCAGCTTGCGTTTATATTCCGACGTATAGTCAAACGGTATCGCCATAGCCTGTCCGCCTCTTTCTCTGTTTTGGTATTGTTAATTAAATCACCTTTCCCGGAGTTTGTCAATAGATTAACAGGGATTCTCTGAAAAAGACGAATTCCGAACCGCCGCCAGCATGGTGCCGTAAGGATGGGGCTTCTCCTCCACCGGCTGAAAGCCGTTTTTTGTCCAGAACCGTGTGGACTGGGGGTTGGCCTTCTGATATGCCAGCCGCACCCGGGAAAAGCCTGCGGTCTTCAGTTCTTCCAGCAGTTCTTCCACCAAGCGGGAGCCTATACCCTGACCGGAGAAGCGGCCGTCTACCATAAACAGGCCGATATAAGCCGTTTCCGCCGACGGATACCCGTCGATCAGGTCCAGCACCGCCGCCAGACGGTCCCCATGGAAATAGCCCAGGAAATACTTGTCCTCCGGCGCTGCTCCCGGCGGCAGCAGCGTCATATCCTGCCGGATGTCCGCCTCGCTGGGCTCTGTGCCGCAGTGCCGGTAGTACAGCGGGTTGCTGCGGCACAGGGTCAGGATCTGCGCCGTGTCCTCCTCTGTCAGCCGTCGCACCCGATACGCCCGGGACAGTCTCTCTATGTGCAGCATGGCCACTCCTCCCGAATATAGGATGGGGCCCGCCAGGCGATCTCCGCCGGCGGGCCCATATGGTGTGCGCGAGCAAGTCTGTAAGCCGGGTTCTGTATTTGACAGTCATCTATCTAAGCGCGCCGTTGCCGGTGCGCTTCAGCCACCTCGGGAGCGGACGGGCCGCCCTATTGCTCCCATACCGGTGTTGCTCCGGATAGAGTTTACAGCATCGGACACTCTCGAGCCGATGGGTGAGCTCTTACCTCGCCTTTCCACCCTTACCCCCAAAGGGGCGGTATATCTCTGTTGCACTTTTCCTGAAGTCGCCTTCGGCGGGCGTTACCCGTTATCCTTGCCCTGTGGAGCCCGGACTTTCCTCATGAACAGGCTTTCGCCTTGTCCCCGCGACTGTCTGGCTTACTCGCACGAATATTGTACCCGACCCGCCGCGGAAAGTCAACCGATTTTCGCGGAAATGATTGAACTGCGCCCCGGAATGCGGTATAATCTGTAAGTTGGATACGTTAGATATGATAAGGAGGAACATCCTATGACCTTGCGGGAATATATTGACCGGCTGCGGGGCAGAACCGTGGCCGTTATCGGCATCGGCGTCAGCAATACGCCCCTGCTGCGGCTGCTGCTGCGGGAGGGTATCTCCGTCACCGCCTGCGACCGCAGCAGCCGGGAAAAGCTGGGCGCGTTGGCCGGCGAGCTGGAGGCTGCCGGGGCAAAGCTCCAGCTGGGGGACGGATATCTTCAGAATCTTTCCCAGGACGTGATCTTCCGCACCCCGGGCCTGCGGCCCGACGTGCCGGAGCTGGAGGCCGCCCGGGCCAAGGGCAGCACCATCACCTCCGAAATGGAGGTGTTCTTTGAGGTCTGCCCCTGCCCCATCATCGCCGTTACCGGGTCCGACGGCAAAACGACTACCACCACCATCATCGCCCAGCTGCTGCGGGCAGCGGGCCACACCGTCCATGTGGGCGGCAACATCGGCCATCCCCTGCTGGCGGAGGCCGATACCATCCGGCCCACGGACTGGGCCGTGCTGGAGCTGTCCAGCTTCCAGCTGATGACCATGACCCACAGCCCTCACATCGCCGTGGTGACCAATCTGGCCCCCAACCACCTGGACGTTCACAAGAGCATGGAGGAATATGTCTGGGCCAAGGAGAACATTTTCCGTCACCAGCAGCCCGGGGACATCGCCATCTTCAACCTGGACAACGCCATCACCCGGCAGCAGGCCCTGCGCGCCCCGGGCCGTGCCCTGTATTTCAGCCGCCAGGCAAAGCCGGAAAACGGCGTATTTCTGCGGGGTGATGCCGTTATCTCCCGCCGGGACGGCCATGAACGCCAGATCATGACCACGGAGGATATCCGCCTGCCCGGCGTCCACAATGTGGAAAACTACATAGCCGCCATTGCGGCGGTAGAGGGCCTGGTGCCCGACGAGACCATCCGCACCTTTGCCCGGACCTTCAACGGCGTGGAGCACCGCATCGAGCTGGTGCGTACCTATCACGGCGTCCGGTTTTACAATGATTCCATCGCCTCCAGTCCCTCCCGCACCATCGCGGGCCTGCGATCCTTTAAGGAGAAGGTCATCCTCATCGCCGGGGGCTATGACAAGCACATTCCCTTCGACGTGCTGGGTCCCGAGGTGGTGGAGCACGTGAAGCTGCTGGTGCTGTGCGGTGCCACCGCCGGAAAGATCCGCGCTGCCGTGGAGCAGGCTCCCGGTTACCGGCCGGGCCATCCGGAAATACTGGATGTGACGCCCTTTCAGCGGGCTGTGGAGACCGCCCGTGACCGGGCTGTTCCCGGGGACGTGGTGACCCTCTCCCCTGCCTGTGCTGCCTTTGACCAGTTCAGGAATTTCATGGAGCGGGGCAAGACCTTCAAGGCCATCGTCAACTCCTGGGCGGAGTAACCTCTGCCGCCCTGGCGGCATACAATGACCCATAGGGGGTGTATGCCGTGAGAAGAATACGCTACCTGCGGCTGACGGGGCGGCAGAGGCGGTGGGTCTGGCTGTGGCTGACGGTCCTGCTGGTGACCGGGCTGTGCTGCGCGGCAGTGCTGCACATGAGGCCCATCATCGTGAGCCTGGCCACCGCCCGGGTCTCCAATGCCGTCAACCGCATTGTGGTGGACGCCGTCCGGGATGCTATTGACAGCGGACAGGTGAACTATGACGTGCTCATCCACCTGGAAAAGGACGAAAGCGGCCGGGTGGCGGCGCTGGAGAGCAACATGGCGGCCTTCAACCGCCTGCGGTCCCAGATCGCCGGCGAGATCCTCCGCCGCCTGTCGGAGGTGTCCACCAGTGAGCTGTCCATTCCTGTGGGTACGCTTACCGGCTCCACTCTGCTGGCGGGGCGGGGGCCCTGTATCCGGGTGCGGATGCAGGCGGTGGGCTCCGCCGACGCCAGCCTGCGCAATGCCTTTTCCGCCGCCGGCATCAACCAGACCAGGCACCAGATCCTGCTGCATGTGGATGTATACACCGGCATTCTTCTGCCGGGCTTCACCGCCTCCACCAAGGTCAGCAACGAGATCGCCGTGGCGGAGACCGTCATTGTGGGCAGCGTTCCGGAGACATACACCTATTTCAGCACCGCTCCCGAGGAGCAGGAGCAGTACGCCCAGGACTACATCATGAACAAAGGATAAGTGGATTATGGACTATCAAACCGAGATGAAGGAGCTGCGGGACACCCTGAACACCCACAGCTACCGCTATTATGTGCTGGACGATCCCACCATCAGCGACTTTGAATACGATCGCCTTTACCGCCGCCTGGAGGACCTGGAGCGGGAGCACCCGGAGGAGATCACCCCGGACTCCCCCACCCAGCGGGTGGGCGACGCCACGCTGAATGATTTTGCGGAGGTGGTGCACCCCGTCCCGCTGGAGAGCCTGGAGGACGTATTCGACGGAAGTGAGGTTCAGGATTTCCTGGCCAAGGTGCTGGAAACACTGCCCCGGGCGGAATACAGCGTGGAGCCCAAGGTAGACGGCCTGTCCGTGGCTTTGGAATACCGGGACGGCGTGTTCTATCAGGGCGCCACCCGGGGCGATGGGCGCAAGGGCGAGGATGTCACCGGGAATCTGCGCACCATTCGCTCCATTCCCATGGTGCTGCCGGAAAAGCTGCCCCGGCTCATCGTCCGGGGCGAGGTGTATATGGCCCGCTCCGTTTTTCAGGAGATCAACGACCGGCTGGAGCTGGAGGGAAAGCCCCTGATGGCCAATCCACGCAATGCTGCTGCTGGCTCCCTGCGCCAGAAGGACCCCAAGGTCTGCGCCAGGCGCAGGCTGGACATTGCGGTGTTCAACCTTCAGCTGGCAGAGGGCCGGACGTTCACCACCCATGCCGAGACCATCGAGTATCTGAAGGAACAGGGATTCCCTGCCATCCCCCATACCACCCTGTCAGAGGGGGCGGATATCCTCCGCGAGATCGGCCGTCTGGGTGACACGCGGATGGAATTCCCCTTTGATATCGACGGCGCTGTTGTAAAGCTGAACAACTTGTCAGACCGCAATATACTGGGCAGTACCGCCAAGTGTCCCAGATGGGCCGTTGCTTTCAAATACCCGCCGGAGCGCAAGACCTCCCGCATCCGGGACATCGTGGTCCAGGTGGGCCGCACCGGCGTTCTGACCCCCAAGGCGGAGCTGGAGCCCGTTCGTCTGGCGGGCACCACCGTTACCTTTGCCACCCTGCACAACCAGGACTATATCACTCAGAAGGACATTCGCATCGGCGACACGGTGGTGGTGCAGAAGGCCGGAGAGATCATCCCCGAGATCGTGGAGGTGGTGCCGGACCGCCGTCCCAGCGGCGCGGTGCCCTATTATCTGCCCCAGACCTGTCCCGTGTGCGGCGCACCGGTGGAGCGGGACCCGGACGGCGCGGCCCTGCGCTGCACCGGTGCGGAATGTCCGGCTCAGCGTCTGCGGAATCTCACCCATTTCGCCAGCCGCAATGCCATGGATATTGACGGCCTGGGGCCTGCGGTGCTGAACCAGCTCATCGACAAGGGACTGGTCCAGACCGCCGCCGACCTGTATGATCTGACCGCCGCCGATATTGCTCCGTTGGATCACATGGGGGAAAAATCCGCTGCCAACGCTGTGGCCGCCATTTATAAGAGCAGGGACAATGACCTGTGGCGGCTGATTTTCGCTCTGGGCATCCGCCAGGTGGGGGAAAAGGCCGCTAAGGTGCTGGCCCGCCGCTTCGGCACCCTTCAGGCCCTGGCCCAGGCTACGGAGGAGGAGCTCACCGCCATCGACGACGTGGGCCCCATCACCGCCGCCTACATCCGTCAGTGGATGGACAGCCCCCAATCTCAGGATCTGATGCACCGTCTGGAGGCCGCCGGGGTCAATGTATCCTGTAAGGAGGAAATACTTGACAGCCGTTTTGCCGGAATGACTTTCGTCCTCACCGGCAGTTTGGAGAAATTCACGCGGGATGAGGCGGGACAGATGATCGAGCAGAGAGGCGGCAGGTCCGCCTCCTCCGTGTCCAAAAAGACCACTTATGTGGTGGCCGGACCCGGCGCAGGCTCCAAGCTGCGCCGCGCCCAGGAGCTGAACATTCCTGTTCTCACGGAGGACGAGTTTCTGGAGCTTCTGAGATAAGAGTTTCTCACCAAGATAAGGATTTTTATGCAAACTATGGAGCCGCATCAGCAGCTCCATAGTTTTTTTGTTTCTTTCCACGACTCGCGGTTGGATTTTACGGAGAAATTCAATGAAAATTTTTGTTAAAACATTGACATCCCGATTCAAAGTGCTAAAATGACACTTGTGTATACAGGCAGACGGCGGTCTGTGTGGGGCCGCCGCAAAAAAGTATGAGGAGGAATCTATATGAGCAAGCTCCTGAAAATCTGTGACGGCAACGAGGCGGCGGCGTATGTGGCCTATGCCTTCTCCGAGGTTGCAGCCATCTATCCGATCACGCCCTCCAGCCCCATGGCCGAACACGCCGACGACTGGTCCGCCAAGGGAAAGAAGAACATCTTCGGCCAGACGGTGCGCCTGGTGGAGATGCAGTCCGAGGCCGGCGCCTGCGGCGCCTGCCACGGCGCACTGGAGGCCGGCACCCTGGCCACCAGCTTCACCGCATCCCAGGGCCTGATGCTGATGATCCCCACCATGCACCGCATCTCCGGCGAGCGTCTGCCCGGCGTGCTGCATGTGGCGTCCCGCACCGTAGGAACCCACGCCTTCTCCATCTTCGGCGATCACAGCGACGTGATGAACTGCCGCCAGACCGGCTTTGCCATGCTGTCCAGCGGCAGCGTCCAGCAGGCGGCGGACCTGGCCGCCGTGGCGCATCTGTCCGCCATCCGCGCCCGCATCCCCTTCCTGCACTTCTTCGATGGCTTCCGCACCTCCCACGAGATCCAGAAGATCGACGTGCTGAGTTACGACGAATATGCCAAGCTGGTGGACTATGACGCCCTGGCCCGCTTCCGGGCCAATGCCCTGAACCCCGAGGACCCCCGCATGCGCTCCCTGGTGGATAACCCCGATATCTACTTCCAGCTGCGGGAGGCCAACAACACCGATTACGCCAACCTCCCCGACGTGGTGGAGGACTACATGGCCCAGATCAGCCGCCTGACGGGCCGGGAATACCACCTGTTCAACTACTATGGCGCACCCGACGCCCAGCGCGTCATCGTGGCCATGGGCAGCGTGTCCGGCTGCGCCCAGGAGGTCGTCAATTACCTGAACGCCCGGGGCGAGAAGGTGGGCTTCCTGCAGGTGCACCTGTTCCGCCCCTTCAGCGTCAAGCACCTGATGGCCGCCATGCCCAAGACTGTCCGGCGCATCGCCGTGCTGGACCGGGTGAAGGAGGCCGGCTCCATCGGCGAGCCTCTGTATGAGGATATCTGCGCCGCCTATATCAACGAGGAAAACCGCCCCCTGATCTTCGCCGGGCGGTATGGCCTGTCCAGCAAGGACACCACCCCCGCCCAGCTGAAGGCCGTGTTCGACAACCTGCTGCTGGATCAGCCCAAGAATCACTTCACCATCGGCATCGAGGATGACGTGACCCACCTGTCCCTGCCTGTGGGCGCCCCCCTGCTCACCGAGCCGGAGGGCACCATCAGCTGCAAGTTCTGGGGCCTGGGCTCCGACGGCACCGTGGGTGCCAACAAAAACTCCATCAAGATCATCGGCGAAACCACGGATATGTACTGTCAGGCTTACTTTGAGTACGACACCAAGAAGTCCTTCGGTATCACCAAGAGCCACCTGCGCTTCGGCAGGCATCCCATCAGCTCCACCTACTATGTCAGCCGCGCCGACTTTGTGGCCTGCCACAACCAGACGTACCTGACCAAGTATGACATCATCTCCGAGCTGAAGCCCCACGGCAGCTTCCTGCTGAACTGCGAGTGGAAGGAAGATGAGCTGGAGCAGCACATCCCCGGGGACATCCTCCGCTATATCGCCGAAAACGACATCCACTTCTATATCATCGACGCCAATAAGGAATCTCAGGCCCTGGGCCTGGGCAACCGCTCCAATATGGTGCTCCAGGCCGCCTTCTTCAAGCTGGCCCGGGTGATCCCCGTGGAGGACGCCGTGGCCCATATGAAGGACGCCGTGAAAAAGACCTACGGCCTCAAGGGCGAAAAGGTCGTCAATATGAACATCGCCGCCGTGGACGCCGGCATCAACGCCCTGGTGGAGGTACATGTCAAGCCGGAGTGGAAGAACCTCACCGGCGCTGCCATCCAGCCGCCCCGTGCCGACGTGCCCGACATCATCCGGAACATCCTGGTGCCCATCAACGCCCAGAAGGGCGATGACCTGCCGGTTTCCGCCTTCAAGGGCATGGAGGACGGCACCATGCCCCTGGGCACCTCCCAGTATGAAAAGCGCGGCATTGCCACCCACCTGCCCGTGTGGGACAAGGACGAGTGTATCCAGTGCAACCGCTGCTCCTTTGTGTGCCCCCATGCGGTGATCCGCCCGTACCTGCTGAACGAGGACGAGGTCAGGAATGCCCCTGCCGGGCTGGAGCTTACCGCCGCCAAGGGTCCCCAGCTGGCGGGCCTGCAATTCACCATGGGCGTTTCCACCCTGGACTGCACCAGCTGCGGCAGCTGCGTGGCCTCCTGCCCCAAGAGCGGCAAGGCCCTGCGTATGGTCCCGGCCCACGAGGTGTCCCTGGACCAGACCAACTGGAGCTACCTGCAAACCATCCCCGAGAAGAACGACCGCTTCGACAAATTCACCCTGAAGGGCAGCCAGTTCCGCCAGCCCCTGGTGGAATTCAACGGTGCCTGCGCCGGCTGCGGCGAAACGCCCTATATCAAGCTGCTGACCCAGCTGTTCGGCGACAAGATGTTCCTGGCCAACGCCACCGGCTGCACCCAGGCCTGGGGCGCAGCCATGCCCTGCGTGCCGTACTGCAAGAACAAGGAGGGCAAGGGCGTGGCCTGGTCCAACTCCCTGTTTGAGAACAACGCCGAGTTCTCCTATGGTATGTGTCTGGCGGTGAAGCAGCTGCGCGATGCCGTCACGGAATATGTCCGCCGGCTGGACAGCACGACCAAAAACGCTGCCGTGAAGGCCGCCATTGCCAAATGGCTGGAGACCTATGACGATCTGGATGCCTCCACCCCCGCCACCCGGGAGCTGCTGCACCTGCTGGAGAGCGAGACCTTCTCCGCCCAGGAGCAGGCTCTGGTGGATGAGATTCTCAAGCGCCGCAAGGATATGTCCAAAAAGACCATGTGGATGTACGGCGGCGACGGCTGGGCCTATGACATCGGCTACGGCGGTCTGGACCATGTGTTCGCCATGGGCGAGGACGTCAACGTCCTGCTGGTGGACACCGAGGTGTATTCCAACACCGGCGGCCAGTCCTCCAAGGCCACGCCTGTGGGCGCAGTGGCCCAGTTCCAGGCCAGCGGCAAAAAGACCAAGAAGAAGGACCTGGGCATGCTGATGATGACCTATGACAACGTCTATGTGGCCCAGTGCTCCATGGGCGCCGACCCGGCTCAGCTCATCAAGGCCATCCGGGAGGCCGAGGCCCACAAGGGGCCCTCCATCGTCATCTGCTACGCACCCTGCATCAACCACGGCATCAAGAAGGGCATGGGCTGCGTCCAGCAGGAGATGAAGGACGCCGTGGCCTCCGGCTACTGGAACCTGTACCGCTACAGCCCCGAGACCCACAAGTTCACCCTGGACAGCAAGGAGCCCAGCATGGCCCTGTACGACTTCATGAAGGGCGAGGTGCGCTACTCCTCCCTGGAGCTGAGCTTCCCGGAGAACGCCAAGGTCCTGTTTGCCGAGGCGGAGGAGGACGCCAAGGCCAAATACGAGTCCTACAAGCGCCGGGCACAGGATCAATAAGCGGCAATTTCCTATCACACCATAAAAGGCGGCACTCAGCTTTGAACCGCACCCCGTCAGGAGGACAGTGAAAAAACAGATCGTTTTCCCGGCCAGCAGCCAATCGCTGCTGGCCGCTTTTTTTATGCGGCTCGTGCTTGTGCGCTTAATGGCTGCCTGTGCGGCATAGGAATGCTCCCTCCATGACTGACAGTGTTTTATTTCACCGTCTCTCACAGAGGGAGCATATCAGAAGGTCAGATAGCCCTTATCTATTCGTTTTTCCCGGCCAACCGGTACACGCAGCACCCGCCGTCCATGCCGCAGGGACGAAAGCCCAGCTTTTCCGCGATATGCCGGGTAGCCGCCTGCTGCGGATGGCATTCTATGACCGCGTCCCGGCCACTCTCCCGCGCCCGGCAAATCATCTGCCGGGTCAGAGCCAAGGCGTACCCCCTGCCCCACCGGTCAGAAGCCAAAACCCACCCCAGCTCCATGGACGTCTCGTCGTAGGGGTGATAGATCACATATCCCGCAAAGCCGCGGCCGTCCTCCACCGCCCAGATCAGCGGCTCACGGCCCATGCCTGCCTTTTGCAGGAACGCCTCCGTCTGCGCCCGGGTGAAGGGCGGCTCCAGATACCGCATCACCGCCGGATCCGACAGCAGCCGGTGCAGGGGCTCCAGGTCCTCCGCCGTCAGCCTGCGGATATGCAGCGCTTCCGTCTCATGCATGGCAGCATCCCCCTTTACCGCAGCCAATCCGGCAGAGAATGGCTCTGGACGCTGCTGACCATCCCCATGGCCGCAAACAGCGTCACAATGGACGAGCCGCCATAGCTGAAAAACGGCAGCGTCAGACCCACCACCGGCATCACAAACAGACACATGCCCACGTTGCTGATGGTCTGGAAGATCAGGACCGCCGCCACACCCACGCAAACGTAGCTCTCTATGGTGTTTCGGGCGTTTTTCGCCACCATCAGGCACCGCACGATGATGGCCGTCAGCAAAATCAGCACCGCCAGACACCCCAGCATCCCCAGCTCCTCGCCGATGGCGGAGAAGATGAAGTCCGTGTACCGGAAGGGCAGACTGCCGGAATACTCGCCCTGGGTCTGGATGCCGTGGAACAGTCCCTGCCCCGTCAGCTTGCCGCCGCCCAGCGCCAGAAGGCTCCGGGTCTGCTGCCAGCCTGCGCCCAGAGGGTCCAGGCTGTGGTCAAAGACCACCATGAAGCGCTCCTTCATATAGTCCGGAATTTTATCCAGCTCCCACAGCAGATAAAACGCCGCGCCGCCGCCCAGCAGCGCGATGACAAACCACCGGGCCGCCACCCCGGCCACAAAGGCCATGGCGGCAAAGACGAACGCATACACCAGGGCGCTGCCCATGTCCGAGGAGATGGCGTAATACAGCCCCACCATCAGCAGCAGATGTCCGCCCAGAAACGCAACGGACCGCAGGGACCTTAGTCCCCAGTGCTCCTTCACCCACACCAGCTGCTTGCTGAGTACCAGGATAAACGTCAGCTTCACGATCTCCGCCGGCTGAATATTGGCCGGAAAGCCCCGGATGCCCAGCCAGGCCCGGTTGCCGTTATTCTCAATGCCCAAGGGTGTTTTCAGCAGCAGGAACAGGACGATGCCGAAGCCCAGCAGCCACTTCCACCGCTTGGATGCCTCCGTCAGGTCGATCTGGGACATGAGGAAATAGATCCCCACCCCCAGCACAATGGCGCAGGCCTGGACAATGACCATCTTCCGTGAGCCCAGAAAATTGGTGGCGCTGGCGATCATCACCAGCCCGAACAGCGCCGCCCCGCAGCAAAGGCACAGCAGCAGCCAGTCAGCCTGCCGTAAAATATCCAAAATGCTATCTTTGATTCGTTTCAGCATGAAAGGCTCCTCTTGTAAAAACCGTTGGAAGGAAACACAATGTCCCTTTAGTATACCATAAGAAGCTTTTCCTGTAAACCGGATTTCCACTTTTCCGGGCCGGGCGGCGTTCAGAAAATAGATGGACCCGCCGCAGGCATCCGATGCCGCATCCTGGCGTTTTACCGGGCTCATCGCGTTGGAGTCGGTGCTGTATCCGTCTGCCTCTGAGCCGACGGCCCGCAGCTGAAAAAGCGCTGACCGCGCTCTATCGTGCGGTCAGCGTTTTTTACGTCAGTTTTTCGTCACCGTGCCGTCGATATGGACGGTGCACACCTGCCAGGGCATATCCTTACCGCACTGCTCCACGGCCCGACGGGCAGCCATCTCCAGCCCGCCGCAGCAGGGCACCTCCATCCGCAGCACCGTTACGGAGCGAATGCTGTTGTCCCGAAGGATCTCCGCCAGCTTTCCGGTATAGTCCACTCCGTCCAGCTTGGGGCAGCCGATGAGGCATACCCGCCCGGCCAGAAACCGGCTATGAAAATCGGCATAGGCAAACGCCGTGCAGTCCGCCGCGATCAGCAGCTCCGCCCCGTCAAAATACGGGGCCCGGGTGGGAACCAGCTTGATCTGTACCGGCCAGTTGGTGAGCTGGCTCTCCGTCTCCCCGCCGGGTGCCGGCGGTGCGGGCTTTTTGTGCATCAGCTGGCGGATAGCTGTGCCGGGACAGCCGGTGTGGGACTGTTTTTTTGCCGCCTGGGCAGCCTTCACCGCCGCCTCGTCATAGGCGGGAGCCTCCCGCTCCTCGAAGGTGATGGCCCCGGTGGGACAGGCCGGCAGACAATCCCCCAGCCCGTCACAGTAGTGCTCCCGCATGAGCCGGGCCTTGCCGTCCACCATGTCGATGGCGCCCTCATGGCACGCCTTGGCACAGGCCCCGCAGCCGTTGCACTTGTCCTGGTCTATGTGAATGATCCTGCGAATCATCAAATGAGTCCTCCTTATTTCCAATGATACGCCTGTGAGTATACGCCCAACGCCCGCTCTTGTCTGTCGCAATTGCAACACTTGACAGACTGGAAAATATTTGTTATCATATGATTAACATTTCAGTTAATTGTTAAATAACGGAGGAACTCATTGTGTCGCTGCAAAATACGCTGCGGGCGCTGGCGGACCCCACCCGGCGGGCCATATTGGAGCTGCTGCGGGACGGACGCAAAAGCGCCGGAGAACTGGCGGACCACTTTGCGATCAGCGCCGCCGCCGTATCCCGGCACCTGTCGGTGCTGAAGGAGGCGGACCTGGTCCGGGATGACCGCCGGGGAAAATTCATATTCTATGAGCTGAACGCCTCGGTGCTGGAGGAGATCCTGTTGTGGCTGACCCGGCTGAAAGGAGACGACACCTATGTGGAAAACCCATAAGCGCACCATTGTCCTCACCCTGGCGGCATACGCAGCCCTTTCCATATGAGGAAAATTTCGGAAATTTATACAGTGTAGGCGGCGAATTCTCACGGATTCGCCGCCTGATTTCGCTTTTTCCCGGTGAATCTTCCGATTTTTTGCGGGAATCCCCATTTTTTGTTGACTTCATTTCCGTATACATGCTACAATAAATTTTGTATGAAGATTTTTGCCCTTATCGCAAAAATCACTTAACGGCTTTTTGCCGTATGCATGAGAGAGGAATGAGGAACCCCCCATGGTCATGTGTATCTTTTTGTTCCTGCTGTGGCTGATCCTGAACGGAAAAGTCACGCTGGAGATCTGCCTGTTCGGCGTGGTCATCACCGGTGCGGTCTACGCGTTCTGCGTGGCTGCCCTGGGCTGCCGGCCCCAGGTGGAGCGGCGTTTTCTGAAGCGCCTGGGCGGCTATGTTGTCTACGGTGCGATCCTTGTGCGGGAGATCATCCGGGCCAACCTGGCTGTGATGCGGGTGATCTGGTCCCGGAAGCCGGACTATCACCCTGCCATCGTCCGGGTCCACGCGCCCCTGGAAAAGCCCGTCTCCCGGATGCTGCTGTCCAACTCCATCACCCTGACCCCCGGCACTGTGACGGTGCGCCAGGAGGGAGAGGACTACCTGGTGCTGTGCCTGAATAAGGCTCATGCCGCCGACATCCCGGATTGGAGTCTGACCCGGCTCCTGCGGAAAATGGAGGGCCCGGAATGGAACTGATCCAACAGTGCTATCACTATCTGTTCTGGGGCGCGCTGGTGTTTCTGGGTCTGGGCCTGCTGGCAGTGATGGTCTATATCATCCGGGCCCGGCTGACGTCGGACCGCATCATCGGCATCAACCTTACCGGCACGCTGGTGGCCATTATCATCGCCATCCTGGCCTATCTGCTGGGCGAGGACTACCTGGCGGACGTGGCCATCGTGTATGTGGTGCTGTCGTTTATCGCGGTAATGCTGCTGTGCCGCATTTACATCAACCTGTACCAGCGCAAGCGGCAGGACAAAAAGGAGGACGAATCGCATGACCGGTGAATGGATCCGCTTCGGCCTGACGGCTCTGTGCGTGCTGGCCGGGTGCTTTGCCCTGCTGACCGCCATGGTGGGCCTGTTTCGCTTTGACTTTACCCTGAACCGACTCCATGCCGCCTCCATAGCCGACACCCTGGGTCTTTCCCTGCTGGTGCTGGCGGTGATGCTGGCGGTGGGTCTGCGCCCAGTGCTGTGGAAGCTGCTGCTGGTGGTGATCCTCCAGTGGTGCACCTCTCCCCTGTCCGGCCATATGCTGGCCCAGTTTGAGTACCGGGTGAACCAGAATCTGGAGCAGCACCTGGAGCTGCCCGACGGAGAACAGGAGGCCGGTCAATGAGTACGGTCTTCCGCATCCTCCTGCTGATCGGCCTGTTGGTCTGTGCCGTGGCCACCGCTCTGGTGAAAAAGCCCATGCGTGCTGTCATCATCTACATGGCCTATTCCATCATCATGTCCGTGGTGTGGCTGCTGCTGGAATCTCCGGATCTGGCCATCACCGAGGCCGCCGTGGGCGCAGGCATCACGGGCATTCTGTTTTTCCTGACCCTGCGGCGTATCAACCTCATTGACAAGGACGCGGAGCATGAGGCCCGCAGAGAGGAGGACCACCATGACGACACCCTCTGAGCCCTCCCTGGTGCAGCTCTGGCTCCACGGCGGCCTGGACCTGTCCGAGCAGCTGCAAAAGGAGCCTCCGGAGTGTCCGGCTGAAAACGTCTCCGCTCATCCGACCCCCCGCCGGGACCGGACGCTGGTGGAGCAGGGAGTCCACCGGTCCCTGCGGCTGTACAACGTGCTGGCAGGCCTTCTGTGCGTGGTGCTGTCGGCCCTCATGCTGCTGACGGCAGCGGACCTGCCCCCCTACGGCTCCGATACCGCCCCCACCGTCAACGAGGTAGCCCAGCGCTATGTGGAGCAGGGCACCCAGGAGACCGGCGCGGTAAACACCGTGGCCGGCATGATCCTGGACTACCGTGCCTTCGATACCCTGGGCGAATCCTTTGTGCTGTTCACCGCCATGTGCGCCGTGACCATCCTGCTCAACCGCTCCGGCAAAAGGCGCTGGCTTCTCCAGCCCGACGTGGTGGACTATGCCTCGGACCCCATCGTGGCCCCCATGAGCAAGTTTCTCATTCCGGTGATCCTGGTGTTCGGCATCTATATTCTTCTCAACGGCCACCTGTCCCCTGGCGGCGGCTTCTCCGGCGGTGCCATTCTGGCAGCGGGGCTGATGCTGTTTGCCATGGTGTGGGGCGATGCGGCGGCCTCCGCCGTGCTGCGGCCCCGGCGGCTCCAGACGGTGGTGCTGTGCTCCCTGGGCTTTTACTGTCTGGCCAAGAGCTACTCCTTCTATACCGGCGCCAATCACCTGCACTCTGTCATCTCCCCTGGCACCCCGGGCCGCATTCTGTCCGCCGGGCTGATCCTGCCCCTGAACGTGGCGGTGGGCTTCGTGGTGTGCTGCACCATGTACAGCCTTTATATGTACTTCAGAAGGGGGGAGCTGTGATGCTGAAGGCCCTTGCTTCCAATTACGAGCTGGTGGTAGCCATTCTGGTGTTCGTCATTGGCTTCTGCATGCTGCTGTTTGACCGGAACCTGCTGAAAAAGGTCATCGGCCTGGACATTATGGATTCCGGCGTGTTTCTGCTGCTGGCAGACCGCGGCTATATCACCGGCCGCACCGTTCCCATCATCGTGGACGGCGTCACCTCTATGGAGCACTACGTCAACCCCATCCCCGCGGGCCTGGTGCTGACGGGCATCGTGGTGTCCGTCAGTGTGTCGGCTGTGATGCTGTCCCTGACCGTCCGCATTTACCAGACCTACCGCACCCTGGACATGGACAAGCTGTATATGATGATGTCCCATAAAAAGCGGCAGAAGGAGGACGGCGAGCAATGAGCTTTGTGCAGAATTTCCCCTTCTTCTCCATCATTCTGTCTCTGGTATGCGCCGTGGTGTCCTTTGCGGCCAACGCCCGCTGGGCCCGGCGGCTGAGCATTTTCCTGCTGTCTGCCAGCGTGATGCTCCAGGGCTCCCTCCTGGTCTACTGCACCGTTCACCACGTTCGCTACTCCTATATGATGGGTCACTACCCCGCCCCCTGGGGCAACGAGCTGACGGCAGGGATCCTGGAGCCCTTCCTGGCCATGCTGTTTGCCGGGGTGATGCTCCTGTGCGTCCTGGGCGGCATGGGCCGCATCCTGCGGGATGTCCCCGCCGACAGGCAGAAGCTCTACTGGGTCATGGTGGACCTGGCCCATGTGGCGCTGATGGCCCTGTGCTACACCAACGACATTTTCACCGGCTATGTGTTCATCGAGGTGCTGACCATCGCCTCCTGCGCCCTGCTGTCGGTGCGCCGGGGCGGACGTGCCCTGATCGCCTCCGCCCGCTATATGATTTTCGCCCTGATGGGCTCCGGCCTGTTCCTGATCGGCGTCATCTTCACCTATTCCGTCACCGGCCACCTGCTGTTTCCCCAGCTGCACACCGCCATCGCGGACCTGTGGGCCTCCGGTGGGCACCGGTTCTCCGTGACCATGTCCCTGGGCCTGATGACGGCGGGCCTGGCCATCAAAAGCGGCCTGTTTCCCTTCCATCTGTGGATGCCCGATACCTATGGGCAGGCCACTCCCGCCTCCTCGGGCATTCTGTCCGGCGTGGTGTCCAAGGGGTATATCGTGTTTCTCATCAAGGTCATCTACCAGGTCATCGGCATCGACGTCTTTGCTGCCACCGGCATCCAGACGGTGCTGCTGCTGTTCGGCATCGGCGGCATGATCGCAGGCTCCGTCTCCGCCATCTTCGCCCGGCGGCTGACCACCATGATCGCCTTCTCCTCCGCCGCCCAGATCGGCTACATCTATATGGGCCTGGGCATGGGGACCCAGGCCGCCCTGGCGGCGGTGCTGTTCCAGATCGTATCCCACGCCCTGACCAAGCCCATGCTGTTTCTGTCCGGTGCGGACCTGGTGGCCGCCTCCGGCGGACACCAGGACTTCAACAGCCTCCGGGCCGCCGCCCACCAGGACCCCACCGCCGGCTGCGTATTCACCGTGGGCGCCCTGTCCATGGTAGGCATCCCCATTTTCGCCGGCTTCATCCCCAAGCTGTATTTTGCCGCTGCGGCGTTCCACATGGGCTGGCGCACCTGGGCGGTGCTGCTGGCGCTGGCCCTGTCCACCCTGCTGAACGTGCTGTATTTCCTGTACACCACGCTGCTGCTCTGGGTGCCGGAGGCCGAAACGGAGCATACACGCCGCCTGCGCTGGGCCAGTGTGCCGGGCCTTGTATTTGTGGCCCTGAACATCGCTGTTGGCCTGCGGTCCTATGGGCTCATGGACCTGTTCCGCCAGGGCATGGACCTGTTCTGTCAGTGAGAAAGGGAGGAATCGAATATGCTGTATCTCATCCTCCTGCTGCCTCTGGCGTTGGCGGCCCTGAGCCTGATCCGGAACGACCGGGCCCGCACGGTGATTCTGGCCACGGGCCAGGCCCTGCTGCTTGCGCTGCTGATCGGTGCCTGCACCCTGGGCGACATGGCCACACCGGTGTGGCACATGACCGCCGACCTGACGTTTTCCCTGCGGCTGGACGGCCTGGGCCGGTTCTTCTGCCTGCTGACCGCCGTGTGCTGGCTGCTGACCATCCCCTACGCCTCCGTCTACATGACCCACGAGGGGCACCACCCTCGGTTCTATGTGTTCCTGATGCTGACGGAGGCGGCGGTGCTGGGCGCGGCCCTGGCGGCAGACCTGGTGACCCTGTACCTGTTCTATGAGCTCACCACCCTGCTGTCCTTCCCCCTGGTGCTGCACACCCAGCGGCCCAAGGCCCTGCTGGGCGCGGTAAAATACCTGTACTACTCCGTCTGCGGCGGCTTCATCGCCCTGTTCGGCGTGGTGCTGCTGGCCCAGCAGTCCTCCCTGACCTTCGTCCGTGGCGGCTATTTCCAGACTCTCTCTCCTACCCTGCTGGCTGCATCGTTTCTGATGCTGCTGGGCTTCGGGGCCAAGGCGGGTCTGTACCCCCTGCACAACTGGCTGCCCTCGGCCCATCCCGTGGCCCCGGCCCCGGCCCATGCCCTGCTCTCCGGCATCATCGCCAAGGTGGGGGCCATCGCTGCCATCCGGGTCATTTACTTCACCGTAGGCGCAGAGGCTCTGCGGGGCACCTGGGTCCAGACCGTGTGCATCGTTCTGACCCTGGTGACCATCTTCATGGGCTCGTTTATGGGCTGCACGGAAAACGGCCTGAAAAAGCGTCTGGCCTACTCCAGCATTTCCCAGATCTCCTATGTGCTGCTGGGCGTATTCCTCATGACTCCGGTGGGTCTGCTGGGGGGGCTTTTGCAGCTGCTGTTCCACGCCCTGGCCAAGATCGGTGTGTTCCAGTCCGCCGGCTCCATCATTTTCCTGACGGGAACGGAAACCATCGACGGCTTCCCGGGTCTGGGCCGCCGGATTCCCGTCACCATGGGCTGCTTCGCCGCCCTGGCTCTGTCCCTGGTGGGCATCCCCCCCTTCGGCGGCTTCTTCAGCAAATGGTATCTGGCGCTGGGAGCCCTGGACGGCATGTCCGCCCCCCTGTGCTATATCATTCCGGCGGTGCTGCTGATCTCGGCGCTTTTGACGGCGGCCTATCTGTTTCCGCCGCTGTGCCGCGCCTTCTTTCCGGGGCAGGATTTCCCGGCCCGGAGCCGGGTCCGGGAGCCGCTGCTGCTGGTGCTGTCCCTGGCACTGTTCGCCGCAGCCAGCCTGATCCTGGGCCTGCTGTCCGGCATCACTGTCCCCGTGATGGAGCACATCACCGGGTCCATTCTGTGAGGAGGTGCGCCATATGAGCGGAATTCTTCTCCTTCTGCCGGTGTTCCTGCCGCTGGTGCTGGGCCTGCTGTCCTATTTCCTGCCCATCCGCAGCGAGAGCTGCCGCCGCCTGGTATACAGCCTCCTGATCCTGGGCACCACGGCCCTGGCCTGGGCGGCCATCCTCCTGTGCGATGACGGCACGTTCACCCTGCTGCACTTTTCCCACCGGCTGACCATCGCCTTCCGCATGGACGGGGCCGCCCGTCTGTTTGCGGGGTTGTCTGCCACCCTGTGGCCCTTTACCATGCTCTATGGCTTTGACTACATGCGCCACGAAAAGCACCTGCACATGTTCTGGGCATTTTTCACGGCATCCTTCGGCGTCACCCTGGGCATTGCCTTCTCCGCCAACATGATGACCATGTACCTGTTCTATGAGCTGCTGACTCTGGCTACCCTGCCCCTGGTGATGCAGCCCATGACCAAGGCCGCCAAAAAGGCCGGCGTCAAGTACCTGGTATACTCCATCTCCGGCGCGGCCCTGGCGTTTATCGGGCTGGTGTTCCTGGCCATCCACGATGCTTCGGACTTCTCCCTGGGCGGCCACCTGGCGGGCTATGACGGAGATCTGTCCATGCTGCTGGCAGTGTTCGCCCTGTCCTTTGTGGGCTTCGGGGTCAAGGCCGCCATCTGGCCGCTGCACGGCTGCCTTCCCTCGGCGGCGGTGGCCCCCACCCCCGTCACGGCCCTGCTCCACGCGGTGGCGGTGGTAAAGGCCGGTGCCTTCGCCTGCATCCGCCTGATCTATTACAGCTTCGGCCCGGACATTCTGTCCGGTACCTGGGCCCAGCAGCTGGCGCTGCTGCTGCCCATTATCACCATTGTATACGGCTCCTGCATGTCCCTGAAGCAGCGGCACTTCAAGCTGCGGCTGGCTTACTCCACGGTGTCGAACCTGTCGTATATTCTGTTTGCCGCCGCCCTGATGACCACCCAGGCCCTGGCAGCGTCCTTCCTGCACCTGATCGTCCACTCGGTGGTGAAGATCATGGCCTTCTTCACGGCCGGTGCGGTGCTGCATTACGCCCACCGGGAGTATGTGCCCCAGCTGGAGGGCCTGGCCCGGTACATGCCGGTGACCTTCGCCTGCTTCACGGCGGCGGCCTGCGCCCTGACGGGGATTCCCCCCTTCAATGGCTTCGTCAGCAAGTGGTATATTGCCCGGGCGGCGGTGGATATCGGCGGCTGGCTGCCGCTGGTGGGCTTCGCAGCCCTGCTGGTGTCGGCCCTGCTGACGGCGGTCTACATGTTCCAGGTGGTGCTGAAGGCCTGGTTCCCCCGGACGGACGCCCCCGCCATCCCCGAGGGCTCCGCCCATGAGGCAGGCTGGATGATGACGGTGCCCACCGCCGTGCTGGCGGCGGCGTGTCTGGTCATGGGCCTGTTTCCCCAGTGGCTGCTGGATGTGATCGGAAAGGCGGTGGGCCTGTGATGCTGCTTCTTCTGATCCTGCTGCCCCTGATGGGGTCCGTTCCCCTGCTGCTCGTCCGCAGCGAAAGCGAGACGCGGCTGGGCCGCTGGTCCTGCGCCGTCACGGGGCTGACGCTTCTGGTGATGGTGCTGGCTGTATGCACCCGGTTTGGCGTTTCCCTGGATATCCCCCTGTGCGGCATCCACTTCACCCTGGACGGCTTCCGGGCCATCTATGGATTGGTGGTCAGCTTCATGTGGTTCGTGTCCGCTCTGCTGACGCCCCAGTATTTCCGGGGCCACCACCATCTGCGGCGGTACCACTTCTTCTTCCTGCTGTGCCTGAGCTTCACCATGGGCGTGTTTCTGTCGGCGGACCTGTACACCACCTTCCTGTTCTTCGAACTGATGAGCCTCAGCTCCTATGCCTGGGTGGTGCAGGAGGAGTCCCCCGACGCCCTGGACGCGGGAAAGACCTATCTGACCATCGCGGTGCTGGGCGGCCTTGTGACCCTGATGGGCCTGTTCCTGCTATACCGCCTTACCGGCACCCTGGTCATTGCCGACCTGCCCGGCCTCTGCGCCGGGGTGGCGGACCGCTCCCAGCTGTGGGCGGCGGCGCTGTGCATCTTCTTCGGCTTTGCGGCCAAGGCGGGCGTGTTCCCGCTGCACATCTGGTTGCCCAAGGCCCACCCGGTGGCCCCGGCCCCGGCCAGCGCCCTGCTGTCCGGTGTCCTCACCAAGGCAGGCATCTTCGGTGCCCTGATCATCACGGCGGACCTTCTCCCCGGCGAGCACCGGTGGGGCCTCCTGCTGCTGGCGCTGGGCGCGGTGACCATGGTGCTGGGCGCGGCCATCGCCGTGTTCTCCAACAACCTCAAGTATATCCTGGCCTGCTCCTCCCTGTCCCAGATCGGGTTCATCCTGGTGGGCACGGCGGCCCTGTCCCTGCTGGGGCAGCACAACGCCCTGGCCGCCCACGGCACGGTGCTGTATATGATGAACCACTCCCTGGTGAAGCTGACCCTGTTTCTGCTGGCCGGCGTGGTATACTGCAACACCCACGCCCTGGACCTGAACCAAATCCGGGGCTTCGGCCGGGGCAAGCCCCTGCTGCATATCCTGTTTCTGTGCGGGGCCTGCTCCCTGGCAGGTATTCCGGGCTTTCTGGGCTATATCAGCAAAACCCTGGTTCATGAGTCCCTGGTAGAGCTGGCCGCCGAAAGCGGCAGTCTGGGCGTTACGGCGGTGGAGTGGCTGTTTCTGTTCTCCGGCGGCCTGACGGCGGCGTATCTCACCAAGATCTATGTGGCCCTGTTCTGGCAGAAGCCCATCTCCCCCACCGGTAAGACCTGGGGCACGCCTATGACCGTCACGGCGCTGGTGCTGGCGGCGCTGCCTCTGCCGGTGCTGGGGCTGCTGCCCCATGGGCTGGCGGAGCCGGTGGCCGCTCTGGCCCTTCCCTTTGTGGGCGGGCATCCCTTTGGCCACGCCGTTCACTACCTGGCCTGGGAAAATCTCAAGGGCGTGGCCATTTCCCTGACCATCGGCATGGCGGTGTATTTCCTGTTCATCCGCCTGGTGCTCATGGACCGCAAGGGCGCAGAGGCCGTGTATCTGGAGCGCTGGCCCCGGTGGCTGAGCCTGGAGGAACGGGTTTATCGCCCGGTCATCCGGGGCCTGTACCGGGTGCTGAACGTGGTGATGCGGGCGGTATGCGACGCGCTGGACTTCCTGGTGCTGGTGGCCCGGCGGACCTTCCTGCGGGACTCCCGGCCCCGGCGCCGCAGATCTCCCCGCAGCGCCATGATCCACGCCATGACCCACGGCGGCCAGCGCACGGAACAGGAGGCCGCCGACCGGCTGGGCACCATCCTGGACACCCTCCGCCGGATGGAGGGCAGCCTGTCCTATGCCCTGCTGATGGCCTGCCTGGGATTGTGCATCGTCCTGGTGTGCATCCTGCTGTACGTCTTTTAAGACAAATTGATCCGGTTGCCGCGCATAGCGTGGCAACCGGATTTTTGCTTGTTATTCCTACTGTGCGTATTATTTCGCTATTTTTGTCCTGATACAAGGTGGGACAAGGCCGGGACAGAGGCCAAAAAAGGCGGGGCACAGGCGGGATAATCCGGGACAAACCGGGCGCGGCGAGGATGTGCCGCCTGCCCCACCGGAGGAAGCCGTCAACATCGCATTCCCAATGAAAACCGGGGGTCCTGCACCCGCAGGACCCCCGGTTCAGTTATTGGATTATTGTCCGTCGTTCGGCTTAGAAGCAGCCCTGCTCCATCATAGCTTCGGCGACCTTCTTGAAGCCGGCGATGTTGGCGCCAGCCACCAGGTCGTAGCCCAGACCGTACTCGGCAGCGGCATCGGCGGATTCCTTGTGGATGGTCTTCATCATCTTGTGCAGCTGAGCATCGACTTCCTCGGCAGTCCAGACCAGACGCTCGGAGTTCTGAGCCATCTCCAGAGCGGAGACGCCCACGCCGCCGGCGTTAACGGCCTTGGAGGGAGCCACGATGATGCCCTTCTGCTGACGCAGGAAGTTCAGAGCGTCGTTGGTGGTGGGCATATTGGCCACCTCAATGTAATACTTCACGCCGGAGACGGCGATCTTCTCGGCAGACTCCATGCGGACGTCGTTCTGCATGGCGGCGGGCATATACACGTCAACATCCTTGACACCCCAGCACTTTTCGCCGGCCACGAACTCGCAGCCGAACTTGTCGGCGTAGGGCTTGCAGTGCATGGGATCCTTGGCGCGCATTTCCAGGATGAAGTTCAGCTTCTCGTCGGTGATGACACCGTCGGGATCGTGAACGTAACCGTCGGGACCGGCAAAGTAGGTGACGGCGGCGCCCAGCTGAGCGGCCTTCTTCATGATGCCCCAGCCCACGTTGCCGTAGCCGGAGATGGCGATACGCTTGCCCTCGATGGTGTCGTTCTCGTGCTTGAGCACTTCCTGCAGATAGTAGATGGCGCCGTAGCCGGTGGCCTCGGGACGGATCAGGGAACCGCCGTAGCTCAGGCCCTTGCCGGTGAGCACGCCGTTCTCCCACACGCCCTTCAGGCGGCGGTACTGGCCATACAGGTAGCCGATCTCGCGGCCGCCAACGCCCATGTCACCGGCGGGAACGTCGATGTCGGGCCCGATGTAGCGATACAGAGCAGTCATGAAGCTCTGGCAGAAGCGCATGACCTCGGCGTCGGACTTGCCGGCGGGATCGAAGTCGGAGCCGCCCTTGGCGCCGCCGATGGGCAGGCCGGTCAGGCTGTTCTTGAAGGTCTGCTCGAAGCCCAGGAACTTGATGATGCCCTCATACACGTTCTTCTGGAAGCGAAGGCCGCCCTTGTAGGGGCCGATGGCGCCGTTGAACTGGCAGCGCCAGCCGCGGTTGGTATGCCACTGACCATTATCGTCGCACCACACAACGCGGAAGGTGAACATGCGCTCAGGCTCGACCATGCGGTTCAGCAGATCGACCTTCTCATACTCGGGATGCTTCTCGATGACAGGCTCCAGAGAGGACAGGACTTCCTCCACGGTCTGCACGAACTCGGGCTCGTTGCCATGCTTGGTTCTGACGTTCTCCAGAACGCTGGCCAGATAAGCATTCATAATAATTGCCTCCTCAAATTTGTTCCAAAATTTGTTCCGATTTGGAATGGATGAATGACATTCATTCATGTCCCATCTGTTCTGATGATAACACCATTCCGACAAATACTCAAGGGGGTTATCCCGAATTTGCGGGGCTTTGACCGTAAAATCTTTGGGTGCATTTTTGTGCATTTTGCAAAAATCGTAAAAAGCCCCATAGGCACCGCAGAGCCGGTACAAATCGCCGAATCCAGGCATTTGATTAATTTTTCACAATTTGCATGGATAAATTCTTTCGCGCGTGAAATTCCGGCGCCGCAGTTTTTGTATTGACTTTTACAATATAATCCTTATAATAGACTTGACAGGACACCCGTCTTTTTTCCGGAAAAGGCGGGTGGTTCGCTGAAAAACGACAGCCGCAGCGTCTTCTCTCCCCTTGCGGCAGAATGGAGATTTTGTTATGTCCACTTATTCCATGACCGTGGCCGGGCTCCAGCGGGAGCTGCCCATCTGTAAGGTCACCGACGATCTGTATATCGGCGCGTTCATCTGCTTCGGCGATGCCGAGCTTACCGAGGCCTGCGGCCGGGAGCTGCTGAAGCTGCTGGAGCCGGGCAGCTATGACTATCTGTTTACCGCAGAGGCCAAGAGCATTCCCCTGATCCACGAGATGGCACGCCAGTCCGGGGCCAAGAAGTATTTTATCGCCCGGAAGGGGCCCAAGGCCTATATGCCCGACCCCATCCACGTGGAGGATCAGTCCATCACCACCGCCGGCACCCAGAAGCTGTATCTGGGCCGGGATGACGCGGACCTGATCTGCGGCAAGCGCATCGTGCTGATGGACGACGTGATTTCCACCGGCGGCAGCCTGCGGGCTATGGAGGATCTGGTGGCCCTGGCCGGAGGCACCGTGGTGGCCCGCATCGCCGTTCTGGCCGAGGGCGACGCCGCCAAGCGGGAGGACATCAGGTTCCTGGCTCCCCTGCCTTTGTTCAACGCCGACGGCTCCGTGAAATAATCCGCTCTCCCCTGCGGCGTTTTGCTGCGGGGGAGATTTTTTATACACTTCCTTGATGCTGTAAGGTTTTTTCAAAAAAGTGGTGACAACCAATGGAAACAGTAGTATAATATAAACAAATCCAAGCTGTTGATAGAGAGCAGAAAGGGCGCTTTCGTATGAAAAAGCAGATACTGATTACCATTGGACGCGAATACGGCAGCGGCGGGCATGACCTGGCAGCCCTGCTGAGCCAGCGGCTGGGCATCCGGATGCTGGACCGGGAGCTGATCGACGAGCTCTGGAAAAACGACCCGGAAATGCAGCAGCTGGCACAGCAGTACGACGAGCGGCCGGTGAACCGGATCCTCAGCCGCAAAATCAATGAATTCGACAACTCCATTCCACACAATGTGGCCCAGCGCCAGTTCGACATGATCCGCCAGATCGCCGACAGCGGCGAATCCGCCATTTTTGTGGGCCGCTGCGCCGACCATGCCCTGGCAGGACGTCCGGGCCTGCTGCGGATCTTCTGCCGGGCGGACCTGGGCCTGCGGATCCGCCGCATTGAGCAGCGGCACAATCTGTCCAAGAAAAAGGCCGCCCTGCTGGTGGCTAAGACAGACCGGCACCGCAGGGTCTACTATCACCACCATACCGGGCAATTCTGGGGTCACAGCTCCTGCTATGACCTGACGGTGAACACCGGTGTGCTGGGCGTGGAGAAAACCGCCGAGACCATGGAGGCGTTCATCCGGACCTTTTGGGAGCAGGACTGAGCGGCAGAATCAAAAAGCTCCGGAAGCTGCGCTTCCGGAGCTTTTTCCATTATCTTTGCAGGGTTTTGACCCATTCGCCATATTTGCGGAGGTTTTCATCCCGGGCAGCAGCGCCGTCGCCGATGGTCAGGATATAGACCTTGATCTTGGGCTCGGTACCGGAGGGGCGCACCAGAATGGTGGTGCCGTCGGCCAACTCATAGCGCAGCACATTGCTGCCGGACAGCTCCATGGCGGACTTTTCGCCGGTGCGGCAGTCGATGACGCTGCCGTCGGTATAGTCCTTGCGGCGCAGGACCTCCACCCCGGCAATGGCGGCCGGGGGATCTGCCCGCAGATCCCGCATCAGCTGAGCCATCTTCTCCAGGCCGTCCAGGCCGGGCATCACCAGATTGTGGGTCTTTTCGCCGTAATAGCCGTACTTTTCGTACAGGGCGTTCAGGGCGTCAAACAGGGTCATGCCCTGGGCGGCGTACCAGGCGGCCATCTCCGTCAGGATCAACGAGGCGGTGACGGCGTCCTTATCCCGGACATAGTCGCCCAGCATGTAGCCGTAGCTCTCCTCGTAGCTCATGATGACCTGGCCCTTGCCCTGGCTCTCCAGCTCGTTCTTCTTCTCGGCCATGAACTTGAAGCCCGTGAAGGTATCACAGCAGGTGACGCCGTTGGCCTCGGCCACCTTGCGGGCCATCTCGGTGGTGACGATGGTCTTCAGGAAATAGGGGTGCTCCGGCAGCTTCCCGGCCCGGCGCATGGCACCGATGAGATAGTCCAGCATCAGCACGCCGGTCTGGTTGCCAGTGACAGGGATAAAGGAGCCGTCGTGGCTGCGGACCATGATGCCCACGCGGTCGCTGTCCGGATCGGTGCCCAGGATGAAGTCCGCACCCACCTGATTGGCCAGATTAATGGCCAGATAGAAGCCCTCGGGGTTCTCCGGATTGGGGGAGGCCACCGTGGGGAAATTACCGTCCAGCACCATCTGCTCCTTGACGCAGTACAGGTGCTTTACGCCCAGGCCCCGCAGGGCCTCGGGCACCAGCTGCCAGCCGCAGCCGTGGAAGGGGGTGTACACCATCTTGAAGGTGTCGGCCACCCGGGCCATAGACTCCCGATCGTTGACCATGGCCATGACATGCGCCATAAAGCGGTCGTCGGTCTCCCGGCCCATGACCTGGATCAGGCCCTGGGCTGCCGCGTCGTCATAGGCCATGCGGCGCACGCCGGTGAAGATGTCGATATGCTCCAGCTCCCGGGCGATGGCGGCGGCGTGCTGGGGCGGCAGCTGTGCGCCGTCGGACCAGTAGACCTTGTAGCCATTGTACTCCTTGGGGTTATGGCTGGCGGTAACGTTGATGCCCGCCTGGCAGCCGTACTCCCGCACGGCGAAACTCAGCTCCGGCGTGGGGCGCAGGGACTCGAAAATGCGCACATGGATGCCGTTGGCGGCACACACCTCGGCGGCGGCCCGGGCAAACTCCATGGAATGGTTGCGGCAGTCCATGCACAGGGCCACGCCCCGGCGCCTGGCGTCCTCACCCTCGGCGCAGATGACGTTGGCGAAGCCCTGGGTGGCCCAGCGGATCACGTGGACGTTCATCTGGTGCAGGCCCACCTTCATGGTGCCCCGCAGACCGGCGGTGCCGAACTCCAACGGCCCGTAAAACCGCTCGCGGATCTCCTTTTCGTCGCCGCGGATGCTCTCCAGCTCGGCGTGCTCCTCCGGAGTCAGCGCCGGAGAGGCCAGCCACTTCTCATATTCCTGCATGTAATCCATCAGAAAATACTCCTTCCCTATCTATTTACTCCTGGGACGCCTCCGGCTCCTCCACCGGCTGGGCCTCCAGAATTTCCTTGGCGTCCTCCAGCAGGGAGGCGGGAACGTACAGGCTGGCGCCGTAGCCGGAAAAGCCGTTGATGACCTTTCCCGCGCCGCCCTCATAGTCAAAATACTTGAAGCAGGGGATGCGATAGGCCGCCAAAAGGGAGATGAGCATATCCGCGTCGGCGGTGGAGTCGAACGTGCTGGTCAGCAGAACGGCCTTCTCCTTCTCTCCCTGGGCGTCTATGGGCCAGTCCGGCGTATCCGGTGCAAAGGCCCACTTGGAATTGTCCATGTGTGATACCTCCTATATACAGTTTATTTGTGATATTTCGTACCGGCGGCGATCTGACAGGCCCGGTAGATCTGCTCCAGCAGCATGATGCGGGCCAGGTGATGGGGGAACGTCATGGGCGACATGGACAGCCGCCAGTCGGCCTGTCGCTTCAGGTCCTCGGCAAGGCCCACGCTGCCGCCGATGAGGAACGTCAGCTGGCTTTTGCCGGACACCGCCAGCTCCTGCATCCGGCGGCTCAGCTCCACGCTGGAGCAGGGCTTCCCCTCGATGCACAGGGCGATGACCGCCCCGCCCCGGGGCAGCTTTTCCCGTATGGCGGCGGCCTCCGCCGCCAGCGCCCGCTGAATCTCCCCCGGCGACGGGTCCTCCGGCAGGCGGCTCTCCGGCAGCTCCACCACGTCCAGCTTACAGTGCCGCCCCAGGCGCTTGACGTACTCGGCGGCGGCCTCCTGATAAAACCGCTCCTTCAGCTTCCCCACGCAGAGAACGGTTATCTTCTGCACAGCGCGTTCTCCGTTTCATAGGCGGGGCTTAACTCGTCCCGGGGAGCCACCAGCAGCTCCACCGATGCGCCGCAGGCGTCCAGCGCACGGCGCACGGTGTCGTACGCCCGCTGGGGCGTGTTGTTCTCCCGGCTCAGGTGGGCCAGGACGATGCATCGGGTGCCGCCGGCGGCCATCTGTGCCGCAAAGGCCGCGGCATCGTCGTTGGACAGGTGGCCCTGACTGCCCAGAATCCGCTGCTTCAGGGTGTAGGGGTACGGGCCGGAGCGGAGGTATTCCACGTCGTGGTTGCTCTCCAGCACCAGCAGGCTGACTCCCGGCAGCACCTGCGCCGCCTCATCGGTGACGTAGCCGGTGTCCGTCAGGATGCCCACGGAGCCGGAGCCGTCGATGCGGTAGTCCATGCTCTGGGCCGCGTCGTGGGAGGTTTCAAAGGCGGTGACCAGGCACTGGCCCACCTCAAATTGGCACCCCGGCTCCCGGGGCCGCAGCAGCGGCTCCCCCCCGGCCAGCCGGTATGCCAGCTGCCGGGCGGTGCCGGGGCTTGCGTACAGGGGGATGGAGTGGTGCTTGATGAGGGTCGCCAGGCCGGAAATATGGTCCGTATGCTCGTGGGTGATGAGAATGCCGTCCAGCTCGTCCATGGACAGCTCCAGCTGGGCCAGACCCGCCTTGATGCGGCGGGTAGAGATCCCGGCATCCACCAGGATGTGGGTATCTCCGTCGGACAGCAGCAGACAATTGCCCTGAGAGCCGCTGGATAGAGTATGTAGGGTCATCAATGTGTGCTTACCTCGCAGAAAAGATTCGGCGCCCGCCGCGGGTGGCGGCGGACGCCGGAATAGCTATATCAGCCGATGTGTGCCGCAGCCTCCTGGGATTCGGGGATCTCCTCCACCCGGATGTCCGCGCCCACGGCGCGGAGCTTGCCCACCAGGTCCTCATAGCCGCGCTCGATGAACTGCACCTGGCTCAGCTGGGTAACGCCCTGGGCCGCAAGGCCCGCAATGACCAGGGCCGCGCCGGCCCGCAGGTCGCATGCCTGCACCGGTGCGCCATTGAGATGGTCCACTCCCTCGATCACGGCCACCCGGCCGTCTACCTGGACCTGTGCGCCCATGCGGCGCAGCTCATCCATGTATTTGAATCGGTTGGCGCCGTATACCCCCTCGGTGACCAGGCTGGTACCCTGGGCCAGGGACAGCACCACGGCGATCTGGGGCTGCATATCCGTGGGGAAGCCGGGATAGGGCTGGGTTTTGACATTGGTGCGCTGGAGGGGCTGGGACCGGGTCACCAGCAGGGTGTCGTCCTCCTCCTCCACGGTGACGCCCATCTCCGTCAGCTTGGCGGAGATGCAGTCCATATGCTTGGGGATCACGTTGCGGATCAGCAGCCGCCCGCCGGCGGCGGCCACGGCAGCCCTATAGGTACCGGCCTCGATCTGGTCGGGGATGATGCAGTAGGTGCCGCCGGTGAGCTTTTCCACGCCGCGGATGCGGATGGAGTCGGTGCCCGCGCCCTTGATATCCGCGCCCATGGAGTTCAGGAAGTTGGCAAGGTCCACAATATGGGGCTCCTTGGCGGCGTTTTCAATGGTGGTGGTGCCGTCGGCCAGAGCCGCGGCCATCATGATGTTCATGGTGGCACCTACGCTGACCATGTCCAGATACACGGGAGCCCCGGTCAGACGGCCACCCTTGGCCACGGCCTGGACCAGATTCCCCTCGGTGACCTCCGCACCCATGGCGCGGAAGCCCTTGACATGCTGGTCGATGGGTCGGACGCCGAAGTTGCAGCCGCCGGGCATGGCCACGGTGGCCTTGCCGAAGCGGCCCAGCAGCGCGCCCAGCAGGTAGTAGCTGGCGCGAATGCGGCGCACCAGGTCAAAGGACGGGGTGGTGGAGTGGACATGGCGGCTGTCGATCTCCACCGTGTGGCGGTTCAGCACCCGGACATTGGCCCCCAGCTCCTCCAGAATGGAAAACAGCAGCGTTACGTCGCTGATCTGGGGGATATTCTCAATGCGGCAGACCCCGTCCACCAGCAGGGCGGCGGGGATGATGGCAACGGCGGCGTTTTTCGCGCCGCTGATGGTGACTTCGCCCATCAGCGGGCGGCCGCCATGGATGATATACTTATTCAAAACAGGCACCCTCTCTTAGGTAGTGTAGAAAACGTCCGCGCACTTATCATGCCCACGGACAGGAAACTTCATACGGCAGCCGCATGAAGACAAGACGCTTACATACACATTCAGTATATCATATTTTTCAATAAAAGCAAGCAAAGACGGCAAATCTTTTCGAATTTATAGGAAAAAGAGCGCCCCGGCATTGCCGGGTGGTCGTAAAACAGTAAAATCAAAAAATGGTGAAAGCCTTGTGTTTTCAAGGGGCGGCGTGACTTCGGTCACGCCGTTTCCTTTTTCATCAGCTCATTCAGAGGGATAAAGCCCAGCCCGTCGTACTTGATGTGGATGTGCTGTATCCGCTTAGTCCTTTGCGCGTCTGGCAGAGCAAAGACCTGTTCCACAAAAGCATAAAACGCAGTTTCGCTCAAATCTTTTGTCTGAGGTGCGACGCTCTCAATCGCCGCGCCGCGAGTGATAAGCCGGCGCGCCCGCTTGCGGCGATCACCCTTTTCGTAGTAGGCGGCGCGGTTTTCAAGGCGCTGGATTTTGTGCTGCTCCTGCGCAAGCTGCCGCTCCACCTTTTCTTTCTCGGCTTGCAGCTTTTCGATTTCTTTTTCGTGCATGATTTTGACCTCCTGACGGTTAAAGATGGATAGAAAAAGACCGCCTATATTTTCGGTAGACGGTCTAACTTGCGGTATGTGGTTTTCAGACTTTGCGGCAGAAATGGTCTGCGCCAGCAGACGGTTTCCGCTGCAAAGTGCGCTGGGATAGCTGCTGTGGCAGCGCAAGGGAGGCACTCCCTTGTACGGAGCAACGCGACGCAAAACAGCCCGGACATTTGGCTGTCCGGGCTGTCTGCCTCGCAGAGCGCACATACTCCCATCAGGAGAGTATAGAAGTGCGCCCTTGTTACCAAGGGATTTTTTCATCACTCACACAGTTCTGCCGCATATAGTTTCGCAAATTCTTCTGGGCAGCGGACATCGCAGCGAGTTTGCAGCGCCTCAAAGGTGCAGGCAGTCAGAGCGAACAGCTTCTGAAGTTCCTCATCCAACGGCTGTTTTCTCAAAGTTTTAAAGCCAACCAATGCTGGAATGTTCCACGCCTTTCGCTGCATCAGATAGCCAAATGGGATATTTGCCAGCTTGTCGATTGCGACATACGGGCGGTCAAAGGTTTTCCCGCAGCGAAGGTACTCTGCATTCAGAAAGCCAGCTGCAAAATCTTCGTTGGTAAACAGGAACGGCGTATCCTTGCAAGGAAGGCTGTCCAGTTCTTCCAATGCTTCTTCCATCGAAACACCGCCCGCCAGCATATCGTCTGTGATACCGGTAATTTCAGAAATTTGTGCTGGCAGCGGTTTATCTTGACGAATATAAATCGTCGGTCGCTCCCAGTTGATTTCGTAATTTGCCATGCGGGCAACGCGGATGGCGATGATGCGGTCTTTCCATCTGTCCAATCCGGTCGTTTCAATGTCGAGCAGATACCACGTATCGTTAAACATATTGCTGCGCATGACTTTTCGGTTCTGCCAGCAGGGAAGCGCCGATTCCCGCAGCAGCTTTACCGCAAGATTTCGATTCCGGTCGAAACGCTCGTGCAGATCAACCGAAAGGATCGGATATTCCGGAATGAAAACCTCGCGGCGTTGTTCCTTGGTCATGGTGTCTGAGAACAAAATAATCGGCACAGGCGCATTGTTCCACCGCTGATAGTCCTGCCCGCGCAGAAAATCATCCAACAAATCTACGGAAAGTCGCTTCGGATTCAGGATGATACAGCGCGCCTGATCGATCACACGCACGACGGCGGCATGATCCAGTGCTTCCGATGAAACAGGGATGATCCGGAATGTAATTGGTAGAAGGACGCCCAGTGTTTGCAGCTCCGTCCGTGTCAAGCCGACGCAAAAAATATCATTCGTCATAGCAGTAGTTCCTCCCTGTCTTTCAGTAGAATCACCTTACGATTCTGGCAGAGTGTCTGCATTTTCTGCGGCGCTTCGGTGTGCATGGGGATGACGATTTCCGGGTCTGCCTTTTCAATCACATGGCGCAGATCATCCGGCGAGGCGTGACCACTGGTGTGAAGCTCTGCCCATGTGTCGGTCAGCGACAGAAACTCTGGGATATTGCTGTCCGGCTTTGTTCGGTAGCCGTCCCACATGGAGTAGAGCAGAATGCTTTGCTGCGGGTCAAATTGTCGGATAATGTGTTCAAACTGCCGATTGACACGGACAAACATCAACCCGCCGCGCTCTTGAAAGCCCTGAAGAATACCGGGACCGGGAGTATTCAGCTTTGGCATCTCATAAAATGTCGATAGACTGCTCCAACGGTCGGAAACTGCTTGAACCAGTATTTTCTGATACTTATCACAAATGCAGTATTTTCCACGCGGCACTGCCCGCGCCAGCGCAAAAATCCGGTCAAGGTTCGTCGCTGCGCACAACACAAAGACATACTTGTACTGCCGCAAATACGCTTTCACACGTTTTTGCAGGTCCCACTCCGTCACGACCTCGTGTTCAGAGCGAGAAACGGTCGTTCCCTCCGTGACAACCACATCGACCTTTCCAATGCGTCTGTCCAGAATCTTGTCCATGGCATTGCCGCGCACGCCGTGCAGCCGGAAATTGCCGGTATACAACAGCCGCTTGCCGTCCGCTTCGATCAGGAATAGATAGCTGTCACACGCGGAATGATCGATACAGAATGGCGTGATCTGAATATCACCGATCAAAAACGGCTTGCCGGGAGAAAAGGCTTGAATGGTTTCGATGCGCCTGCAAAGCGCTTCGTTCTTTTGCCCGCCACGCTCTGCGGACAGGCGCATGATATCCTTTGCCAACGCACCGGCATAAATGGGAATCTCCGGGCGGATGCGCAGCATTTGCCCGGTATGATCGCCGTGATAGTGGGTAAACAGTACGGCATCGCAATGTCCGTTCCCATCCGTCACACCCAGAATATTCAGCGGTGCGGAGACGAAATTTGGATCAAGAGATAGTTCGTCACCCATGTCAATGAGGATGCACGTGCTTGCCGTGGAGATTTCGGCAGCAATGCCGCCGATCTGGTGCGTGCCTCGATGAATACAGAGTTTCATTTCCCTTCATCCCCCTACACATCTCCGTATAAGATAGAGATACCGTGAAACAGCTTCCAGCCCCGGAGCGCCCGGTCATACTCGATCCATTCCCCCGTTGCTTGCAGAGCGGCGATATAACGCTGCACGCTGCGCAGCGGCAGCTCGGTCAGCTCCGATAGCTTCTGCGTGGAAATGCCGGGGTGCTTGCGGATGAGCGCAAGGATTTTCAACCCGTTGACCAGTTTTTCGCTGTACTCGTGCGCTTTTTTGCTCTTGCTGTGTGCAGTGAGCAGCAGATACTTGAGCTTGTCCTTGATGGCGTCAAAGGAATCGTAGCATTTGAAGAACTTCCGCAGCTCCTTCGGCGGCTTCGGCTCGCCAAGCCAGATCACCGTTTCATTGGTGCAGCCATCAATTTGCGAATACAGGTCAAAAATCATATCCGCAGAGTCCTGGTCTAATGCGATGGCATTCACGATCATCGCATCACAGCCGATGGCGATCACGTCCGTCGGGGTATCAGCTATATATAGCTCATACGCTCTGGTTGGGAGACTTTCTTCCACAAGCGTGTTTTCTTCGTCTGTCAGACCAAAGGTGTTCACACGATAATCCTTGCTCATTTACCGCCGCCCCCCTTTCATCAGTTCACTTCTTGCCACATCAAATTCTGTTCCGCAGGTGATGCACTGCATCCGGACATATTGCCTTGCCAGTTTATTCTGTTTCAGGCGAATCACCAGCGCAATGCTCCAAAAAATGATGCCGACGATTGTGATAAATACCGAGATCATATAGCCGCCGAATGCAACGATCAGCCACAGTACAAACCAGATACCAAACTCCACCTTTGGATAGGGAATACAGCGCACATTATGGCTGCCGCAGTTCGGGCAGGTCACATCATCGCCGGAGCGCACAGCGTTTTCCTGTCGCGTTTCTTCTGCCATAAAATCGTCCTCCTGTTTTTGAGGACAGTATAGCAAACCGCCGCGACAACAGGGTGGTAGTGCAAAAAATTATTTGCCTTTTATCTGCTTCATCTGTTCGGCATAAAGACCATAGCCCATATAGGAGGCATTTGCAACCAGAATGGGGAAGGGATACTTATCCGGCTCAACTTCTTTTAGAATAGCAGGAAGAATTTTGCTCTCTGGATCGTGGTTTGCGAAGAGAAAAATCACTTCCGGGTCCAAGGAACTGATTTTAACATCGTACTGTTTTTCATTAAGGCCGTCTACCAGTCCCAGCCGGCACTTCTGGGAAAATACCAGAGACATGTCCCGGCAGAAATCACTTACTTTTTCCCTGTCACTGAGAAACGCTTGAAAATCCTCCAGATGCTTCTCAATTCCGGCAGTCCCTTTCAATGCACCGTCCCCATATTTGACTTCGATCAGTGCGAGAGAGATTCGGCTGGTGTCTCTTCGTACGGCGCCATTGGACAGCCATTTCAGTGCTACCATGTCAAATCTGGCGTTGCCGTCTGCAAATTCAATGTCGGCTATGTAATAGTCTGTGCCGTTGGAAATTTTGCCGTGGTTATTGTTTTCACGCGCAATTACCTGTTGGAACTCTCGTTCGTATTTGGGATGCTTGTGAAACCACCAGTCCATGGCCTGCTTATAAAAAGGAAGATTTGCGACTGCTTCTGCGGGAGATGGATTTCCGCTAAGGCTTGCGGAGTCTTCTGTACAGTAGTTTGTATCAAAAGATATCGAGAACGAGTTGTTGATTTCCTCAATTTTGAAAATACTCCCTCCACGGTAATAGATATTCACAGAGTCTCCACGAAGCTCCAAGTCTAAAGTATCATCTTTTTTGACGGCCTCCAGCAAGGGGGACAGGTCTCCGGACAAGAAAGCGTTTAACATTTTCTCGGAAATTTGTCTCTTTTTCATGCAATTTACCTCCAGCAACTTTTTCTCTTATTATACGATTATGCTACTGAATATGCAACGCGAAAAAGTCTTATTTTCGCTTCTGCCACACAATGTCGTACCCCAGCGCGTCCGCCAGCTCCACCGCCTCGCCGTAGCGGAGCGAGCCGCGCTTGAGTTTGCCGGAGAGATTGGGGACGCTGTGGCTCCAGCCGTACTCGTCAGAGAGGTAGTCCACCACCTCGGTCATGGTCATGCCGGTGCGGACGATGTAGGACTTGATCTCGTTGCGATAGGTTTCAGAAAACACGCCGAAATGAGCAGATTTCCACGCTTATGGATAAGACCGGAAAAGGGCACATTCAGCATGGTGGAGCTGGCAAAGTTCTACGGCGTGTCCACCGATTACCTGCTGGGGCTGACAGAACAAAAAAATCACCCAAACACAGAGCTGGACGCTCTGCATTTGGGTGATGATGCAATCGAAGTATTGAGAGCAGGCAAGTTCAACCACCGGCTGCTGTCGGAGTTGATCTGCCATAAAGATTTCCAGCGGTTCATGCTGGACACAGAAATTTACGTTGACCGGATCGCGGATATGCGGGTCAACGACATGAACGCCGTTCTGGAAGCCGTCCGGCAAATGGCGTTAATGAAAAACGGCGGCGAGGAAAATGATCTGTACCTGCGGACACTGGAAGTCGCGCAGATCAGAGAGGACGAGTATTTCGGAAGCCTGATTGCAGATGATCTGAAAGGTATTCTCCGCGACATCCGGAACGAGCATCGTCCCGACACCATGACTGCGGATGAAAGCTCCCTCGTAGCAACCGTACAGGGGCAGTTGCAGGATGCGATGAATTTTGAGGGCAGTTCCGAGGAAAAGCAAATCCGTGCGCTCATGGCAACAATCGGGCTTGATTATGACACACTTATGAAGGAAGAGTTTGTCTCAATCATCAGCGGACTTAAAAAGTCCAAGTACCTGAAAAGTACCATCAACCAGCGTGGAAAGGCAAGACCGCAGTTGCAGCATGGAAAAGGCAAAAAGAAACGCAAATAAGAAAAAAACCGCTATATTCAGGTTTTCACTGAATATAGCGGCTTTTCGTTGTCCAACCCTGCCTGACAGATGCTCATTTCGTAATTTCGGTCTAAACCTGTTTTACGAACACCCGTCTATTTTCCGGGACGCTCCGTTTTATGCGCTGTCAGTCCTGCTGCCAGTTGTGCCAGACGTTCTGCACGTCCTCGTTATCCTCCAGCATGTCGATGAGCTTGTTCATGCTCTTGACGTCGTCCTCGCTGGTCATGGTGACGTAATTCTGGGGCACCATCTCGATCTCGGCGCTTTCGAAGGTATAGCCCTTGTCCTCCAGAGCCTTCACCACGTCGTTGAAGCTGTCGGGATCGGTGGTGATCTCGAACACGGGGCCGTCGGGGGAGAAATCCTCGGCACCGGCGTCCAGCGCGTCCATCATGACGGTATCCTCGTCCAGCTCGCCATCCTCGTTGTCGATGACGATGACGCCCTTGCGGTCGAAGGACCAGGACACGCAGCCCTGGGCGCCCATGCCCTTGCCGTACTTATCAAAGTAATGGCGGATCTCGGGGGCGGTGCGCTGGCGGTTGTCGGTCAGGGCCTCCACGATGACGGCCACGCCGCAGGGACCGTAGCCCTCGTAGGTGACGGACTCGTAGTTGTCGGTGTTGCCGGAGCCCAGCGCCTTGTCGATGGTGCGCTTGATGTTGTCATTGGGCATATTGGCGGCCTTGGCCTTGGCCACCACGGTGGCCAGGCGGGAGTTATTGGCGGGGTCGCCGCTGCCGCCCTGCTTGACGGCCACGATGATCTCCTTGGCGATCTTGGTAAAGGTGGCGGAGCGCTTGGCGTCGGCCGCGCCCTTGGTCTTCTGAATATTGTGCCACTTGGAATGTCCGGACATGTGATTACTCTCCTTCGATCATATAGTATTGCACGGCGTCCCGGTGGACCGCCGATTTTGAGACGCAGATGGCGGGAAAGGCTTTTTGCAGGCGGTGCACCACCTCGGGGCACACCACGTTCTCCGTGGGAAAGTGCCCTGCGTCGATGAGGTTCAGGCCCCGGGTATCCAAAAAGTCGTTGTAGCGCAGATCGCTGGTGACAAAGGTATCGCAGCCCTGGGCCAGCGCGTGGGGGATGTATTCGCCGCAGGCCCCGCCGCCTACGGCCACCCGGTGCACAGGCCGCCCGCCGTCGCGGTAGCGCAGGCCCCTGCAACTTAATGATTTTACCACATCATGCAGGAACTGTTCAAGGGGTATTTCGCAGGAAAGTGTGCCGATGCGGCCAATTTTTTGCTCGTTCAGGGGAATGGCGCCCGAAAGGCCCAGCTTTTGGGCCAGACAGTCGTTGACGCCGCCCTCCGCCGCGTCCAGATTCGTATGCATGCAGATGACGGACAGGTCCTGCCGCACCAGGCAGGTCAGCAGACCGCCCAGACGGGTATCGTCCCGCAGGGTCTGCATTTCCCGCTCATGCCAGCGGACGTTCATCACCGGGTGATGGGCCACGATCAGGTCCGCCCCCAGCTCCGCTGCCTCCGCCGCCACGGCGGGCGTTACGTCCAGCGCCACCAGCACCCGCCGGACCGGCCGGTCCGGACGGCCCACCAGCAGGCCCACGTTGTCCCAGCTCTCCGCCGTGTCCGGAGGCGCCCAGTCGTACAAAAACTGCTCAATATCCCGTACTGTGATCATGAAAGCGCCTCCTTTTTCTTCTCCAGGGCGGCAATGAGCTCCGGCAGCGTGCCGCAGTCCGCGTCTTCCCGGCTGCGGTGCAGGCCCTCCAGTCTCCGCCGCAGCCGCCGCAGCTGTGCATCCAGATAGTCGCCGTACAGAGGGTCGTTTTCCAGGCAAAAGCCGGCGTACAGCCGGGCCTCCTCCGGGGTGAAGGCCTCCCCTGCCGCCATTTGCAGCACCACATACAGCTTGCCCTTGTCCCACACCAGCCGCTCGTCCCGGCAGGCATAGCCGTTTTCCGAAAGCCAGCGGCGCAGCAGCTCCACCTTGGTCTGGGGCTGGAGCAGCAGGGTGCAGCCGGAGGTCCGGGGCCAGGGGCTATCCGTCAGGATCTGTATGATCGTCTCACCGCCCATACCGGCCATGACCAGGGTGTCGGCCTCATGGGGAGCGATGCCCCGGAGGCCATCGCACAGGCGCAGATCCAGGGCCGCGCCGTATTCCGCCGCGGTGCGCCGGGCGTGGGCCAGGGGCTCCGGCCCGATGTCCGCTGCGATGGCGGAGGTGATCCGCCCCTGCTGCATCAGCCACACCGGAAGGTAGCCATGGTCTGTGCCGATATCCGCCAGGTGCGCCCCTGCCGGAACCATGTCCGCCAGCAGGCGCAGCCGGGGCTGCAATTGTAAGTGTTTCATAGGCTCTCCTGATAACACAGATGAACGCATACGGACGGGCCGTATGCGTTCCTGTTTGCGGGCGGGATGTTATTGAGCGCTCTTGTTGGCTTCCTCGTTGACCAGGGCCAGCAGCTTGTCCACATCGATGCCGTGAACGGCGCAGGCCTCCTCCACGGTCTCGCCGCGGGAGGAGGGGCAGCCCAGGCAGTGCATGCCGATGGACAGGAAAATAGGAGCGGTCTGGGGAGCGACATCCAGGATATCACCGATGATGGTGTCCTTGGTGATCTCGATCATGATAAATTACCTCCATGTTGAAATTGCTGCTCATAGTATACCCCAACCGTGCCGCCGTTTCAACAAGAACTTTCAAAAATCGGAAAATTGCCTGTTCAGCCGCGGCAGGGGGATTTCTTTCTCTCTCAGCTCTGATATGCCGCTATCAGCTCCCGGAAGGCCGGGAGGCTGCGGCGGATCATGTCGTTGGACACGCAGTAGCTTAGGCGCACATAGCCCGGGCACTCAAAGCCCGTTCCGGGCACCACCAGCAGGTTATGCTCCCGCTTGGCCCTTTCGCAGAAGGCCACATCGTCACCGCCGGGAGCCTTGACAAACAGATAGAAGGCCCCGTCGGGCTTGGCACACTGATAGCCCATGGCGGTGAGCTCCCGGTACAGCAGCTGGCGGTTCTCATCATAGGCTGCCAGGTCCGGCGTCTCATCGGCGCAGCGGGCGATGGTCAGCTGGATCAGCGTGGGCGGGCACACATGGCCGCAGGACCGGGCCGCCCCGGCGATGGCGCTGTACACCGCCTGGTGGTCCTCCACGGAATCCGGGACGCAGATATAGCCGATGCGCTCACCGGGCAGGGACAGGGACTTAGAATAGGAGTAGCACACGATGGTGCTGCGGTACACCGTGGGAATGAAGAGCACCTCCACCCCGCCGTATACCAGCTCCCGGTACGGCTCGTCGGCGATCATATAGATGGGGTGGCCGTACTCCGCACTCTTGCGCTCCAGCAGCCGGGCCAGGCCCTCCAGCGTCCGGCGGGTATACACCACGCCGGAGGGATTGTTGGGGGAGTTGATGATGATGGCCTGGGTACGGGGGGTCAGGCGGCGCTCCACCTGGTCCAGGTCGATCTGGAACGCATCGGTGTCTGCCGGCACCACCACCAGATGACCGCCGTTGGACTCGGTAAAGGGCCGGTATTCCGGGAAGAAGGGGGCCACCACCATGATCTCGGAGTCCTCCTCCGCCAGCAGGGCCTTGATCACGGCGATAAGCCCCGGGGCCGCACCGCAGGTGAGAAACAGATTCCCGGCCTTCAGGTCCGTGCCGAACCGGCGGTTCAGGTTGGCGGCGATGGCCTCCCGTGCGCTGTCAAAGCCGCAGGCCATGGAATAGCCGTGGACCTTGATGGAATCGGTGTCGTTGAGAATATCGTGAATGGACTGGTTGACCTTGGCCGGGGCGGGGATGCTGGGGTTTCCCAGGGAATAATCGAACACGTTCTCCGGGCCCACCGTTTTGGCCTGCTCCAGGCCATAGGCGAACAGCTCCCGGATGACGGAGGGCGCGGTGCCCAGCTGATAGAATTTCTGGTTTACCATAACATACTCTCCTCTATGTATGCGGTTTGGTCAGGACAGGTGCATCCGCCGGGACAGGACGCTGCCGGCGGCGATGGAGGCCAGCTTGGAATAGGCGCTGTCGGACCGGGACACCAGCACGATGGGCACCCTAGCCCCCAGGATCACGCCGGCGTTCTTGGCTCCGCCGAACAGGGACGCGGCCTTGCCGATGCCGTTGCCCACCTCGTAATTGGGCACCAGCAGAATATCCGCCATGCCTGCGCCGGGTGCGCTGTAGTGCTTGTGGCGGCAGGCCTCGGGGCTGACGGCCAGGTCCAGGGCCACGGGGCCGCAGACGTTCATGTGATATTTGGCCCAGCGGTCGGTCATGTGGGCCAGGGCGTCGGCGTCCACGGTGGACTGGATCTTGGGGTTCACCTGCTCCGCGCCGCAGATGCAGGCGGCGTTGATGGTCTCGTACCCCAGGGCCTGGAAGCACATGGCGGCATTTTCCAGAATATCGGCCTTTTTCTCCAGGTCCGGGAAGGTGTTGACGCCGCCGTCGGTGAGGATGACCATCCGGCCCAGGGCCGGGATCTCGTAGAACATGCAGTGGGTGGTCAGGCGGCCGGTGCGCAGGCCGTGCTCCTTGTTGAACACCGCCCGCATCAGGTCGGCGGTACCCAGAATGCCCTTCATCAGGAAGTTGGCCTTCCCCTGGGCACACAGGGCCACGGCCTTGGCGGCGCAGTCGGTGTCGCTGTCACCGGCGACGATCTGATAGGCGGCAGGGTCCTCCCCCAGCTGGGACAGCATGGCGGTGATCTCGCCGGCGTGGCCCACCAGAATGGGGACAGCGATGCCCTCACGGCGGGCCTCGACCACCGCCTGGATCACCGGCTGGTCATGGGCGGCAGCCACGGCGATGACCCCCGGGGTTCCGCCCCGGGCAGCCTCGATGATGCCGTCAATGGTATGGATCATATTGCTTTTCCTCCTTGTATCTATCCACAAAAAAACAGTCGCTCTCGTCTATCACTCTGACCACATTATACAGCGTTGCACCGGACCCGTCAATGAAAAAACGCCGAATGGTTCAATAAAATTTCCCACCGCCGGGACTTGGATATGGCCGCCTCAAAAGAAAACCCCCTATCCTGTTCGGATAGGGGGTGCAGCAGCAGGCAGGTTTTCTTACTTCAGGCTCTGTGCCACGGCCACAGCCACGGCCACGGTAGCGCCCACCATGGGGTTATTGCCCATGCCCAAAAAGCCCATCATTGCTCTTTCTTATTGTCTGGTTTTCTTGGCTCTCTTATCTTTTTCGTACAGCCAATTCTCTTTTGCTTCGCTGTATGTGGACAAAGTGTGGACAAGAATTTGTCCTCAATCCAATTTAACATACTTATATAATATCATACTTTTACATAATTACAAGACCCAGCAGAACTATCTATCAGCTATTTTAGGATCATATCGGCTTTTTAGTAGTTTATTGTAGGAATATACTCTATGGGTATTAAAGAGAATCTTATTCCTACAAGTCTATATCTACTTCTGTCCATTTCTCGCGTTTATATTGATCCCGATAGTCGCTATGTACGGCCCGATTGATCAACCTCCTCTTGTAATATGTTGAAGCTGTTCTATTATAGGTAATAACATTACACAAGTATTTCCCCTTGTGAATAGCCTCAAGCGCTGACTTAATCTGCACATACCCCGTACCTAATTGCGCGTTGATTTTAGCAAGCAATGCAGTAATCTCATCTATAGATATAACTTTTTCTCCCGTTTGCCCTATATACTCATCGAGCAACTTCTCTGCTCGCTCTTTCCCATAAATTGAACACATCGTCCGTGATGTAGGGAACATCTCTGAAGAAAAGTAATAATGATATTCAAACAATCTATCTCCAGAAGAAGTATATTCGTCATCTCGAATTGAGGAAAACAACTTTCTATATGAAGCAGCCAATTTCTCTCCATAATATTTCTGTTCATAAAAGAAAAATCTATGGTAAATTGGACTGAATAAAATATAGGGAAACTTCTTTTCAACGAAGGACTGGAGCTCTTTCACTTTCTCGCTTTTGGGTGAAGATGAAGCAGCAATATCATCGTAGTATCCAGCGACGCCTTCTTTTTCACATAATTTTTGCATGTAAGTGTTGATCCCACCACATGCAGTCTCTGATGAACACACAATTTCTTTCGAGATTCCAATCTCATACTCGTTAAATGGGGTGTGAAACTGCTTTGCATCGGCAATAATATACAGATAGTGTAGTCCACTCCTTACTCGGCCCGCCATTTGAATTATGTCATCCACATTATGGGTCTCCACAAACATATAGCGGATGTCCTCATTCAGAATGTTGATTCCTTCCTTATTTCTGGATGTTGTAACTAATGCAGAAAACTCCCGTGGCACACAACTATTTACAAGGCCCTCATTTGTTTTATCTAAAATCCTGCGTTCAGATTCATCCAGCTTCTCAAAATCACTCTTCTCGCCCGAAAAAGAAAAGGCAATCTTCTTTCCCGTAGATGACCATTTCCTATATTTTTCTATTGTATCATCCACAGTATTAGCAAAGTAGATAAACTTGATATTCCTCTGAACCATTCTCGCTGCGCGCTCTTCCGCCTGGGCTTTGGAGCATATCTGAATGTATTGGGGGACTACATTAAAGCATTTATCGAAGCAATCTACAACATGAGGTTCAAAATCACCTATTTTTAATTTTGCCAATGGATTAGGTGTCCCCGTCATCATAATCACCTTCTGGCATCGCGGACGCCGAACATCTGGATTCTCATCGGCCAGCCTATTTTGCTCCAGAATATATCTGGCCAGCTCACATACCGCAAATGGTGCGTCCTGATAAGTCGCATCATTTATAAGGGCATGCGCCTCATCAATAACCAATACATCAAAATGCTCCCAGAGGTGCGTTGTAATATTTTCGGGGTCGTATGTCCCATTTATATAGGATTTGATATACGCATTTGTGCAAACAACGCTTTTCCCATAGTACTGGTAATTAAGAATATCGTGATCCGGGTCATCTATTGTGTAGTGGTATTTTTCGCTTGTTTCTGTATCGCCCTTCTCATAGACTTCCCATGACATATTCCCTCCGGTAGCGGCTTTGTCCTTTATCTCATTAATAACCAACTTGTCTTTTAATGTTTCCTTGACCTTAACACTGCGAGATGTGACAAGCAGAACGGTTTTACGAGGAACAAATTTTTCGCCCGTTTCGGTATCGCCTTGAAATCCCGTAATCAAATGAGAAATATATGTGTTCTTGCCGCTCCCCACACCAGCGTAAATATGTATATAGGTATATGGCTTTATATCTCTTTCATACTTTAAGACATGAGACAAATAGGTTCGGTTTTCACAACTCATACGCTCTCCCCCTTTCTTTTATTGTACTGCTAAATCTGATATTGGGCAAGTAAAAAACAAGCCGCGGGGAGATGGGTCCTCGTGGCCTGTTTGTTATTAAAGCTCTGTTATCCGATTGTCACCATGAAAATATACTCTCCACTGACTTTTGTGAGTCCATAACTAATGCCATCGCCATGGTAGACATCGCCTAATTGGTATGCAGACACAATCTCCTTACCAATTTCTCCAGCGGCTGTCGTATCCACAGAACCATCACACGTCTCGATGATACCCATCATCGTATGCGCAATTTTTGTCTGGTCATCCGTGTAGAACTTCACAGTCAGTACGCGAATCGTGCAGCTATCCTTTTCACTTGTGCCCATTACAGCATCTCCATCCGCAAAGAAGATTGCCGCAATCGGCTCCCCGTCTTCATAAGCGGAATCAAACCCACCAACTCCGGTAATACTCGCCGCCATCTCGCCACCACTACTTCCTTTTAGCACTGCTTTTTGGCAATACAATTTATTGGTCAAACGATCACAGAAATCGGTCGGTGACAACAGCAAATGTCCGCTTTCGTACAGCGTTTCCACACTATACCAAGTTGTATCCTCTTCCCCACAAAGCGTACATGTTCTTTTTTTCAAACCGTCAGATGTAGGAGTCGCCTCAACGCTTACCTCCCATTCACCCCAGTTATGCCCCAATGCTTCTCCTTCAGTTTCTCCACATTTCGTACAAGTCTTTGGTTCCGTACAGGTTGCCTCTGCCCATTCGTGTTTGCACGCACAACCACTTAGGCATAGAATCAGTGCTAAGCAGAGTATGGCGCGGCCCAATTGTCTCATAATCATTTCCTCCTGATTTTTTGTAAGATACGCTAAGTAAATTATAGTCTTTTTAACGACTATAGTCAATAACGAAATCACACCCTAAGATAAATATACCGTCTTAGGGAGGAATGCGTATGATTAGCTATGCTGTGTTTTGGGAGACGTTGAAAAAGTCCGGTGAATCCACATATACTCTGATTAAAAACCATCATATATCCAGCTCAACAATAGACAAATTGCGAAAAAACAAACCGCTTAACACCACAACGATCAATGATCTATGCCGCATTCTGGAATGCAGAGTAGAGAGTATTATGGAATACATTCCCTCTAATGACGATCAAGTGCTATAGGAATAAGTGCGTCTGTGTCTCTCTCACTCTCATCAATACGCACTTATTGATTCCTGCCAATTTGTCGATTGACCAAGCAGTCAGCCATTTGGATTAAAAGGGTAAGATGATATATGAAAATTTATAAAAATGCCATCATTGTAACAAGCTTAGTAACATTAATTTCATTCTTTGCATCCTTCACATTTAACTTTTATATACAGATTGATTCATTTTGGTGTAATGCCTTGCTTGGTGTGTTCGGCAGCAGTTTGTTGACTTTGCTGACATCTATTATTGGATATAAGGTTGAGCGACGCCAAACTTTTGAGGGATTTTATTGTACCACAACGGAAATACTGCTTATCCTCAATAAGTATCAGGTATCATGGGACTTAGATAAAAAAGTTGACTTCCTGTTGTATTATCACGATATTAGTAAGGCAGAGTGGTCTCGCTATTATGGCGGTTTCAGCTTTATTGCTGACTTTCATGGGAAAAATAGGTGCTATATATACGAGAAGATATGTACTCCAATACTCAGCCTAAATAAATCCATTGATTATTATTCATTTAACTTCCGTGATTATAAGGATAGTTCCTACAAGAATAAAGACGCTATCGGAACAATTGTAAAAGAAGTGGAATCCTTATTTATCGAAACAACTTTTTCTGAAATAAGCGATAATAAAGTAACTCAACCTATTGCGGTATCTGTCACTTGGAATAAAATTGTTCATACCATAAAGAAAGAACTAAACGGGGAATATTACAAACTGATGTACGGGAAAAGAGTATATACCCAAAGTCATCCTAATTCTTAAATCATAACACCGGCAAGGGAAGGCCGTCCCTCCCCCGCCGGTTTTTGAAAACTACACTTCAATCATCTGCTGACCGCAATCCAAACAGGCGATGTTGACTACCTTGGTTGCTCTGACAGAGTTGCCGCAGCAAGGACACGCATATTTTCTTGTGCTGGATGTGCGGGGCGGTGTTTCTCCATTCGTTCCGCTATGTGCTCCCGTCCCTACAATACGAAAGCCGCTGTACTCGTTACGATTGAGCAGAATGTCCGTCAGATTGTTGGCCATGACAAATTCCAGAAGATCATCGCTGGGCGAGGTATGTGACCAGCCATACTTGTCACTGTGCTCCACGCAGAGGCCGTGACGCTCTGCACTCTCCTTGAATCGGCGGTTGTGATAGGTGTTCCCTCTGCTGCAATCCTGTACACCATTTTCGTAGTTGTAGTAATGTACCATCTCATGCAGCAGTGTGGCCGTGACCTCCTCTATAGGACGGGATAGCGTCCCTGCTCCGATGTTGATCTCGTGCGTTGCGCCTTTCTTCGATAGCCAGGTGTCCTCCCGTAGTGAAAAGTGTCCGTAGGCTTTCGGGGTGGATTGAATTGTGATCGTTGGTCTTGAAAGTGCACTTTCAAAGTACCTCTCATTTAACTGATCGAATATTTTGTTAAGATATCCTGCCACGCGGTTATAGCTGGTTAGTTCCTTCATGTCATTTCCTCCTTGATTTCGGGGAGCGGACACAGTATAATAATCATGCCCGCTCCGTTGTGAGTTGGTGTGAAGCTCTTTGCCTGTAAACTTTGGTCGGCAGTCAGGCAAGGGGCTTTTCTCATGCGATGGTAAACCTCCGGCTGGTGATTTGCTTGGTGTACGCCTTATACACATCGGGCAGCACCTTCTTGAATGCGGTAGTGTCAAAGCGGTTGGTGAGCACGGAAGTCCAACGGATGATGTACTGTCCTGCCTCCAGCTCCTCCGTGTCCTGCGTCAGCATCTCCTGCTTGATTTCATCCCGGACACTTTCCGCCTCCGTCTTGACTTCTTCCAAAAGCTCCTCCAGTTCCTTCAGCTTCTCCACCTTCATGACCAGATCGTTTGTAGACATTGTTTTTGCTCCTTTCGCGTTTTAGTAGGAGGATTTATCCTCTATGCTATTAATATATATCTATTGTACCCAATAGTCAATTGACAAAGCAGCTAATTTGTACCCAATAGATTTGTGCAGTTCGACTATTGCACCCAATAGTATAAATGTATATAGTATAGCTGTAGGAAAATCACCAGTTTAATAAGGAGGAAATGAAATGCCTACAGTAAGCAAAGCACAGCAGCAGTGTGTAAATAAGTACATTAAGAACAATTACGATGACATTAAGCTTAGGGTAAAAAAGGGGCAGCGTGAGTTAATCCAGACCTACGCGAAAAGCAAGGGTGAAAGTGTAAGTGCGCTGATCTGTCGGCTTTTATCCAATGAAATGGGCGTTGAAATAGGGGGCGTGCTTAAAACCACCGACAACACGGATAACAATTTATAGCCGATTATGTGTTGCGTAAATGCACCAACTGCAAAAGCGATATTAGTAACGCTGATTAAAAAGGAAAACGCCAGCAAAATGCTGGCATTTCCGATTTTTATATCATTAAGTATCGAGAAACATACCGTTTAATCTCTCATTCCCCTGTATGCGAGAGGATTCCGTAAAATGCTGATATACATTTAGCGTAATATCTATATTCTTGTGCCCAAGCCTATATTGAATATACTTCAGCGGCGCACCTGCATCCAACAGCATAGTTGCATGCGTATGTCTTAAGCTGTGATAATCAAACCCCGGAATATTTAGTTGCTGATGAATGATCTGCGATGTATACTGCATATTTCTTGAATTATAGTATTCTCCATTTTCACGCACGCAAACAAACATGATCCTATTCTCGTTAGGAGTCTTGACTATGACATGGTTGGCATTCTCATAGTAGCGTATATACCTCTCTCCAAAATACTCCTCAGCACGAAGCTGTCTCGCATATTCTCGTTCCAATGTCGCTGCAAGTGCTTCATCCATGTCAATAGTGCGAACAGAATTGTATTTGGGAGAGGAAAAGTACCAGTAACCTGCCCCCGGCTGACTTTTTCCGTTGTGCTTTTCCTTCTCTTCTTTGCTCCGATCATTTTGGTGCCATTGAATTTGCCTCTCTATTCTGATTGTCCGATGCTCAAAGTCAATATTCTCCCATGTTAGGGCAAAAGTCTCAGATAAACGCATACCGCAATGATAACCCACCACTAGGGGAATGTAACTGGAAGTCCCTTCTGGGAATCGTGTGAAAATTTTCTCAATATCCGAGATGCTTAAATAAGTGCGTGGATTGCTGCGAGTTGGAATCGCCGTCATCTCTCCTTTCGGAACTTTTAATCCTAAGGCAGGAGATGAAAATAGCAGTCTGCGGTCCACGGCAAATGAAAAGCACTTTGTGAGAATGCCCTTTATGGTGAGGATTGTATTTCTGGAATATCCATTATCATGCAGCTTTTGCAAAAAGCCCTGCAAGCAATCCTTGTCTATTGTCCTTAAACGATATATTCCAAGTGCAGGCTTAATATGATTTTTCAGTTTTTTATGATAATTAAGAAGAGTTGTCTCTTTAAGGGTCAGCTTGCAGTCATTTTCTATCCAATAATCCAAAAAATCTGAAAAGCTTAACTCTGACGGAATGATTATCCTTCCGCCATTTTCATACTCATTTTGTGCCCTAACCCCCGCACAAACTGCATCTTTCTCCGTTGTAAAACCACCTTTGCTGATCCAACGCCTTTTTCCCGCAACCGAGGCAATTTCAAACCGATATTCATAGGTAAATCCATGCTTCTGTGATTTTCTTTTTCGCACCGTTACAGTATTTGCCATTGTTTCCTCCTCGCTTCACTACACTTGTGTGGACAAAATGTGAGCAAAAAGGATTGTGGACAAAAGCATAGTCACGCATAAAGAAAGAGCCCCCTATCCACGCACAGGATAAGGAGCTCTTTTTACCTTTTAGTTCAGCAATAGAAGGAACTTTTCTTACTTCAGGCTCTGTGCCACGGCCACAGCCACGGCCACGGTGGCGCCCACCATGGGGTTATTGCCCATGCCCAAAAAGCCCATCATTTCCACATGGGCGGGCACGGAGGAGGAGCCGGCGAACTGCGCGTCGGAGTGCATACGGCCCATGGTGTCGGTCATGCCGTAGCTGGCGGGGCCGGCGGCCATGTTGTCCGGATGCAGGGTGCGGCCGGTGCCGCCGCCGGAGGCCACGGAGAAGTACTTCTTCCCCTGCTCGATGCATTCCTTCTTATAGGTGCCGGCCACGGGATGCTGGAACCGGGTGGGGTTGGTGGAGTTGCCGGTGATGGACACGTCCACGCCCTCGGCGTGCATGATGGCCACGCCCTCACGGACGTCGTCGGCGCCGTAGCAGCGGACATTGGCCCGCTCGCCCTCGGAATAGCGGATCTCCCGAACCACCTTCAGCTGACTGGTGTAATAGTCAAACTGGGTCTGGACATAGGTGAAGCCGTTGATGCGGCTGATGATCTGGGCAGCGTCCTTGCCCAGGCCGTTGAGGATGACCCGCAGGGGCTCCTTGCGGGCCTTGTTGGCGTTCTTCACGATGCCGATAGCGCCCTCGGCGGCGGCGAAGGACTCGTGACCGGCCAGGAAGGCAAAGCACTTGCTCTCGTCGCTGAGCAGCATAGCGCCCAGGTTGCCGTGGCCCAGGCCCACCTTGCGGTCGTCGGCCACGGAGCCGTCGATGCAGAAGGACTGCAGGCCCACGCCGATCATCTTGGCTGCCTCGGCGGCAGTCCTGACGCCGGACTTCAGGGCGATGGCCGCGCCCACGGTGTACGCCCAGCAGGCGTTCTCGAAGCAAATGGGCTGGATCTCCTTGACGATCTCGTAGGGGTCGAAGCCCCGGGCCTTGCAAAGCTCCCGGCACTCCTCCACGGAGCCGATGCCGTACTGAGCGAGGACGCCATTGATCTTGTCGATTCTTCTTTCGTAGCTTTCAAACAGTGCCATTTTTCCGTCCTCCTCTTATTCCTGCCGGGGGTCAATATACTTGGCGGCGTTGTCGAACTGACCGTAGTGGCCCTTGGCCTTTTCCAGAGCCGTGGCGGCGTCGTCGCCCTTTTTGATGAAGTCCATCATCTTGCCCAGGCTGATGAACTCATAGCCCACGATCTCGTCGTCCTTGTTCAGGGCCACCCGGGTCACATAGCCCTCGGCCATTTCCAGGTAGCGGGGGCCCTTGGCCTTGGTGGCGAACATGGTGCCCACCTGGCTGCGCAGGCCCTTGCCCAAGTCCTCCAGAGAGGCGCCCACGGACAGGCCGCCCTCGGAGAAGGCGGACTGGGACCGGCCGTACACGATCTGCAGGAACAGCTCCCGCATGGCGGTGTTGATGGCGTCGCACACCAGGTCGGTGTTCAGAGCCTCCAGAATGGTCTTGCCGATGAGGATCTCGGAGGCCATGGCGGCAGAGTGGGTCATGCCGGAGCAGCCGATGGTCTCCACCAGCGCCTCCTCAATGATGCCGTTCTTGATATTCAGCGTCAGCTTGCAGGCGCCCTGCTGGGGGGCGCACCAGCCCACGCCGTGGGTAAAACCGGAAATATCGGAGATTTCCTTGGCCTGGACCCACTTGCCCTCCTCAGGGATGGGAGCCGGACCGTGATAAGCGCCCTTGGCGACGGGACACATATGCTGTACCTCAGTGGTATAGATCATAGCGAATTCCTTCCTTCTAAATAATGAGGGATGTCCTCTTATACGCCATTATAGCAAGCCCACCGCGAATTTGCAAGTAATATTCCGAACATTCCGTGCAGCAGATGGTGAGACGATACGTTTTTCCTGATTTGCTGCATCCTGTAGGACAGGTCTCTGTCAAGTGCATCGTCATGGGGGCGAATAGCCGCGCCGCCTTTATCCGTTGGAAAGGCAATCGTGCTATTCCTCCGCTCCGAATCCCATAACACTTTTTCACGAACAATTTGGAAAAAGTTCTTGCCAAGCAGGGGTATTCGATTGTATACTTAGGATAGTTGACAGCGATGCGCTGAAAACGACAAATCCGAAGGGTGTTCTCTCTCGATTTGCTTATGAACCATCAGGCAGCATCGCGAAGCAGCGGCGAGGGGACGAAACACAGGCCCGGTAAGGATGACGGTATGAAAAAATCAGAAACAAATACTTTGCGTATTGAGCCCCGAAAGTTTCATGCCGCCGCGGTAGGAATGGCGATGATGCTGGCATATGCGGATTATGAATACTTCGTTCAGACTTTTTACTGGGTTTTTCAGCCGCCTTTTCGCATAGCAATTGACACGGTCACGATTGTTGCTATAGGCTTAATACACAATGTCGTATTCCTTAGTGAGATACTTGCTACCAGCCGAACATATATTGTGTCTGCTAAAGGAATTACGGTCATTTTTTTGGGTATCATCCGCCGTCTATATCCATGGCAGCGGTTCCAGAGTATTAACGCGTGCCCCATAGACATAGGCAATCCTTCGTGGGGAGGCCAACCGTTTTTAATGGTTTGCAGCACCGTGCCGTTTCGGACAATGGAGGGGGGAAAAATTGATCTGGAGCGCGCGCTCCTTCGATGGCCTCATATTCTGGTGTTTCCACTACTGCCGGGCGAGGAACGCATGCAATTTGAAAGCCTGCGGCGCGGGGAAATACCTCCCGACCTGGAGGATCAGGAACCCGACGAGGAGGAATAAGTGTCCCGGCTGACGGACGTGGCATGGGGCAGCAACAAGCTGCATTTTACCTATGACTCCATTGGCCCGGCGTCTGTGACGTACAACGGCAACAGGTATTTCTACCTGAAAACCGGCGGCACCATGGCCTCCACCCTCGGCGCTGCGAACCCCCTGCGCTATCGCGGGTACGTATTATGTTAGGGGGTTTCATCGCCGCCAACTTCTTCGCATTTCCCGCGGTGTTTGTATCCATTGCAGCTGGAGTAGTGGTTGACTATATTTTCTATGCGTTAAAGGACCACTGCCTAAAGGCATACAGAAAGAAGGGGAAAACGTGATCGGTAATATTTCCATAATAGGCTTTATTGTAGTGATGATTGCCTCTGTTGGCTGCATGATAACAGGGCTTTGGATGCTGTTTTCCCGGAAGTATAAGCATGATCCGCGGAATCCCATAGGCGCCAATATTGCTATGCTCCTGATGCCGCTTGGAATAGGATTGCTGACCTTTAATGAAATGGGCCTTTTCCCGGCGCGATACGACCGTATTTTGCTTGTTATTGGAAATGCAATAAACGGAGGCGCTATTGAACTCGCCACGCTTTCTGCCATCCATGTTAGCCGTAAAAGTGGAAGAAAAAAGGATGCAAGAACGGGCATAGTAGTGGCATGCCTTGTTGGAATCTGCTTCTTGGTGGGTTTGACGTGCATGATTTTCATGCCTTTTGTTCCTTGAAACAGCAATTAAGAACCAGGAACCCGACCAGGGGAAAAATCGTCTTGGTTGACGGAGATGACATGGGGCAGCAACAAGCTGCACTTTACCTACGACTCTCTGGGCCCGGCGTCTGTGACGTATAACGGCGTCAAGTATTTCTATCTGAAGAATGCCCAGGGCGATGTTACCGGTCTTGTGAACGCCAGCGGCACCCAGGTGGTGTCCTACACCTACGACCCCTGGGGTGCGCCCATGTCCACCGACGGCACCATGGCCTCCACCCTCGGCACCGCGAACCCCCTGCGCTACCGCGGGTACGTCTATGACAGCGAGACGGGCCTGTACTAGCTGAACAGCCGGTACTATAACCCGGTCTGGGGAAGGTTTATCAATGCGGACAGTCTGATTGTTGACTGTGGGGCAAACACGCAGAATCTATTAATAAGGCTCAATCTTTCGTATCGGGTATTAAAGAAACGCTTTGTGCTTCTATATCATCTTCACACATATAACAGAAGAGGCAGTCACGTCTATTATATTTTCCCATAGGTGATAGTATGGTTGTTAGACTAATATTTGATTCCAGAATTAGTTACGTATATGTTCCGGATGGCTACATAACAGATGCCAAATCATTACGATGCTCATTTCTTGAGTGGGTATACGATAATCCAAATTGCATGGTAAAAGCGAAGGGGCATACGGTATTTTCTTTTGGAGAAAATGATTTTGTGTCGTTTATAAACGCAGTCGTTTTGCGTGGAAAAAACGAAAAAGCATATGTATGTCCTTGTGAAAATCTGTGTAAGCAAAGAATCCTATCGATAAATCTATAGCGCGAAAAACATTTGTTTAGACAGTTTGAATGCCTACAGTGTGCTCATCTGGATTCTTGCCGAAACGCCCAGGGCGACGTTACCGGTCTTGTGAATGCCAGCGGCACCATGGTCGCCACCCTCGGCGCTGCAAATCCCCTGCGCTATCGCGGGTACGTCTATGACAGCGAGACGGGGCTGTACTACCTGAACAGCCGGTACTATAACCCCACCTAGGGAAGGAGTGTACGAAATGAGCCGCAAAAAGAAAATCATTGCCGTCATTGCGCTGTGTGTTCTGACCTTTGCGTTGGATACTGTATTAACGGTTTACTGGCCCCGGCGGTCATATCCCACCTTGCAGGAAGCTGTGGAGGCAGACGGATTATTCAAGGATTATCCGGAAATGCTGGCGCGGTCAGATACGGAAAATTATACCTTAGTCGCCGCTGGGAGCGATGGCAGTAAGTCTGAACGGGGTATGAATTTCAGCGTTTTCCGAAAGACGGCCAAGGGCTGGCGCGCTCCGTCCCAGGCAATATACCCCATTTCTTCGGGCCGGATCATAGACGTGGGAGACGATATCTGCTTTGTCAATGTATTCAGGGTGGCCGGCTCCGACTGTTACTGCATCAGTCTCCATATGAACGCATCGGGTACCGCCCCGACTTTTGCCGATTCTCTTGGCTCTGACTTTGGTACTTACAGCAATCAGGACCTTCCACAGAAGTATGCCGCGTGGGCGGTGCTTTCGTCGTACCCGAAGGGCTACACCGTGTATATCAATCAAGAGGCCATTGTTTTAAACTGACGGAGATGACATGGGGCGGCAACAAACTGCACTTTACCTATGACTCCTTGAACCCTGCGTCTGTGACGTATAACGGGACCACATATCTGTACGTCAAGAATGCGCAGGGCGATGTGGTTCAGATCGTGGACGGCAACGGGAACACGGTTGTGACTTATATCTACGACGCATGGGGCAATATGCTGTATAGCCAGGTTTTACTTTTGATGTTATGAGGTAATTGCTATGAGGAAAGTATGTTTGTTAATTCTGATTATTATGACCCTATTATTAACGTCTTGCTCATCAGGTGACTCAAATATGGTAAGAGATTTATTTAAAAAAAAATGAGAGAGAGACTGCAAATGAGCGTTTTGAAGCTCTAATAGGAGCCATTCAAAATCAAGACCGTGTCGCTCTGAAAGCATTCTTTTCTGAAAAATCACTGAAGGAATCGCAAAATATAGAAGAAACTATCACCGCATTGTTTGACTACTTCCGAGGTGATATGCTTTCATATAATGACTGGGGCAGCCTTGGATCTATAGGTGGGATGAACGAAGATGGTACGGGACGTTATTGGAAATGCCTGTATGCGACTTACGATGTTGAAACGACCCAGGATAAGTACCGCTTTGCCATGGAATATATGCTGCTGGATACCGCAGATGCAGATAATGTGGGTATACGGTCTCTGTACATTATCAGATTAGCCGATGATACAGACCCGCAATTTGCATATCGGGGCGACGAAAAGTATACACCGGGTATTAACATCAACAAGACAAGTAGAATACCGCATTGAAATGTATTTCTGCAGAACAGCGTGAAACGCCCAGGATGTTGTCCGGAATCTTTCTTCCTACTTTCTGACTCTTTACCACGGCTGACGGTCACGTCCGGACAGCAAGCAGCACCTATGCCTATGACAAGGACAACCGGCTGACCAAGGCGACGGAGGGTGCCATCTCCGCCAACTACACCTACGACAGCTTCAGCCGCATGACGGGGCTGACCGCCAAAAACGGAGTCCCTCTTACCGCAAAAATGCCTCATATATAAGACGGGTATAACAGCTTACCTGTCTTATATATGAGGCTTAGTTTTGTTCACATTTTCTTCTCTATCGCCTTACGCGCCTTGCTCCTGGCCCTTGTCAGCAGCATCCGCACACTGCTGGGCTTGACGCCCAGGGCAGAGGCAATCTCCGCATCGCTCATGTTCAGGACATATTTGTCCTCCAGCAGCTGCCGCGTCCGCGAATCCAGCTGCGGCCAGACCCGCCAAAGCACATCGGCATCGTCCCCTGCCGCCTTCGGGCGGCTTCTTCTGTTCATCTCAGGTTACACCTCCAGACGGACGTACTCGTCCATATGCCGGGTGTAGTAAGCGCTCATATTCTCGCTCAGGCGCTTGCTCATCTTCTCCAGAGCCTCCGGAGGAACCTTGTCGATCCGCTTGGTCTCGCCGGTCTCCCGGTCGATCAGGTAAAATACACACGTCAGCGGCTGCTGCGTCTCTCCTGCCATGAGATACACCTCCCATCCAGCTTATGCGCCGGGTGGGATGTCCTATCCCGTTCGCAGCGTTCCGCTGCATACACGGGGGCAGCATTTTCCGCGCACCGGGACTCACCTGGATTCAAGGTGTCGCCGCCTTTTCGACTGCATGATCGCTGTTTTTGTGTTACTGTTAGCCACACCCGTACCCGATTCGGACACAGTGAAAGGAGAAACGCCATGCCCACCAGTGATCTGAAAATTGCCGCCGCCTATATCCGGGTATCCACCGACGACCAGGAGGAGTACTCCCCGGACAGCCAGGTCCGGCTCATCCGGGAGTATGCCAGGAAGAATGGATACCTGCTGCCGGAGGAATATGTGTTCCAGGACGACGGCATTTCCGCCGCCACCGCCCGGAAGCGTCCGGCCTTCAACCGCATGATCGCCCTGGCCAAGGAGAAAGAAAGGCCCTTCGACGCGATCCTGGTGCTGATGTTCAGCCGCTTTGCCCGCAATCGAGAGGAGAGCGTGCTGTACAAGGGTCTGCTGCGCAAACAGGGCATTTCCGTGATCTCCGTCAAGGAGCCCGCCGTGGACGGTCCCTTCGGCACGCTGATCGAAAGCATCATCGAGTGGTTTGACGAATATTACCTTATCAACCTGTCCGCCGAGGTCAAGCGCGGCATGAGCGAAAAGTTTCTCCGGGGCGAAGCCATGGGCACAGCGCCCTTCGGCTACCGCATCGACAGTGCCAACAAGACCTTCACGGTGGATCCGGAACGGGCGGAGATCGTGTGCGATGTGTTCCGCTCCTACGCCGATGGTGCCGGGCTCCGGGACATCGCCGTGCAGCTGGGCGATGCCGGGATCACTACGCGGCGCGGCAACCGGCCGGACAGCCGATTTGTGGAGTATATGCTCCGCAACCCCGTATACATCGGGAAGATCCGTTGGACGCCCGGACACAAAACCCGGTATTCCCGCGTACATATAGCGGACGGCGTGGAGGTTGTGGACGGCAAGCACCCGCCGATCGTCTCCATGGACCTGTGGGAGGCTGTGCAGCGCCGCATGGATCAGCGCAAGGCGGCCTACGGGAGGTACCAGCGTCAGGCTCCCGCTGCCTGGATGATGCGGGGCCTGGTGCGCTGCAGCGCCTGCGGAGCCACGCTGATCATGGCCGGCCGAAGCTCCTCCTGCCCCTTTCTCCAGTGCCACAGCTACGCCAAGGGCGCGTGTCACACGTCCCATTCCTTATCCCTGCGGAGGGCCAACGCCGCCGTGCTGGCGGGCCTGCGGCGCTCTGTGGGTACGCTGATCTTCCATATGGTCCCCCACCTGACGTCCGCCCCGTCCCGTGCCGCAGACTATGGCCGTCTGCTGGAGCAGGAGCGCCGAAGGCTGGCCCGCTGCAAGGATGCCTACCAGGCCGGCGTAGATACTCTGGAGGAATACCGCGACAACAAGGCGCGGTTGGAGGAGCGTATCCGCCGCATAGAAGAACAGGCCGCTTCAGCTGCTGCGGCCGCGGAATCCTTCGATAAGGCCGCTTATGGAAAAAAAGCGGCGGACATTCTCCGCTTCCTGGAGACATCCGCCGACGAAGGCGCCAAAAATGAGGTCCTCCGTTCCGTCGTTGACCATATCACCTATGAAAAGGCCAGCCGGCACCTGGCCATATACTTCTACACCTAATTATATCCTTTTACCATCAGGTGGGCCGGATGGGGAACTCGGTGCATCGCTGCGGTATCTGAGTCAGCGGTACTCCATGCCATATCCGGAGCTGAAGGCTTTGCTGACGGACATCGGCGTGGAGGAGCTCGGGCACCTCGAGATTATTGGCACCATCGTTCATCAGCTGACCCGGAGCATGACGCCGGAGGAGATCAAGAAGGCCGGATACGAGGCGTACTTCGTGGACCACACCGCCGGTGTTTATCCGGCCGCCGCCTCCGGTTTCCCGTGGAACGCTGCGTCTATGGCTGTGAAGGGCGACCTGATCGCCGATCTGACGGAGGATCTGGCCGCCGAGCAAAAAGCCCGGGTCACCTATGACAACATCCTGCGTCTGTCCGACGACCCGGACGTCAACGACGTCATCAAGTTCCTGCGGGCGCGGGAAATCGTGCATTTCCAGCGCTTCGGTGAAGGGCTGCGGCTGGCTAAGGAGAAGATGGATCAGAAGAACCTGTATTTCGTAAACCCTTCGTTTGACCAGTAATCCCCTGCGAAAAGGCGCCAAAATCAGAACACTCCCCTGCCGGGCGGCTCAGTGTGCTGCCCGGCAGGGGGTGCTTTCTATTCAGATTCCTCCAGGTCAAAATCCGATGGATCCAGCCGGAAGGCGGACCACATGCCGGTATTGGCAAACCGCCTGTTATTTTCCTCCAGATACTCTCTGGGCGTCTGGCAAAGATGCCAGGCGTACCATACCGCCTGCCCCTTCATCTGATTTGCCAGCGGGATGATGTGGACAAATACACCCAGACGTTTCCGGTCGTTGCCCTCCGGCGTGAAATGCACCGAAAAGTGGCGCTCAAATTCCTTCTTCTGAATAAGCCGGGAACCCTGCAAATTCTGCGGCACGCCGTCCGGAATAGCAAAGTCCGGAACCTCCGCGTAATAGCACCAGCTTCCGTTTGAGCACGGACGCTTTTCCAGCGCAAGGGAAACCGTCTCGTGCCCTCCTGTCTCCGGCGAAAGATTCCAGGTCAGCGACACATTCCGGAGGGTAATCTCATCCTTCTCCACCCAGGCGCCGCTGAAAAGCACTGCCACGCCCTGGGAACTGCCTCCTCGGTTCACTACCGATACCGTGTTGGGATCCCCCATCTTCACCGGCTGTAAGCTGGGCAGATATAGCTCCAGCCGCGGCAGTTCCTCGGCCTCAGCAGCCACGGTCCTTTTGAAATAGCAGGTCCGCAGGTTCTGCCGTGCCTCCCGGTCCGCCATATCCGGACAGAAAAAGCCCTGCTCCGAGTCGAGACCAAGCAGTGGGCTCACCTGGGCCAGGATTTCCTCCGGTGACAACGCCTTATCCTGCAAAAGCTGCTGAAACCGGTCAAGATCCGTCACCTTTTCCTTCCATGGGCCAACGATCCCGCGCTGCTGGATACCCCAGCAGCTGCCGTCTCCTGCATCCGCCCACGCATCCGCCCCTTCTGCGACATTTACAAGGTTCAGCAATACAACGTCGCTGTCTATGCACGCGATTGCCAAAGCATCGCTCACCAATTCCCGGGACAGATGCGCCGCTGTCTGCTGCATATCTTCCTGACCTCCGTAATGCATCAGCTCCGAGCAAATGGAAAACCATTGTTTCCCCTCGAATACATACAGCACGGTGTCCGCGTCCTGTTGGGCAGCCCGCTGATAGCCCATCTGCTCCAACATCCGGCGCATGACTGTCTCCACCGCCTCCTGCGAGACGCTCCCCGCCTTCCGTATATGCGCATTAGAGAAAAACCACCCCATATTCTCCGCTCCTTCCATTAGAATACTGTACATTTTACAGTATTCTAATGTGTTTAGCAAGAGTTAAATTAGCAAAAAGCAAAAATCAGCTCCACCAGAGAGCTGATTTTTGTAGTCAATATACTAAAATTTCTAAGGGAGCTGTGCATTGAAGCACTTGCAAGTCTGTTCTTTCCCTCTGCGTCAGTGGGTCACGCGCCATTTTTTCGTCATTCCGTCATGGGAATGTTATTCTGGCCCAACAGCTTTTCAAAGCGGCGCAGCTGCAGAGGCGTCATCCGGTCCCGGTACTGCATAAACAGCTTTTTTACCTGGCGGGTGTCCCCCTTCCCCAGATAACGATTCATGGTGCGCTCCAGACTCTCGCTGGCAGCGGAACTCAGGGACGTCTTTTTCCCGCCGCTCTTGGCCGAAGAACGGGAGCTGCTGCCGCCTTTTCCTGTGCTCTCCAGCTTCTGCTGCGCCAGAGCGGCGTCCTGCTCCTGCTTCGCCCGGCTGGCGTAATATTTCATCAAGGCCAGATAGTTGCTGTAGTCCTGCTTTTCCAGGGATTCATAGCGGTCCCGGTCCTGGCGGGAGGCGTTCTGCCAATCCTCCACCTGGTCCCGCCACTGGTCATAGGCGGATGCGTCCTGTCCCTGCAGCAGCTTGTACTGGTCCAGCAGTGCCTGTCCCTGACTCTCGTACCGGTCCCAGGCGTTCTGCTGCAATTGCGGCACCAGTGCCGCCAGCTCCTGCATATAGCGGCCATACTCCTGCTGGCCGGCCTGCTGGGCATATGTGGAGTCATACCCGCCGGTCAGGCCAGCCGCCTGCCCCAGGGCATCCTCCATGGCCGTCTGTCCCTGACGCTGGTACAGCCGGGCGTAGCGCTGGAACGTGTCATCCCGGCTGGGGTCATAAGCAAAGGGCCCGCGCCCCTCCATCTGCCGCAGCAGCTCCTCCATGCGTTCCGTATAGGGGGAGGTATAATCTCCGGGCCGGTTGGCCGCCAGTTCCTCCCAGCTGCGCTTCGCGTCCTGGGTCTCCCGGGATGGCGTATACCCCTTCTCCAGGTCTGCCAGACGATCCTGTGCCGATTGAACGCCCAGGCTGGCCCAGGTCTTGCTGCCCGCCACGCCGTCCGGGGTCATGCCCACCCGGCGCTGATAGTCCATCAGGGCTGCCAGGGTCTTTTTCCCGAATCCGCCGTCCACGTCCAGGGAATAGCCCTCCCGATTCAGAGCCTGCTGCAAGCGGCGAACCTCCTGTCCGGAGGAACCGTACCGTAACATGGGATAGCTTGATGCCATATCGTTCGTCCTTTCTTCTCACGCCGTCCTGCGCCAGACATACACGACCAGGTACGGCGGCATATTGTTGTGGGCGGCTCCCCCGCCTGCCGAGGCGGACGCGCCCTGATACTCATTCCTGCGCCCGTCCGCGTCATACAGCCGAATGGCCGTCACGCCGGTGACGTCGGACTGCCCCGTGAAGTCATATCCGTGGGTATGGGCGGGCATCTCCGCCTTGGTCAGAGTGTGTTGGGCCTCGCCGCCGGTTTCTCCCGGCGCATAGACGTCCCCCGCCGCCAGCAGAAACCGGTCCTTCACCTGTTCCCAGGTGCCGCCGAACAGCGTCTCCGGACTTATCTCCGATGCGGACAGATATATGCTGCCTACCGGCCACACGGCATCCAGCAGGCGCTTGCCCCGGAACCATACGTCCCAGTCCGGCGCGATATCAACGGCCTTGTCGTGCTCGGCGTACTTGCCCACGCCCACTGCCGTGCCGCCTTGGGCCAGATGTACCGCCACCGCCGCCGTGGGGATGGCGTATTCCACCGCCCGCACGGACCCCAGCGCATCCACCGCCGACAGCTCCAGCTCATAGGATGCGGTTTTCAATACACCCTCAATGATCTGCTCCTGCCCGTTTTCCAGAGCGGTATAGCCGCTGTAGCTGCCGCCTACCGGCCGCAGCCGGTATCGCACCGTCACGGTGTTGTGCCCGCCTACCGGTGAGCATGCGCCGGTACACAGCACCTTCACGCAGTCGCCGTCGTCCCGCAGGGTTCCGTCTGCCCCGCACCGGCCCAAGAGCCTGGCTGTCAGCGTGGGGTTGGCATATGGCAGCACCTCCACGGCGCCGCCTTGCGCCGTCACCCACCGTCCCCGGGAGTCGGTCACCCGTGCCTCCGGGATCAGCGTCCCCGCCTGCTGGATCATGCCGGTCTGGCCGGTAAGGCCCTCTGCCGTCTGCCCGGCAAACTGCACCCGGCAGGAACGAATGCTGCTGCCCCGGGCTCCCGCCGCCGTCACCTGATAGGCCAGGCGGCTGTATCCCCGGACGCACACACCCCACCCGGCAATGACGGCGTTGTCATTCACCACCTGGGCCGCCAGACTGGCGGTGGGCTTCACCTCTTCCGGCACATACAGCTTTATCGGGCAGGAGCTGGTCCCCACCACGCTGCTGCCGGAATAGGTGGTGGCCGTCAACACACAGTCCCCGGCCACCGCATCGGTGATTTCCTCCGCCAAGGACAGGGGCGGCGTCCATGTCACCCTTGTCTCCCCGGTTTTCCCGCACACCGCGCCATGGGCGCTGCCTATCTGATAGTCGATCTTGTGAGTAAAACCCGCATCCGCCCGCTGCACGGCAATGCTTCCCGTCTGCCCCAGGGTCATGGCCCCGGCCTGGAGGCCGGATGCCCGCGGGATCACCGGCAGCGCCACGGTTTGGGCTACCGACAGCGACGCCGGCGTCCATTGGGAGGTAAAGCCGCTGTACCACGCTGCGGACAAGGCCGCGCTGCCGCTGCCGTCGGAGCGGTGATTCACTGTCACCGAGCCGCTGCCCAGCTTATACCATCCCTTGCTCTCATACCGATACGGCTGATACACGGTTTTCCCCTGCAAAACATACCGGCAGCTGTTGGCCGCCTGGTTGTACGACTCCCCGGTCCCATCGTAGATGTACAGCGTCAGCGCCAGTGCAGACCGGTTATTGGCCGCATCCTGGCTGACGGTATAGTCCAGCCGCAGCTGCCACCCGGTGGCCGATACCGGCCCGTAAATGCTCGCCATCTTACCCTCCGATCCACCGGAAGGCCAGTCCCGAGGCGGTGGCGATCTGCCACTGGCCCAGGGTCACGCCCTCCAGTACCGTGATGTTGGTGATGTACAGCCGGTTGTTGGACACATACGCCACCTCGTTGGCATCCTGCCAGAAGGACAGACGCTGGGCGGTGAAGGTGGCCCGGAAGTTGTTCTGGTCCACCACCGTTTCCCCGTCCACGTCCGTCACCGTCAGCCCCTGGCCAACGGCCACGCCGTAAATGGGAATGGAGCCGTTATAGCCCACGATGCCGGTGCGGATATAGCCCTCCGTCTCCGTCTTATACTGTCCAAAGGCGGCGCTGACGGCGTCGGTGTTGGCCTGCAGATCCGAGCAGAAGCTGTAATACTGGGTCAGTGCCTCCGGATTTGCCTCCAGATACGCGCTCAGCCGCTCCACATACGTTCCGAAATCCGACACCGCCACATATTCGCCCTCCAGTCGGGCAGACAGCTGCTCCATCTGCCGCTTCACCAGCCGGGCAGTTTTGACGATCAGGGATTTCAGCTCCTGATAGCCCGTGCTCTCCTTCCGGCCCGTCCCCTGATGAGTCGACGTTCCGCCGCCGGACGCCGCCCCGGTGCCGCCGGATTCCAGCTGCCCCAGGGCAAGATTCAGCTGCTGTGCCATCTGGAACAGATACGCATATTGGGCCACGGCCATCTGCTGGGGGCTGCCGTTGGGCGCGGGAGGCATAGAAAGCGTCACGGCCCGTCACTTCCCTTCTCATACACCGCCGACAGGCTGTAGATCCGGCAGCCCCCCTGGCCGGTAAGCCGCAGCCGCAGCTGACGGCACCGCCTGGGCCGCACATGCATGGTGCACGCCCGCAGCCGCCCCGCGCCGCAGAGACTTCCGGCAGGCTGCCAGCTGCCGCCTTCGTCATAGCTGACCCAAGCCCGGACAGTGCTGTCCGCCTCCGGCAAAAGCCGCAGGCTCAGCCGCACCAGATACCGGCTCTCCGGCGCATCCAATCCCAGTTCCCCGGTTTCCGCCAGCCACTGCACCGGCCCCTCCCGGTTCTCGCCGGAGCCCTTCATAGCCAGCAGCCGCCCCGCCGCCGTCAGGCAGTACAGGTCGCCGCCCCAGGGCGCAAAGCCCACAGCCTCCACGCCGTCCTCCCGATACCAAAGACCCTGCCGGGTGTCCAGCACCAGCAGGTGCCACGCGCCGTTTTCATCGGCAGCTGAGAGATAATAGGACCCGTCCAGAGCCCCCGCCACGGCGTTGTGATACCGCATCTCTCCCAACGCCTGAGATACATGCACCGGCATGCTGCCGTCAAACACGCACACGCCGCCCTGGCTGTGGTAATACAGCTTTCCGTCCACCACCCGCAGGCTGCCGCTGCTGCCGGACTTCACCCCGGCGCACTGCACCGTCACGATCTGATGGGCGCCGCTGGCGCTGGGATACACCCGTTCCATGCAGTTTTCCTTGAAAAACAACGGATTCCCCAGATAATCCGCCGCTCCGGTGAAGGCCCCGTCGGAGCCGCGGGATGCGGCATAGCTGTCGGTAGACAGCCCCGCATAGCAGTTCCAGTTTTTGAAGTCCCCCAGCTTGCTGGCATAGATGGCATTCACCGCCTGCCCGTTTACGATACCGTATTTGCACCCCCACAGCCGGTTGCCGCTCTCCACTACATAATCCATATCCGGCACGGACCGTTCCACCGTCACCGGATCCGACTGGGACGACAGACTCCGGGGCAGAGCCGTCACCACCACATAATCGTCCTCCACAGACCGCAGCGGAAAGCTGCCGTTGAGAGCCGTCTCCCGGCACCCGCTGACGGCGACGCCGTCTCCGGCGGTAAAGCCAATGCCGATGCCCGCCGCATTCATGCGCACGCACACATCGTCCACCGCCGTCCAGCCGTCCTCGCCGTACTGCCGCAGGGCAGTCTCATCGCCGCCGGTATCCAGCCACAGGCTGCCGGCCTCCGGCTCCTCCGGGGCCTCGTCCGCCGCCAGATACCCGCTGTATACCGTGCCGTCGGGCCGGCACAGGGCGAAGGACACCTCCCCCTCTGTGACACGCTTATTTTCCAGACTGCCGAAATCCGTCAGGTCCTTGGTATTGATGTATGCCTTATCCGGCCAGATCAGCAGCCATGCGCCCATGCTGATCAGCTGCTTCCTCCCCTCCGACAGCGCCAGCCCCGCGGCGCTGCCGTTTATATACAGGGTATGCCCGTCTACCCAGATAAGGCCCTCCTTGACGGTAAGTCCGCCGGGACTGACGGCGCTTCCGGCCACGCCCCGCGGGCGGCGCACCGTCAGGGTGGGATACCCGTCGGCGCACAGATTCTCCATCTCCCGGAAGCTGCCCTCCTGCCCCCGGGGCCGCCGGTCCAGTCCCAGAAACCGGCTCACCGTCACCCGGCTCTGCCGTGGGGTGCTCAGCTGCGGAAAATACATGCTCCTCCCTCCTTCAGCACAGGCGCAGGGCCTGGACCTGCCGCCGGGGCAGATGCTCCCTGCACCAATAGTCCCGCAGGGTCATCAGCCCGTTGTTCCACAGAGCCATGGCGTTGTTATACCGCTCCAGCTCCCCGTTGGCATAGTGGATCTGGGCCTCCACATAGTGGCGGTACAGCCCGTCATAGGGCGCCGGCGCCAGCAGCTCCGCCGCGTCTGTCAGCTCCCCGGGCAGCACCGCACCCTGGCCGCCCTCATGAACCCGGACTACCTCCTCCAGCACGAAACCCTCCGCCTGCCGCAGCCACCGTCGCTTCTGCTCTCCCGGATAGCTGTTGGGCAGCAGGTCATCCACCTGGGCCAGCACCTGCCCCGCTGTCATCTGCCCCATTACCGTGCCTCCTCTCTCAGTTGGCCATGCGGTCTACATAGCGCCGGGCATCGTCGGCCATCATCTGTGCGTTTTCCAGCACCTCCGCCACAAAGTCGGGCACCTGTACCTCCACGCCCTTCATGATTTTCCAGCTGCGTCCGTTGACGGACACGATCTGGAAGTTTTCCTCGTTCTTTCTGCCCCGATGCAGCAAAACGGTCTTTTTCACAGAATCGCTCCTTTCCTCTCCAGGGGGCGGGCAAAGGCCCGCCCCCCATTTCTGTCAGTTGGCCTTGTCCTCGCCGGAATAGGAGGAGCCGCACTCCACCCGCACCATGTATTCATCGTACAGGATCGCGGCGGCATGAATGCCCTTCCAGCCCACGCTGGATCGCTGGTCCAGGGGGTCAGCGGTGCCGGAGGAGCCGCGGGGCTTCACGATAACCTCGGTGCCCTCGCTGAGGTCCACCACGCCGTATGCACCCTTGCCCAGGAACAGACAGCCGTATACGGCGCAGCCCTGACTGCCGCCTTCGCCGGGATAGATCACGGTGTCATCGGCAGCCGTTACGCTGGTGTCCAGAGTCATCTGGCTGGCGGTATTGCTCAGCACCTTGCACCGCTTGCCGCCCAGCAGCACATAGCGGCCCTTCAGGGCATTGGCGGCCACAGTGCCGCCATCGAAGGTCACAGCAGAGGCGTTATCCACCTTACCGTTGACGGTCAGGGTGCGGCTGTTCCGGGCCAGGTCCTGGCCCCGGAAGATCTTGGCCTCCGTGGTCTCCACAAAGCGCACGCCGTGGAGCTCACCGATCTCGCCGGAAAACAGCTCCGTGGCGGCGGCGTACTGATGGGCGGCCACCCAGGCGGGGTCCTGGCGCAGATCAAAGGCCACACTGGGATGAATGATACACACATACTTCCCTTCGAAGGTAGGCGCGTTCATCTTCTTCAGCTGGGTAGCAGCCTTGGCCACCAGCTCGCTGGTGAGCTTGCACTTGTCCGTCAGGTCATAGCGGTGCAGCACATCGGTCTGGCTGCCGCCCTCCCCCTGCACCGGGGCGTAGATCACCTGGCTGCCCTGCTGGATCTCATTGCGGGTCACGGTGTCCAGGGTCAGGCCCATGTTGCTGCCGTGGCGGTCTGTGATCTCCAGCACCACATCGTCAATGGCGGTCAGGTCCAGCATATCGGACACGGTGGTGTAGTCACCGTACTGGGCCAGCTCCTTGGTAATGTAGCTGACGGAGATGCCGCTGCCATCGGGAGTCACGCCCTCGGTCAGCGGGGTCAGTGCCTTGTCAAAGGAGCCGAATTTGCGCCACTCCACGGTTTTGCCGCCGCCGGCAGGCAGAGGCTTGGTGGCGGCGAACTGGTTGTGTACCAGCTGGGGCTTGGCGTTTTCCAGCAGCTCCATGCCATAATAGGTTTTCATCTCCGCGCTGAGGCCGCCGTGACCGGTGGTCTGGGTATTGGCCTCGCCTGCAAACAGCTGCAGGTCATACAGTTTGTTCATCATAAGCATTCCCCTTTCTTCATCCAATGCTTCCATTTTCTGGAAGGACTCAAAAGCTGATCCTCTCCCCGTCCATGACTCGCCTGCGGATGTCCGCCAGCTCCCGGCTGGTGAGCTTCCCCGGGTCCGGGCGGCTGACGCTGGCGCTGCGTCCGGTATTTTCCCGGACGCGCTGCCCGCCGCTGGCCACTACCCGGGCCGCCTGCCGTGCGGCCATCTGGGCGGCAAAATGCATAGCCTTGGCCGTCAGCTCCCGGCGGTGTACCATCTCATAGGCCTCCCGGGGCTCCACTCCCGCGTCAATGAGCCGTGCAAAGCCGGGGTCGTCCATCTCCCGCTGCCACCGGAATTCCGGATACACCCTCTGGATCTCCGGCTCCTGGCGGGACAGCCGTCCCATGGCCGCCTGATGCCGCAGGTCCCGCTCTCGCTCCCATTGCCGCAGCTGGGCCACCTCCTGCCGCAGGCCCCGCAGCCGCCCGTCCAGGATCTTCCGTACCCGGGCGTCAAAATCCGCCTTGTACCGTCCCCGGATCAGGTCCTCAAAGTCCTCCTGCCGCTCCCCGGCGTCGGGAGCCGTATCGCCCGCGTTTTCCCCGGCCTGAGCCGGTTCCTCCGGCTGTGCAAACAGCTGCAGCCAATCCGATTTCCGCATATCTGCTCCTTTCCGTGGTAGGCCACGACCCCTATGCTCACGCCTCCAGGCGAACGCATGCCGGATATTTCCCCGCCAGCTGCCCCAGTCCGCATCGGATAAGCTGCCATTCCGCCTGACAGTCTCCCTCCGCCGCCACCGTCACAAAGCCCGGTCTGACCACCAGCTCCCGCAGCAGGCCCTTTTCCTCCAGCGCCCCGATCAGGGCAAATACCAGCGCCGACGCGGCGGCGCACACGATGTCCTCTCCTGGGGGCGCATATCTCGCGTGCCCCCGCAGGGTCACCCGATTCTCCCCGAACACTGCGCAGATCATCGGGGTCTCACCGCCTCCTGGGTCTGTTGGCGCATACGGTCCATGGCGCTGAGCTTCTGCATCTCCGCCACCCCTGCGGGGACGGACTGGGCCTGCCGCGCCGGATCGGCGGTCTGCCCCCGCAGAATGCTGCTCATCAGCCGGTCCTTGTTCTTAAAGTCCATCAGCTCCAGGCACCGCAGGGCCTGATCCGCCATATCCGCCCGGAAAAAGCCCATCTGGAACAGCTGCAGGGCCAGTTGGTTATATTCCATGGTCTTGTAAGGATTCTCATCCTGGGCCGACACCTCCAGGTCAAATTCCGGCACCCGGTATCCGCTGACCACGCCGTCGTCCACCGCCTGGGGCTGAAGCCCCCGGCTGTCGTAGCTGACGAACTCCTCCTGTCCCATGACCCCCAGCAGCCGGAACTGCCTGGGCAAACTGTAAAACTGACGGATCAGCTCGATGCACAGCGTCACCACGTCGGAGAACGCCTCATACCCGTCGTCAATCATGTTCCGGGACAGCTTTCCTCCGGCCTCCTGCAAAGCCGCGATGGCCGTGGCGGCGGTAACGCCGCCAGCGGTGCCGCCGTTGGCCACATCCCGGTTGCCCGCCGTCTCCTTCATCTCCGCGATCTTGCTCTGCAAAATGGCCACATACACGCTGTCCAGCCCCGCCGTCTGAATGGGTGCGATGGAATCGCTGCCCAGATTTCCATTGGTGTGGACAAAGGGCCGCGTCCAGTCAGCATACTCGTTCTCGTTCACCGCCCCGTCGCTGCGGACAAAGAACCGCGGCGTGGCCGAGGCCAGCGTATTCTTGAGAATCGCCTGATTCATCAGATCGATCTGCTTCTGGGGCGACTTGCACAGGTCCACATACCCGTACCCCGTCGGCGTCCCCTCCTCCGGAAACAGCACGTCAAACACAAAGGGATACCTTCCGTGGTCGTACCACCCTCTGTCCCGCATATCCGGGTCGTTTTCCGTGGCATACAGCACCGTATCCCCCACGAATTTGCAGTATTGCAGCACCCGCCGTCCATTCTCCCGGGTGTGATAGTACCAGTCCACCACCAGCACCTTCCCGGAGGTATCCACCGCGTCGTCATACAGATACCGGCTCAGGGTCCATCCGCCCCGGTCCGCCTTGCCCTTTGCCTGGGGATACCGCTCCTCCAGCGCCTCCCGGTCCTGCAGCTCCGTGGAAAAAAAGTGGGGCGAATCCTGAATATCCGTCACCCCCGGCTCCCAGAACAGGTTCAGCAGATCCATCCGTCGGATGGAGATGTCCCCCAGCCCATTGAGCTTTCCGGCATCCCAAAACACGCCGTACACGGCGCACCCGGATTTCAGCTTGTACCACCACGCGCTGGAATACGTCCGCTTGAATCCGTTTTTCTTCAGGATCACCGGCAGAATGCGTGTCAGCTTTCCGGCCTCCTCCCGGTCTCCCGGCTCCCGGGGCAGCACCGTGGGCTCCGGATAGCAGTCCATGGCGTCCGCGTGCTTGGAAAGAATGCAGTTCACCAGCCACCCGCTGGTGGGCTGTGGATCTGCGGGATTGCCGCCCTGTCCGGTCTTTTCCATCTGCTGCCAGTGCCGCAGCTTCCAGAATTGCTCGTTGTCGATGATCCGCTGCTCCAGCTGCCGCTTTCCGGCATGATAGCGGCGCAGGATATCTGCCGCACGGCGCACCTCCTCCGTGCCGATCCTCGGCCGCTGAGGCTCCAGGTTCTGTTCCATTGACCGTCCTCCTTTGCTGTCGTTCTATATACCCTTGGACTTTCCCAAAAAGATATACGCTCTGTTGCCGTATACACAGCAACAGAGCGTATTTTTGAGAAATTTTATTTAGTTGGCCAACTCCCGGATCTGGTCCTGAATGAGCCGCCCGGCAGCCTGGGCCAGCTGGTCCATTCGCCGGATGCGGGCCAGGTCCTTGCCATAGATCTGATCCGCCGCCGGGACGCTGTCCTGCTCTCCCATAAAGATGGCGGCCACCCGTATCCCCTTCCGTCGCAGAGCCCGCACCTCATCAGCGGTATCTTCCACGCCGGCCTTGCCGTCATATTCCCGGCTGATGGGATTTTTCCCATTGGGCGGGATCCGGTGGCTGTCGTCGGGGTTGGCGTCGGTCAGGATCAGCAGCAGATGCTTCTCTGCCGGAGCCGACTGCATCAGCTCCTCCATTCCCCGCAGGGCCAGCCCATCCCGGTTCCAGCCCGCCGCGAAATAGTCGAATATCCGCCGCTCCCCATGCTTGTCGCCGTACTCCTTCAGCACCCGCAGCACCGTATAGCCCCGCAGACTGCAAAAGCTGGTGACCCGCACGGGGATGCCGCAGTTCAGCAGGCTCTTGGCCAGGATATATCCCTGGGCCGCAATGGTTTCCTGACAGTGCAGCCGGGACGCCGAACCATCCAGCAGCAGATCCACGCTGAATCCGGGCCGAGGTTCCTGGTCCTGCCGCAGAAACACCCGGTCGTCCCCCAGCACCGGCTCCCGCCATACCCGGGAGCCATTGAGCCATCCCTGCCGGGCCGTCACGGCGTCCGGCTGCTGATGCACCAGCATGCAGTTGCGGATCTGCTCCGTCAGCCGCAGCAAGGCGCTTTCATACAGCTCGCTGTTCTTGGCGTAGGCCGCCCGGTTCAGCCGGGACTGCTCCGCCGCCTGCTCATACAGCTGCTGGCTGTCGCTGCTGGGCGGCACATCCGCCGCCGGGTCCCCCCGGGTAAACCACAGCCGGCACCCCAGGTGGTTCCCGGTGCACCGCTGCTGCTCGATGGCACTCAGCTGCTTTGGGGAATACATGCTCCGCCCGAAGCACCGCTGGATATACGCCCGGTCCGCCTCCGCCCGCTCGTTGGAGCGCAACATGGACCGCAGCGCGTCCGCCGCCCGGACAAACCCCGCCTGTCCGGCATGGGCCGCCCGGCCGATAGCCAGATCGTCGGTGCGCACCAGCTCTGTTGGCGCTACCTTGGTCATAAATGCGATCCACCGCCGGTTGTCGAAGTGCAGCCGCAGCTCCGCCTTGGTCCGCACCCTTCCGTCAAAGCCCAGATACTTCCGGAAGCACGACCGAATGTCCTGCTCCAGCTGCTCCGGGCTGACGTCCCCGCAGCACAGTGCCCGGTACAGTCCCTTGTCCCAGGGCGTCACCAGCCGTGTGGGTTTCCCCAGCACGCTTTTCCACCGGGCCGCCTGCATGGAGTATACCAGCTGATTCCGCGCCATCCACTCCTGCCGGGAGGTCTGGTATTCCATGGCGAAGAACTCCCGGGCATGAGCCTGCCGCAGCTCCTCCAGTGCGGGCCGCTGGGGCAGCTCCTTTTCATACGCCGCATTTTCCAGGGCCAGCCACGCCAGATCGTCCATCACCGCCTGCCGCACATCCCCCAGCCACGAGTCAAACAGCCGCCGGGGCATTTCCTCGCCGAACCACTTGTGTACCAGGCCGATGACGAAATTCATGTAAAAATCCGGTGTTCCGTCGGTTTTCATGGCCAGAAATTTCGGTTCAAAGCCATACACCCCCGCCGCGGCCCAGATCAGATTCACCGCCCGCCGCTGCTGGGCGCTGTAAGTCTGCACGCCCATAACGCTCAGTCCGTAAAGAGCCTGGACCGGTCCAGCTTCGCCGGAATACGTCCGGCGATGACGTCCCGGATCAGGTCCTGCTCATAGCTGTCAAACGCCTTGTTGGTAATGCCCATGTCCAGGGCCATCCCCGCCCGAACGCCCCGGCGGATCAGCCGCAGCGCATCCAGCAGGCCCCGCAGGTCCAGCGCCTTGGAGGATATCTCCGCGCTCTCGCACTTTTTCTGCAAGTCCAGAAACAGCTGAGCAAACTGCTGCCGATACTTTTTCTCCAGGGTGGGGAATTCATCCACCAGCAGACGCTCCAGGCCCTCCTGGCCGATGGTAGGCATCTGGATCACCACAAACCGGCTGGTCAGGGCTTCGTTGAGCTCCCGGGTCCCGGCATAGCCATAGTTCATGGTGCCGATAAACCGTGCCGCCTCGTCTACCTCCACCCGGTCATACCCGGGCACATCAATGGCCCGGCGAAAGTCCAGCGTAGCATGCAGCACGGCCAGGGCCTCGTTTTTCGCCATATTGATCTCATCCAGAATGCCGAACCCGCCGTTTTTGGCGCACAGATACACCGGGCCGGGCCGGAACGTGACCTCCCCGCCCACAAAGGTATCCATGCCGATGAGGCTGGCGGCGTCCATGTTCACATGGAACGACACGTCCCAGGCCGGACGGCCGAAGGCCATGGCCAGGTTCTCCGCCAGCACGTTCTTGCCGGTGGCCTTGCTGCCTGCCAGCAGCAGGTTTTCCCCGCACAGCAGGGCCGCTGCCGCCGCCTCCCACACTTCTTTTCCGTAGTAGTGATACCGGGGCCTCGGCACCCGTCCCGCCATGTCCGGCGCCGCCGGATACTTCTCCCGGTATTCCCGGATACCGTCGATGATTCCCTGATCGATCTGTTCCTTTTCCAAAAACTCCAGCATATTCCCGCAAGCTCCTTTCCTTCGGGTAATTTTTCACGCCGGTATTATACACCTCTCCGGTGGGGAATGCAATCCGCCGCCCTGTTAAGATCTCGTGTATTCTTTTCCCCCTTGCCAAATTCGTTCGGCTCCGCTATAATATATTTGTGAGATTCTATACACGCCTGTATTTCATAGGAGAGGAGGCGCCGTCATGTTTCTGATCGGCGACAAGGTGGTCCACCCCATGCACGGGGCCGGTGTCATCGAGCGCATCACGCACGAGCGCTTGGGCAGCTGCGTCAGCAGCTACTATGTGTTCCGCATGCCCTCCGGCGGCCTGGTGCTGAAGATCCCCACCGACGCCTGCTGTCAGATCGGCCTGCGGTGCCTGTCCACAGCGGAGCATATCTGCCAGGTGCTCTCCGCCATTCCAAACCTGGAGGTCCAGATGTCCGCCAATTGGAACCAGCGCTACCGGGACAATCTGGCCCGGCTGAAAAGCGGCGACCTGCTGGAGGTTGCCCGGGTCATCAAGGGCCTCATGTGGCGGGATCACCGCCGTGGCCTGTCCAACGGCGAACGCAAAATGCTCCACAGTGCCAAACAGATCCTCATCTCCGAGGTGGTGCTGGTGGAGGGCTCGGAATACCCCGCTGTGGAGCAGCGGATCAATGAAGCTATGATGCTGGGAGCGTAAGACTATGGGAAAATTTTGGGATAAGCTGCGCCGGGTCCAGGATAAGACCCGCCCCTTCTGCACGGCCATCGTCCCCGCCGCCGGGTCCTCCACCCGCATGGGCGGTCAGGACAAGCTGCTGGCAGATCTGTGCGGCACACCGGTGCTGATGCGCACCCTCTGCGCCATCGACAAAACAGAGCTGGTGGACGAGATCATCGTGGCCACCCGCCAGGATCTGCTGCTGACCGTGGCGGACCTGTGCAGCCGCTGCGGACTGCATAAGCCTGTCAAGGTGGTCCTGGGCGGCCCCACCCGGGCCCGGTCCGTGCTGGCCGCCGCCGTGGAGGCAAACCCCAAAGCGGGGCTTCTGGCCGTTCACGACGCCGCCCGGCCCCTGGTGGACCCGGCGGAGTTTGACGAGATCATCCGCTTTGCCTGCCGCACCAACGCCGCAGCCCCTGCGGTGCCGGTGACGGACACCATCAAAACCGCAGACCCCACCGACGGCCGCGTCCTGTCCACGCCGGACCGCTCCACCCTTTTCGCGGTGCAGACTCCCCAGGTCATGGAGGCCAGCCTTCTGAAGGCCGCCCTTCAGTCCGCCATCGACGCCGGCGTGGAGCTTACCGACGACTGCTCCGCCGTGGAGCGCCTGGGCAAGGAGGTCTACCTGGCCACCGGCAGCCGGGAAAACATCAAGATCACCACCCCCTTGGACCTGCTGATTGCCGAGGCCATCCTCCGGGGGCGTGACCAATGACAAAGCTCCGCATCGGTCACGGCTACGACGTTCACCGTCTCGCCGCCGGACGCTCCCTGATCTTAGGCGGCGTCACCATCCCCTATGACCGTGGCCTGGACGGTCATTCCGATGCCGACGTGCTGACCCACGCCGTCATGGACGCGCTGCTGGGTGCCGCCGCCCTGGGAGACATCGGGCAGCTGTTCCCGGACAGCGACGATGCTTTCCTGAATATCTCCAGTCTGACCCTGCTGTCCCGGGTCCGCGATGCCCTGACCCGCGCCGGATACCGGGTGGTGAATATCGACGCCACCCTTATCGCCCAGGCCCCTAAGGTCGGCCCCTACCGCACGCAAATGCAGGAAAACATGGCCGCCGCTCTGGGCATAGACGTGGACCGGGTCAACGTCAAGGCCACCACCGAGGAGCACCTGGGCTTCACCGGCGACGGCTCCGGCATGTCCGCCCACGCTGTAGCCCTCATCGAAAAAGTCTGAAAAAACTGGTATGGCAGCGTCTGCCATACCAGTTTTTTGATTATTCCGCCTTTTGCAGCATGTCCTTCACCAGCTGCTCGGCCCGGACCCGAGTGCGCTCCTCGTCCATGCCCAGCACCCGGCCATGCTCCACCACCACGCGGCCGTTGACCATCACCAGCTCCGCCGGGCGTGCATAGCCCACGGTGCCCAGCAGGCAGGCAGGGTCCAGCTTGGCTCCGGCCAGCTCCAGCAGGTCCACGTTCAGCAGGAACAGGTCCGCCGCCTTCCCCACCTCCAGGCTGCCGATCTCATCCTGACGGCCCAGCAGCCGTGCGCTGCCCATGGTGGCCATTTTCAGCAGGTCATACCCGGTGGGAGCCTTAGCGCTGTAGGTCAGCCTGTGCAGCAGATACGCCGCCCGGATCTCCGCCAGCAGGTTGGAGCAATCGTTGGACGCGGAGCCATCCACCGCCAGCCCTACCGGCACTCCCAGCGCCAGCATATCCGGCACCCGGCACACGCCGGAGGCCAGCTTCATGTTGGACACCGGGCAGTGGGCGATGCCCGTTCCGGTCTGGGCCAGCAGCCGCAGCTCCTGGTCGTTGAAGTGGATGCCGTGGGCGTACCACACATCGTTCCCCAGCCAGCCGCAGCTCTCCATATACGCCAGGGGCCGCATGCCCACAGCCTCCAGGGTGAAGTTCTCCTCATCCTTGGTCTCGCACAGATGGGTGTGCAGCCGCACGCCCATGGACCGGGCCAGCACTGCCGACTGCTTCAGCAGGTCTGTGGTAACGCTGAAGGGCGAGCACGGGGCCAGCGCCACCTGGTGCATGGAAAATCGGGACGTGTCGTGGAACTTTTCCACCAGCCGCTGGCTGTCCTTCAGGATGGTATCCACATCCTGAACCAGGTCATCCGGCGGCAGACCTCCGTCGCTCCTTCCCCGGGACATGCTGCCCCGGGTGGCATGGAACCGGACGCCCAGTTGATCCGCTGCCCGAAACTGCTGGTCGATGAAGTGCTCCGAACCCACCTTGGGAAACACATAATGATGGTCCATGCAGGTGGTGCAGCCATATTTCAGCAGCTCCCCCAGCCCCACCAGGGAGCTGTTGTAGATGCAGTCCTCGTCCAGTCCCCTCCAGATCTCATACAGCGTCCGCAGCCACGGAAACAGCTCCATTTTCTGCACCTGAGGCAGGTTCCGGGTAAAGGTCTGGTACAGGTGATGGTGGGTGTTCACCAGGCCCGGATATACAAAACAGTGGGATGCGTCGATGACGCGGTCCGCCGCACGTTCCGCCGGCCCGATATAGCGGATGATGTTGTCCTCCACCAGGATATTCCCGTTCCGCAGCACCCGGTCCTCCCGGTCCACGGTAACGATGGCCTGGGCATTGCGGATCAGTGTAGTCGCCATAGGTCGCGCTCCTTTCTCATAAAAAATGGGGGTGCGCTCCGCGCACCCCCATGGATGTTGCCTGTTTTTTTACCGATAGATCTCGCCCACGGTGGGGTTGCCGGCGGCCTGAGACTCGTCGGTGTCAATGTGCATGGTGGTGGCGCCGTCCACATTGACGCGGACCACCACGTCATCGAAGATCAGCTTACGGCCCTCGCCGCCGCAGGCCACCTTGATGATCTCCTTGTCCTTGACGCCCATCTTCTCGGCGTCCTCCTGGCGAACATGCAGGTGCCGCTTGGCGATGATTACACCCTGGCTCAGCTCCACCTCGCCCTTGGGGCCCACCAGCTTACATGCGCCGGAGCCCTCCACATGGCCGCTCTCGCGGACGGGAGCCGTGATGCCCAGAGTGCGGGCGTCGGTGGCGGAGACCTCCACCTGGTCAGCCTTACGCACAGGCCCCAGAATGGACACATTGGCCATTTCCTTCTTGGGCCCCACGATGGTCAGCCGCTCATTGCAGGCATACTGGCCGGGATAGGACAGGGGCTTGCGGACAGTCAGCTCATAGCCCTCGCCGAACAGCTTCTCCACCGTCTCCTGAGTCAGGTGGATGTGGCGGGCAGACGTTTCGATCATGAAAGACATTGTTTTTTTCCTCCTGTTTGTGCGAAAAATATATCGAACCCGTGCCGCAGCACGATTCAAACGGAACCTGCCGGCGGTTTGGTTCCCTTCCGGCATATTCAGTTTATTTTACCACACTCCGCTCCCTCATGCAAGGAAAAACCGCCGTTTTCCTCCGTTTCCGCCAGTAATTCCTCCTCCGGCGGCACATGGCCTGCCAGAGCGGCGTTTTTCAGCCGCCAGTCGCCGGACACCTCCCGCAGCACCCGCAGCCCCCGGGGTACGGTGAATCCCTGGTCCTCCCGCTGCAGCTCCACCTCCATCACGGCCAGCCGCCGCCAGAAGGGATACACATCGATTTCAAACACCAGACCGCCCTCCGGCAGGCAGTACCGCTCCTTGTGGACGGTCACCCGGTCCGGGTCCTGCTGCCGCAGCAGCGTTTCATATTCCGCCCGGGTGATCTCCCGCTCCCGCTCCACGCAGGTGCGGTCTGTCCGGCGCAGCTTCTCCGTGTGGAAAAATTGCTCCGTCTCCCCCACCCGGCGGCGGACCCGGGCGCTGATCTCCGGAGGGGCCAGCAGATACGTCTGCCATATTTCCCAGCGCGTGGGACACCGGTCCAGCACCGCCCGCTCAGGCATTTCGATGAGAAATTTCCGTTCGATTTCCAGGGGCTCCGTCATAGTCTGTCAAACTCCTCCCGACTCAGCAGCAGATTCATTGCCTCCAGCAGGCCGTTGGCCGTCAAGTGCTCCGGCAGCTCCAGCTCCTTCAGCACCTGCTGCCGCCGGGCGGCGGAGCCCGGCCCCACCAGTCCCTTCTCCATCATGTCCGCCTTGGTCAGCTCTGCGCTCCGGACAGGAGCTTCCTCTCCCTGGAACGTTGCGCCGCAGCGCCGCAGGGCCTCCAGCAGCACCTCCGGGCGCATCCCCTCCACGCCCAGCTTCCCCTCCTTGCCGGGGCGGCGCTTGCGCCGCTCCTTCCCAGCCACATCGGGGATATACGCCTGCTTCACCTGCTGCCGGGGAATGGCGCCCTTGAGATAGTTCCGGATCACGAAGCCCGCGCCGTCCGGGTCCGTCAGCAGGATAAGCCCCCGTTTTTCCGCCAGCCGCCGCAAAAAAGCCAGCTTTTCCCGATTGTTGAATACGGAAAACCCGCCGGTCTCCACCACCGTGGCGTCCACCACCTGGGCAAGGGCGTTGCGGTCATACCGCCCCTCCACCACGATGACCTCCTTAATACGCGGCTTCATCTGCGCCCCGCCAGTTCCATCAAAAACAGCTTCAATTCGTCCTCCTTCTGCTTATCCGGCATGCTTACGCTTTTCATCCGCCGGTCCAGCCGCTGACACCGCAGCACCGCCGTCTGGCACCAGTCGTGGTCCACCTTTTTGGCCGCCTGCATCAGGAGCCTGGCCGGATAGTCGCTGCTCATGCCCCACAGCTGCTTCAGCCATAGCCGGTCCTTTCCGCCGTCCAGGGCCATCCGGGCGGTATACAGCCGCCGCAGCTCCTTGCCCACCGCCGCCAGAATGACGATAGGCTCCGTCTGCATCCGCAGCAGCTCCCCCAGCACCCGGGCCGCGTCGTCGTACTTTCCGGCGGTGATGCTGTTGGTCATGTCAAACACCTGCGCATCCAGAATGGGGTCCGCCACGGCGTTGATATCCGCAATGGTGATGCGCTGGCTCTTGGCATAGGCGGCGATTTTTCCGATCTCCGGCACCAGGTCCGTCATCAGTGTCCCGCAGGTAAACAGCAGATGATCCGCAGCCGCGATGTCGATGTCGTGGCCCTCCGCCGCAAACCGCCGCTTCATCCACCGCAGCAGCTGCTCCCGCTCCTGCTGGCAGAACTCCACCTCCTGGACATGGTCCCCGATAGCGGCGCACAGCTTTTTCATTTTTCCGTCCCGTTTGTATGCCAGCACGTCATAGACAAATACCAGTGTGCAGTATTCCGGAAAATCTCCCAGAAGCTCGATCAGCAGCCCCCGCTGCCCCTCGTCCAGCCGGAACAGGTCCATATCCGTCACCACCACCAGGGTGTGCTGGGCCATCATAGGCATGGCCTCCACTGTTTCCGTCAGGTCCTGGACCGTCAGCCCCTTCCCCGGCAGCCGGTGATAGTTGAACTCCTCAAAGCCCGCCGGCACCAGCAGCTGCCGCAGCTCCTCCAGATACCGGTCCCGCAGATACGTCTCCTCTCCGTAGAAAATATACACATTGGCCGGATTTCCGGCCTTCAGATCCGCCCGCAGCCGCTCCAGCGCCGCGCCGCTTTTTTTTGTGGTCCTTGCCGCCATTTATGTTCCTCCGTTCACGGTCACCAGAATGTTTCCCTGCCGGTCGGTGCGATACACCGCGGCCCCGTTCCGGGACAGCCTGTCCATAGCCTCCTGGGTGGGATGACCGTAGCTGTTGTCTCCCACGCTGATGATAGCCGTTTCCGGCCGCACCTGCTGCAAAAAGGCGTCGGTGCTGCTGTACCGGGAGCCGTGGTGGCCCACCACCAGCACCTCGATATCCGGCAGCGCAAACTGCTCTATGAGCTTTTTCTCCGTATTTCCGGCCATGTCCCCGGTGATAAGGGCATCAAAATCCCCTGCGGAGCACAGATACGTCAGTCCCTGCTCGTTCAGATCTCCCGCGCCCACCGGCGGATAGATGGTCAGCATGGCGCTGCCCATAGGCAGTTGGTAAACGTCCGTCACCATGGTCACAGCAATGTCCTTCTCCCGGGCCAGCTCCAGCAGCCGGTCCCGCACGCCGTACTCGTCCTCAATATCCGGCAGCAGCAGCCGCTCCACAGGCATCCGGGCCATCAGCTCCTCCAGCCCATTGGTGTGGTCGGCGTGATAGTGGGTCACCGCCACCGCCGACAGCCGGTGGATGCCCATGCTCTCCAGCTGGTCTGCCGCCCGGGCTCCGGCGCTGATATAGCCGTTGCTGGATCCGCAGTCCACCAGCACCGCCTTCTCCCGGGTATACAGGGCCACACTCTCGCCCTGGCCCACGTCCAGCGCCATCACGGACAGGTCTCCATACCGGTGCAGCCCGGCGTTGAGTCCCACCGCCAGCAGCAGCGTCACCGCCGCCAGAGCTCCGGCCGCAGCATACTTCCGCATCCTGTCCCGGGTCAGCGCGCACCCGCCGAACATGGCATACACATACAGCAGCCAGTATTTCAGAAAACCGTTGGAAAAATACACCGCATGCCCCGGGACGGAGGCCAGCAGTCCGGCGGCCCACAGCACATACCGCACCAGGCCGAAGCATACCCAGCCCAGCACCCGGGCCGCCGGAAGCCATACAAAGCCCGCCAGCACCGTCACAAAGCCCGCCATGAAGTTCCATCCCGCCGCCGGAACGGCCAGCAGGTTGCTCACCGGCGCAGCCAGCGTCAGAATGTTGAAGTAGACCGCCGTCAGCGGAATGGTAAAAATCAGCGCCGCCAGCGATGCCGATACATTGGCGCACACAAAGTTCACCGCCCACCGTATGGCCCGTTTTTTCCCGGTATATACCCGGGACATGGCCCCATACAGCTTAGGCGACAGCCACACCAGTCCCAGCGTGGCCGCAAAGCTCAGCTGCAGGCTGATGCTTCCGGCGGCAAAGGGGTTCCCCAATAAAATCACCAGCAGTGCCGCACCCAGACTGGTCAGCCCATCGCTGTCCCGCTTGAACAGCGGAGCCGCCAGCACAAATGCCTGCATGACACACGCCCGGACCACCGACGGGGACAGGCCCACCATCAGCATATAAAATGCCAGCACCGCCATGGATACCCCTGCAAACAGACGCCTCCGGCTGCCCAGCAGCAGTCCCAACAGGCTCACCAAAAAAGCGCAGTGCAGCCCGGAGACCGCAAACAGGTGCGATAGGCCCGCCTGGGACATAGCGGTCTCGTCCTCTACGGACAAGCCGCTCCGATCCCCAGTCAGCTCCGCCGTTACGAATGCGGCAGTAGTCCCATCGTCCCAGATGGCGGCGATCTTCTCCCGCATGGCCCGGGCCATCCGCTGCGGAAGCCATCGCAGGCTCCCGGCACTGCCCTGCTCCACTGCTGCGTCCTCTTGGACGTACAGCAAAGCGAACACGCCCCGGGAGGTAAACGTGGTCACGTCGTTTTCATGGATGCGGCCCGCATCCTGCCATTTGGCCCGGCCGGTAATCCTCTGTCCCGGCTCCAAAGCCGCCAGGGACGCGTCCCCATAGCAAACCGCTTTGGCGCCCCGCAGCCCGTCCAGATACACCGTGACCTTGGCTCCCCGCTCCGTCAGCTGACCATAGTTTTCCACCGTTGCGGAAAACGCCGCCTCCCGCCCGCACCGGTCCAGCACCGACCGCTGCACCAAGTTCTGATACCCGCCATAGTACACCAGCCCCGCGCACAGAGAGAACAGCATCACCGCGGCCCGCAGCCGCAGCTTCCCCGGCAGATGCCGCCGCAGAAAAACCGCCAGCAGACCCAGCGCGCCGGCTGCGGCCGCTGCCCACCAGGTCCAGCCGCTCCAAGGCAGCAGCACCGCCGCGAAAACCGCTGCGGCAAAGGACAGTGCAATGGATGCCAGCATCCGCACAGCCGTTCCCTCCCTTCAAAATATGATACCCGCATTATACCAGATTCCGCCCTCCGGAACAACCCCGGCGCCGCCGTTTGCATTTTTTTGCACACTTCCGTGCATGTTTTCGCCGATTCCGGCCACACTATCCCTGTACCGCAGGTACAGAAGGAGGTGTCCGTCATGGACAAGTATCAGAACCAGAACCAGAACGGCAACCAGAGCAACCAGAACCAGAACACCCGTCAGAACCGCAATACCAAGCAGAACCAGAACCAGAATCAGCAGCAGAACCAGAACCAGCGCTGACCCACAGCGTACAAAAAGGCCCCCGGTGCCGTACACCGGGGGCCTTTTGTTGTTTTTCGGAAGGGATCTTACTCCTCGTCCTCGGCAGGCTCATCAGCCAGCAGGGCGCGGATGGACAGAGAAATCTTCTGCTTCTCCTCGTCCACGGCAGTGATCTTGGCGTCCACCATCTGGCCCTCGGACAGAACGTCGCCGGGCTTCTCAATGCGGCGGTCCGCAATCTGGGAGATGTGGATCAGGCCGTCCACGCCGGGAACTACCTCGGCGAAGGCGCCGAAGGTCATCAGCTTCACGATGCGGACATTGGCCACGTCGCCCACCTTATAGGTGTTCATGAAGGTATCCCAGGGGTTGCAGGAGTGGTCCTTGACGCCCAGGGAGATCTTGTGCTTCTCGGGGTCGAAGGAGATAACGTACACATCCAGAGTGTCGCCCACAGAAACCACCTCGGCGGGGTTCTTGATGCGGGACCAGGACAGCTCGGAGATATGTACCATACCGTCCACGCCGCCGATATCCACAAACACGCCATAGCTGGTCATGGACTTGACGGTACCGGTATAGTGCTTACCCACCTCGATGCTCTCCCAAATGGCAGCCTGGGCAGCCTGACGGGCCTCGTACTGCACGGCACGGATGGAGCCCACCACACGGCGGCGGGCACGGTTGACCTCGGTGATCCGCAGGGACACGGTCTGGCCGATCATCTCGGACAGGTCCGCACCGCGGGGCTGGCCGCTCTGGGAAGCGGGAACGAACACGCGCACGCCCTTGACGTTGACGACGATGCCGCCCTTGTTCTCCTCGGTGACCTTACCCTCCAGGGTGGTCTTGTTCTCGCGGGCCTCCTCGATATCCTCCCAGACCTTCACAGCGTCCAGGCGCTTCTTGGACAGCATGGCATAGCCCTCCACGTCGTTGACACGGATGATATAGGTCTCGATCTCGTCGCCGACCTTCACCACATCCTCGGGCTTCACGTTGGGATCGGCAGACAGCTCGTCCACGGAAATATAGCCGGCCTGCTTGCAGCCCAGATCCACCTGGACCTCAGTGGGACCCACAGCCGTCACGATACCGGTTACCTTCTCCCCTGTATTTAAAGTCTTGAAAGATTTGTCCAGCAGCTCCTCAAAGCTCTCTTCCTTGATTTCGTTGTTCTTGATTTCTTCGCTCATCGTTGTATATACCTCCTTAATGATGCCCGCCGGTGTGGACGCGCCGGCCGTAAGTCCCGCCAATGAACATCCAATAAAAAGGTCCGGTGTAAGCTCCCCCGCTCCCTCGATTTGGAACACCCTGGGGCAAAGCTCACGGCAAATCTCTGTCAAATGTTTGGTGTTGGCACTTTTACGATCTCCGACCACGACCATGACGTCCACCCGAGAAGCGATCTCCGCCGCCTCGGACTGACGCCTATGCGTAGCATCACATATTGTATCAAATAATTCCGCGTTTGTACACAGTTTTTTTAGAATTTTTTTTGAACTTTCCCAGATACTCCGCACGCAGGTGGTCTGGGCCACTGCCGTCAAGGGCAGATTCTGCCGGCCGGGGTCCTCCAGCAGCCACTGCTCCAGTTCCTCCGGCCCGGAAAACACCAGAGTCCGGTCCGACCAGCTGGCCGCGCCCATGACCTCCGGGTGGTGGGGCTCCCCGATGACCAGGGGAATGCGCCCGGCTTCGTCCGCCCGGGACACGACGCGCTGAATGTGCAGCACGTTGGGGCAGGTGGCGTTGACGCACCGGGCGCCCATTTCCTCCAGCCGCTCCAGCACCTGCTTTGTCTCGCCGTGAGAGCGGATGATCACCGTGTCTCCGGGACACACCTGGTCCGGCGTATTTGCCTGCCTGGCCCCCAGCCGTTCCAGCCGGGCCACCACGTTGGCGTTGTGGATGATGCTGCCCAGCATGACGCAGCCGCCGTTCTCCCGGGCAGTTTTCTCCGCCAGCTCCACGGCCCGGCGCACACCGTAGCAGAAGCCGGCGCTTTTCGCTTGGATCACCGGCATGTGATACCTCCCAATGCATAGGCCCGCCGCATGATTTCGTCGGCGTTGGCCTGGTATTCCTCCGCCGTGCCCTTCCGGCCGGTATACACCGGGCTGTAGGGCCGGCCGATGATGATCCGCACCCGGCGGAACAGGCGCTTTTTCGTGTCGATGAACATGGGTACCATGTCCACCCCAGAGCGGATGGCCATCATGGCCGCGCCGCCCTTGACCTCCGCCTGTCCCGGGTTCTTCACCCGGGTGCCCTCCGGGAAGATCAGCAGATTCCATCCCTGCTTCAGGCTCTGAATGGCGGTTTTCACCGCCAAAATGTCCGAGTTGCCCCGATCCACGGCAAACACGCCGATGGCCTTGAGAATGCTGCCCAGGATGGGAATCCGCAGCAGCTGCTTTTTGGCCATGATCCGCAGGGGATAACCCGTCCATATGGCTGCCACAAACAAAATGGGATCCCAGGCGCTGCTGTGGTTGGCGCACAGCATCACCGGCCGGTCATCCGGCAGATTCTCCGCCCCCTCCAGGGTAATGGGGAACAAAAACCGCACCAGCGGCCCCAGGATTTTCTGTATCCGGACAAAATGCGGATTTTTCACAGTCCTGCCCGCCTCCTTATGGTATCCAGCAGCAGCCGAAGGCTCTCGTCAAAGGTCAGCGCCCCGGTGTCCAGCTCCACGGCATCCTCCGCCTTGCACAGGGGCGCGATGTCCCGGTGGGAATCGGCCCAGTCCCGGTCCACAATGTCCCGCAGCACCTGCTCATAGGGCTGGGGCGTGCCCCGCTGCTCCAGCTCCCGGCAGCGGCGCATGGCCCGCACCTCCGGCGCAGCGGTGAGGAAGATCTTCACCGTAGCGTCCGGCAGCACCACCGTGCCGATGTCCCGGCCATCCATAATCACGCTGCGGCGGCGGGCCTGGTCCCGCTGCAGCTCCAGCAGGAAGTCCCGCACTGCCGGGATGGCGGAAACCTTGGACGCGTATTTGGACATTTCCGGCAGGCGGATCTCCTCCGTCACGTCCCGGCCTGCCAGCTTCATCCGCTGAAGCCCTGCCTGGTCATAATGCAGCTCCAGCCGCATCTCCGGCAGGACCGCCGCCACGGCCGCCGCATCCGACGGGTCAATGCTCCGGCAATACACGCCATAGCCGATGGTGCGGTAAATGGCCCCGGTGTCCACATAACAGATCCCCAGGGCCGCTGCTGCGGCCTTGGCCAGCGTGCTCTTTCCGGCCCCGGAGGGCCCGTCTATGGCTACGGAATACAGTTCAGGCATATTCATTCTCCTTCCGCTCCGGCGGCGCTTGTCCCCGCCAGATGCCCGGTGGACCAGGCGATCTGTAGGTTAAAGCCGCCGGTATAGGCATCAACATCCAGTATTTCCCCGGCAAAGTAAAGCCCCGGAGCCAGCTTCGATTCCATGGTAGACGGCTGCACCTGGCTCACCTGCACGCCGCCGGAGGTAACGATGGCCTCGGCCACCGGACGCGGTCCGGTAACGGACACGGAAAAGCACTTCAGCAGCTCCTCCAGGGCCCGCCGCTGCTGCCTGGTCACGGAGTTGGCCTTCAGCCCTGCCGGGACCTCCAGCCGATCCAGCAGCACCGGCACCATACTGTGGGGCACCAGCCCGGCCACGATCTTTTCAAAGTCCCGGTTGGGATTCTCCCCCAGGTCCCGCAGAATACGGGCCTCCAGCTTGTCCCGGTCCAGCGCCGGCTTCAGATCGATGCACAGCCGGTATTTTTCCCGGTCCCAGTGCCGCAAATGGGCGCTGGCGGACAGCACCAGCGGCCCCGACACACCGAAGTGGGTGAACAGCAGCTCCCCGAAATCCCGGAACTGCACCTTATTCTTCCCGTTCAGAGCCGTCAGCTCCACATTTTTCAGAGCCAGTCCCTGCATCCGGCGGCAGTCGCCGTCATCGCTGACCAGGGGCACCAGCGACCCGCAGGGCGGTACGATCCCGTGGCCCAGGGCCGCCGCCATGCGGTATCCGTCGCCGGTGGAGCCGGTGCCGGGATAGCTGACGCCGCCGGTGGCCAAAATCACCGCCTCCGCTGGATACGTTTCCTTTTCTCCAGCAACGCCGCAGACCCGGCCCTCCGCCGTTTCCACGGACACGGCCCGGTCCCGGACCCATCGCACCCCCAGCCGCTCACACCGGCGGCGCAGGGCCCCGGATACGTCGAAGGCGCAGTCCGACTGGGGAAAGACCCGGTTTCCCCGCTCGGTTTTCAGGGGCACCCCCAGCGTCTCAAAAAACGCCATGGCATCCCGGCTGTCGAACCGGGCAAAGGCCCCGTACAGAAAACGTCCGTTCCGGGGGATGTTCCGCAGCAGCTCCTCCCGGGAGCAGTTGTTGGTCACGTTGCACCGGCCCTTGCCGGTGATGTTCAGTTTTTTGCCCAGACGGTCGTTGGGCTCCAGCAGCGTCACCTGTCCGCCGCTTTCGGCGGCGGCAATGGCCGCCATCAATCCGGCGGCTCCCCCGCCGATCACCGCGATACGCTTATGATTCATCTTCCGTTTTCCCGAATATGTTGTATTTGGACCAGACGTTCTCCAGCTGGGAGAACGTGCCGGATACCTCCTCGTTCTTCTGCCGTCCCACTGCCACGATCAGCGCGTTCAGCAGGCTCAGGGGCGCAGCCATGGAATCCACAAAAGAGATCATGTCGCTGCGCACCAGCAGCGACACCGTGGCCATGCGGTAAAGGGGCGACATCTGGCTGTCGGTAATGGCCACCACATCGGCTCCCCGGTCCCGGGCGTACTCCACGGCGTGGATAGCCATCTGGGAATATCGGGGAAAGCTGATGCCCACCAGCACATCTCCGGGGCCGATCTGGCTGAGCTGCTCAAAGATTTCTCCTGCGGCAGCGTTCTGCACAAGAGTCACGTTCTTGAACATCAGGTGCAGATAAAAGTTCAGATACCCCGCCAGGAATGCCGACGACCGCACCCCCATCAGATAGATGTGGCTGGCGGTCAGCAGGCGGTCCACCACCCGGTCAAAGGCCGCCCGGTCCAGCTGCTCAATGGCGGTGTGGATGCTGTTCATATCCCGCTGCATCACGCCGGTGAGCACGTCCTGCTCCTGCATCTGATCCCGGGACACCTGGATCCGCTGGAGGGAGGTAAGCCGTCCCCGCACCAGCTCCTGCAAAGCCCTCTGCATGTTGGGATACCCATCGTACCCCAGCTGGGACGCAAACCGCACCACCGTGGACTCGCTGACCTGGGCCTTGCGCCCCAGGTGTCCCGCGGTCATAAACGCCGCCTTGTCATAGTTCATCAGAATATAATCGGCAATGCGCTTCTGTCCCCGGGAAAAGCTCTCCATCCGGCCCCGTATGGCCTGCAGCACGTTTTTACTCACCGCTTCTCGCTTCCTTCCAGCATTTGCAGCTCCTGCTGCGTCAGATACCGCCACCGGCCCACCGGCAGATCTCCCAGCGTCAGCGTGTGCTCCCGCACACGCTGCAGGCGCCGCACCGCCAGTCCCGCCTGGCGGCACATCCGGCGGATCTGGCGGTTTTTTCCCTCATGGATGGTCACGGACAGGGCAGCCTTATTCCCGTCCCGCCACAGCTCCCGCACCCTGGCCGGACGGATGCGCTCCCCCTCCAGGTCCCGGATGGCGGCCAGCCGTCCGGCGGCCCCCTCCACCGGGCCCGTTACCGTCACCCGATATTCCTTCTCGATCTCGCGGCTGGGGGGCAGCAGCCGCTGCATCCACGCCCCGTCGTTGGTCATCAGCAGCAGACCCTCGGAGTCCATGTCCAGCCGCCCCACAGGGTACACCCGTGCGCCGCAGCCGGACACCAGCTCCGCCGCCGTTCGCCGTCCCCGCTCGTCGGACAGGGTGGTGACATAGCCCCGGGGCTTATTGAGCATCAGATACACTCTCTCCGGCTCCCGGCTCAGGGGCTGCCCGTCCAGGGTGACGGCGTCCGTCTCCGGGTCCGCCCGGTCTCCCAGGGCGGCGATCTGTCCGTTGACCTGCACCCGGCCCTGCCGCAGCAGGTCCTCTGCCGCCCGGCGGGAGCAGATTCCGGCGGCGGCTATGATCTTTTGCAGACGCTCCTTCACGGCGTATCCTCCCGGTTCCATGCAGCCGTCTCCTGCCTGGTCTCCTGGGCAAAACCCCAGTCGTACAGGGCGGCATGGTCCGCCCAGTCGTTGCCGTCCTGCAGGGTGACAGCCACCAGCCGCCGGCCGTCCCGTTCAGCAGCGCTGACCAGGGTCCGTCCCGCGGCTCTGGTGTATCCGGTCTTCATGCCGATGCACCCGGGCACCGTCCGCAGAAGCCGGTTGTGATTGGTCATGGTGCGCCCGCCCACCGTAACGCTCCGGGTGGAGCACAGGCGCGCAAAGGTGTGGTTCCCGGCGGCATAGACCGCCAGGCGGGCCATATCCCGGGCGGTGGAATAATGACCGTCATCGTCCAGGCCACTGGGATTTGCAAAGGACGTGTCCTCCATCCCCAGCTCCCGGGCCAGGCCGTTCATCCGCCGGACGAAGGAGGCCGTTCCGCCGCAGTGGTCCGCCAGGGCCGCCGCCGCATCGTTGCCGGAGCACAGCAGCAGCCCATACAGCAGCTCCTCCACCGTCACCCGCTCCCCGGGCTTTAAGTACATGGAGGAGCCCTCGGTCATGTGCTCCTGCCGGACGGTCACTTCCTCCCCAGGCGACGCCCGCTCCAGCACCACCAGGGCCGTCATGATCTTGGTGGTGCTGGCGATGAGCATCCGCCGGCTGCCGTTGTGGTCATACAGCACCTGCCCGGTGTCCGCGTCCATCAGCACGGCGGCAGAGGCGCTGGTGGACACACCCCACGCCCGCACCGGCGTCAGGCACCACCACAGCGCCAGCCCCACCAGAAGCCACATCCGTTTTCTCACAGAGATCACCCCATATCCACAGCGATGACCTCATTCTATTCACTCAGTACGTTTCTTTTTCCGCCTTCTTCTTGTCGATGAAGCTCTCCACCCGGTCCATGACCTGGGGCACCAGATCGATGACCCGGTCCACGGTGCCCACGGCGGGCAGCGCCACGGGCATCACCCGGGTCACGCCGTCCTTCACCACCAGGAACGCCACCGGCTCCACCTTCACGCCGGCGGTGCTGGCGCCGCCGAACTTGGGGGCCTGCTTGCCGTAATCGCCGCCGCCGCAGCCGAAGCCGAAGCTCAGCCGGGACACGGGGATCAGGGTCACGCCGTCCGGGGTCTGGATGGGCTCGCCGATGATGGTATTGGAGTCCACCATATCGCGGATCTTGCTCATGGACGCCTCCATCAGCTCCGTCAGGGAATTGTTCTTTCTCTCGTTGTTTTCCATGGGTGTCATCCTTTCTTATCGTTCTCAGGCGTTTTCGCACCGTCGGTTTCTTCCGTCTTCTGGACCGTCTGGGCCTGTTCGGCCTGCGCGGCCGCCTCCCGCAGCTTCTTCTCCTTCTTCCACCGCAGCAGCCACTTCAGTGCCGGGATACCGAAGGCAAAGCCAATGGCAAACAGATCCCTGATCTGGAAGAAAAGACCGATCTCTCCCTCTGCCCTGGTCTCCCGGGCGTTATAGTCCACGTCCAGGTGAATATACGGGTCCGGGATACGCATCAGCTCCTCCAGACGGGGCATAAACGTCCACACCGCCGCGCTGATCCAGCCGTAGGTCTCGGCAGACGCCGCCGGGTCCTCCTCCCCGCCCAGGATCACCGACACCTGCATGGGGTCAATGCGCAGCCGCTGCCGGGTCTTTCTCAGCCCCCCCTGCAAGGACTTCCACAGATACGGCAGGGCCGACCGGATATCGCCGGGCGTCAGGCCCAGCTTCCGCTTCTCCCGGAGCGCTGCCTTCTGCTTTTCAGGCGGATTCTTTTTCTCCTTGTGCTTTTTCTGTTTTTTGGGCTTTTTCGGGGGACGCGGCACGATCTGCATCCGCACAGGCCCCGCTGCGGCGGTAACGCGCAGCTCCTGTCCGAAGGCAATGCGCACCCCTACCCGCAGAAACAGCGCCGCCACGATCAGTGCCAGCAGTATGCCCAGTATCCACAGTGCAGCCATGCGGGGGTCCCCCTTCTATTGCTTATTGTTCCGGATCCTGAACGGCGCCGTCCTGGTCCAGCCGCAGCTGACCATCCGCCTCCAGCCCCGGAATTTCCGGCAGGTCGTCCAGGGAGTTCAGATGAAACGCCCGCAGAAACGCCTTGGTGGTGCGGTACAGCCGGGGCCGTCCCGGCACCTGCAAACGGCCGCATTCCTCGATGAGGTGCCGGTCCAGCAGCAGCCCCACGGTATACGAGCTGTCCACCCCCCGGATCTGATCCACATAGGCTCGGGTGGTGGGCTGATAGTATGCGATGACGGTCAGCACCTCCAACGCCGGCTGGGAGAGCTTGGCGGGCTTGCGGATCTCGAAGGCCCGTCGGATCACGTCGGCATACTCCGGTGCGGAGCACAGCTGCCAGGTGTCCTCCATCCGCACCAGGCGCATGCCCCGGCGCTCATAGCTGTAATAGTCCGCCAGACGGCGCAGCACCTGGTCCACGGTGTCCCGGTCCAGCTCCAATGCCACGGCAATACGATCCGCCGCCACCGGCTCCCCGGAGGCGAACAGAATGCCCTCTACCGCGGCCTCTATTTCCTTCATTTCCATTGCTTCCATGTTTTATTCCTCGCTGTCCTCCCGGCAGGCAACAGTGCAGTCGGCAGCAGGTCCCGCCAGCCGGATGATCCGGCTGCGGCACAGCTCCAGCACCGCCATAAACGTGGCCACCAGCTCGCTGCGGTCGTGGTTATCGGCCCAGATGCTTTGCAGGCTGGCCCGGCCCCGGCGGTAAAAGCCCCGCAGCAGGTGCATAATGCGGCTTGCCACCGAAACCATAGGCTTGGCGACCAGCGGGGTAAAGGCGGTTTCCTGCGGGGGCAGGCGGCGCTTTCCTCTGCCGCAGGCCGACCAGTAAGCGTTGGTCAGCTCGCTGATGGGGTGACGGCGGCGGTAGGTAGGGTCGATCTCCAGCGGCATGGGCGCCCGGGTAAAAACCGACCAGCCGGTATCCCGCAGCCGCAGAAGGGCCGCGGCCTGCTTACAGCTTTGGTATTCCAGCAGCTGGCCCACCAGCTCGGCGCGGGGGTCTTCCTCTTTTTCGTAGCGGGGCAGCAGGCTGGCTGTCTTGATGTAAACCAACCGGGAGGCCATCTCCAGAAATTCACTGGCGATCTCCATCTGGTTTTCCCGCAGGGTGCGGATGTAGGCCATGTACTGCTCCAGCAGATCACTGATATTGATATCATAAATACCGATCTGATGCTTGGAGAGCAGCGCCAGGATGAGATCCAGCGGCCCCTCATATTCATTGACCTTAAAGGTGAGTTTTTCCATTTTAGTCGTTCCTTATCCCAAAAATCCTGTAATCAGATTGAGGAAATTATATACCACGCCGCGCAGGAAGGAAAGCGGGCCATCCAGCCACCCCAGCATGAGGATGATGAACACACCGTAGATGATGTATTGCTCGTACTGCATCACCTTGTAGTAAAGGCGGGCGGGCAGTACGGCGGTCAGTACCCGGCTGCCATCCAGCGGGGGAATGGGGATGAGATTGAACACCGCCAGGTTGATGTTCAAAAGGCACATGATGTAGAAGATCTGCGCGATGGCGGAAGCGGTGGTGAAATTGATGGCGAGAAGAGGATAAAGGAAGTAGCACCACAGCTTATACAGGATGAGGGAAAGCAGCGCCAGCAGGATATTGGCGGCGGGGCCGGCCAGGGCGGTGAGGATCATGCCCTTTTTGACATTTTTGAAGTTGCGGGTGGTCACCGGGACGGGCTTGGCCCAGCCGAACCCGGTGAAGAGCATGAGCACCGAGCCGACGAGATCG